>JAEEGH010029106.1_pt1 | contig 10821 bp, 6 predicted proteins | sample 9134181 | NCBI WGS metagenome assembly JAEEGH01 (sample SAMN16246544, study PRJNA631951) | gut metagenome | biome: gut microbiome; feature: rumen; material: DP-attached | host: Bos | place: Iran: Karaj | collected 2018-10
GATAAGCCGCGACTACCGTGACTGTCCCATGACCAGTGTGCTGGCCGACCTAAGCCGCACCACCAACCGTCAGCGTATCATCTTCATCTACAATGACTTGGAAGATTACCTTGTAACCCAGCGGTTCGATTCGCTGACAGTGGCCGATGCCATCCGCGCCTGCATCGGCCACTACCCCATCAGCCTGACCGTCCGCGGCGACTCCATCCTGCTGGTGGAGTGTATGCAGAAAACAAAGTACAAACTCATCGGCCGCTTGGTCGACGAAAGGAACGTCCCCGTAGCAGATGCCAACATAACACTGACCACTGACACCACCACAGTGGCCCGAGGCATCAGCAACCAGAGCGGCCGCTTCGTCATCCCCACCAACGCCCCCGACGGCACCCTCCACGTCAGTCATGTAGCTTACCAGCCCCTCCACCTCCACTACACAGCCGGCGACATCGGCACCATCCGCCTGAAGCCTGCGGACATCAGGCTTGACAGCGTCAGCGTCCGCACCAGCAAACCCAGTCGTTCTGAACGAAAATACCGAAAGACGGAGGCTAAGATATGGAGCATAAAGCTGCCGCATTTTGATCTCGACACTATCCCGGAGAAGTATCGAGATGCGCCTGCTGTGGTGCTGGCGGAGTATGACAGCGTAGTCTATCGGCGAGTACAACGGATGATACCTATACTTTTGCTTTTTGGAGGCTATCCCGACCCTTTAGGAATGATAAAGATGGTTCACACAAACCGCCTTCACCGTGTTCGTATCTACATAAACAGCGTAGAGGCTGCCCTTGATTTTTCGAAACTTCAATATGATGCCACTCACCTATACAACCGGGGATTCTTATACCGTGCAGACAAAACTGTATGGGGCATTAGAATCATCCATCCAAACGGTAAGGTCAGGGTAGTAGATACATACAACTATTTTGGTCCCAAAGCTACCAGTAACAAATTGGAGAAAGGGAAAGGACATATTGACATCGGCCCTTTACACCCAGGCGACATCATCGATTACGTTTGGTTCAAGAAGGACAATGGAGATGAATATTTCCAATATACATTCCAGCAACGATACCCAATACTTCATCTTGACTATAGGATAAAGGCAGACAAACTGCTTTGCATAGAATACTGCAAAGAAAACAATGCCCCCGATTTCGCCATCAAGCGCAAGAATACACACTATCTGTTTTCCTACAGCAACAAATGCATTGAGGGCAACTCGACCGAGAACCTACCCAGAACGAAATTCGAAGTGGATGTAAAATCAACGGGCATTTGGTCCTTTCTGTATGATAACACAGAAGAACGCGACAGTCTGAATAAGCCACGCCGTCACGGCATCACCGACAAGACAGTCCAGAAGACGGGCACTGAAAAGAAAGATTAGTAATTCAACTTTTGCAAGTTATGAAAGCAATGCGCAGCGAAAGCACCCCCTTCCGGAGCCTCCCACCCCTCTATATCAGTCCCCCTTTATAGGGGGACATTGATATGAGGGGAGGCTCCCAGAACCCCCTAAAAACCGGGGGCTGGAAAAGCCCCTACGGCGGAGTGGGACTTTCCCCTACTGAAACTCCCAGTTTCCCCTACTGAAACCCGGAGTTTCCCCTACTGAAAGTCGGAGGCACCCAAAAGTGGGGGTTGCCTATCATTTTTTTGCGCCTCAAAACGCCTTTAATTTCAAGGCCATTCTCCGGTAGTTCACCTTTCCCCGCCCTTTTTCGTGACGATTTGTTAATTTTTCGAGGGGAAAGGAATTTAATTCCAAAAACTTTTGTATCTTTGCACGCAAAAGCGTGCGAGAACGGACGAAGCAGCGAGAGCCCGCTCGACCTCTGCATTCGGCTTGTACCGTCCTTGCGCCATAATTCTAAACGCATACACTTATGAGCAGCCAAGCAATGAACAACGCCATCGCCGACTACTTCAAGACCCAGCCCGTCGTGAAGGCATGGATATTCGGCTCGTATTCACGCGGCGAACAAAGGCCGTGGAGCGACGTTGACATCCTCGTGCAGTACGACCGCAGTCGCCCCATCGGACTGCTGAAGATTGCAGGCATGAAAGTCGACCTTGAAGATTTGCTCCATTGTGAGGTTGACCTCGTGGAGGACGGCACCCTCCGTCCGTGGGCAGTAGACAGCGTAAACAAAGACAGGAAACTGATATATGAGAGAGCATAGCAGAGACCGCGGGCGGCTGGAGGACATTCTGAAATACGCCCAGAACGTTGAACTTATCATCGAGGGCATTTCCTTCGAAGAGTTCACAAAAGACATTCGCATCTATTATTCCGTGATGAAAAACGTCGAGGTCATCGGCGAGGCCGCCAACATGCTGACGCGCCATTTCCGCGAGACTCACGCCGAACTGCCTTGGCGGCTCATCGTTAGCATGCGTAACGTGCTGGTACACGGCTATGCTCAGATTTCCGATGTTGACCTATGGCAGACCGCCACAACCGATATCCATCCGCTCAGCGAACAGGTGAAACGATATATAGACGAGACCGACTGGGACGCATGGCAGCAGGGCGAAGACCCATATACAGAGATTGACAACGCGGCCTATAAACAGGCTATGGAATCAGCCCGCCGCATGAAGGCCAAGGGGTATGCCATCGAGGACATTGCCGAAATTACCGGCCTGACGACGGAGGAAATCGAGGGACTGTAATATAATGTAGAGAAACGCAAGGGCGGGGAGCCGTAGTTTCAATTGGATATTGGACATTAAGGGCGTTTTTTAAGGGGGTTGCCTATCATTTTTTTGGCATTTTGCTTTCCTACTTCTATTTTTTTTCTTATCTTTGCACCCGATAAACCAAAATAGTAACAAAAATATGGACGACTACCCGGCGGATAATTACAATTCGTAAAGGCAGGGGACATGGTGGCAAGGCTGCTAATCCCTTTGCCGCTAAACCATTTAATCAAGGATTAGCACAATGAAGACATTCTGGAACACCCAAGGCGGACTGACCCAGCTCTCAGAGTGGCAGCCCAATTGCTGGATACAGGTGACATGCCCCACCGAAGAAGACCAGCGCGAACTGGAAGAGAAGTTCAACATTCCCGACTACTTCATGTCGGACATCAGCGATACCGACGAGCGTGCCCGCTATGAGTACGACGACGGCTGGATGCTCATCATCCTGCGTATACCCTACGTCAAAGAGATACGTTCGCGTACTCCTTATACTACCGTGCCCCTCGGTATCATCCACAAGCGCGACGTCACCATCACCGTCTGCTACTACGAGACGAACATGATGATTGACTTCGTGTCGTTCCAGCAGAAGCGCGGCGAGGGCTTTACGGATTACGTGGACATGATTTTCCGCCTGTTCCTGTCGTCGGCCGTGTGGTACCTGAAGCGGCTGAAGCAGATCAACATGCTCATCGACAAGGCCAAGCGCAACCTCGACAAGGAGGTGAACAACGAGAGTCTGATCGGACTGAGCCGCCTGCAGGACTCGCTCACCTACTTCCAGACTTCCATCCGTGGCAACGAGACGCTGCTGTCGAAGCTGAAGTTCAAGCTGCAGATTGACGAACTGGACGCCGACCTCATCGAGGACGTCAACATCGAGATGACGCAGGCCCGCGAGACGACCAACATCTACTCCGACATCCTGGAATCGACGATGGACACCTACCAGTCAATCATCAACAACAACATGAATCAGGTGATGCGTACGCTGACCTCGGTGACCATCATCATGATGTTCCCCACGCTCATCGCCTCGCTGTTTGGCATGAACCTGGTCAACGGCATGGAGGAAAAGCCCTGGGGCTTCATCCTTGCACTCGTCATTTCGCTGCTCGTCTCCATCGGCTGCTGGTGGTTCTTCCGCCATAAGCGACTGGTATGAATAGTTAAAAAACAATAATTTTAACGGAATTCTTCTGCCTAATGCAAGCCAACTCCGAAGTTTTTTGTAATTTTACCGCCTAAAACGCCGACATGCCCAAGCATGCGACGCAGAATAACGTGTGTGTACTCACCATAAAAGCAACTTAAAGCAGTTATTATGGACTCTCAAGAAAACATCCTCGAAACGGGGAAACAAGTAGAAGTAAACCAGGCAGCCGAAGCTCCTGAAGTAGAAACCGCCCAAGAGCCTCAGACCGCACCAGTGGTCGAAGAAGCCCCGGAAGCACCAGTGGCCGAGGAGCCACAGGAAGAGCGCAAGGTCTATGAGACCAAGAAAGAAGTGCTCGACCGCGTGAAGGAAATCGCCCACGGCGAGGAAACTCCGCAGAAAGAAGAGGTTGACTATCTGAAGACCGTCTTCTACAAGCTCCACATTGCCGAGCGCGAAGCACGCCTGAGGGAATACATCGACGGAGGCGGCGACCCGGAACAGTATCAGATTACCCCCGACGAAGACGAGGAAGTGTTCAAGGCCGAGATGGGCATCATCAAGGAACGCCGTCAGCAGCAGTTCCGCGAGCAGGAAGCCGAGAAGGAGGAGAACCTGAAGCGTAAGCTCGAGATCATCGAGAAAATCAAGGGTATGGTCACCTCGCCCGAGGAGGCCAACAAGACTTTCCAGGAATTCAAGGCCCTGCAGCAGGAGTGGCGCGAAATCAAGGCCGTGCCCGCCGAGAAGGCTAACGAGCTGTGGCGCAACTATCAGCTCTATGTAGAGCAGTTCTACGACCTGCTGAAGCTCAATTCCGAGGCTCGTGAATATGATTTCAAGAAGAACCTGGAACTGAAGACCAAGCTCTGCGAGGCAGCCGAGAAGCTGGCCGAGGAGTCGGATGTCATCAGTGCCTTTCACCAGTTACAGAAGCTGCATCAGGAGTATCGCGAGATAGGTCCTGTCAGCAAGGAGCTGCGCGAGGAAATATGGAACCGCTTCAAGGCTGCTTCGACCATCATCAACAAGCGTCACCAGCAGCACTTCGAAGGCATCCGTGCCCGTGAGGAGGAGAACTTGGCTAAGAAGACGGCCCTCTGCGAGAAGGTGGAAGCCATTGCCGCTGAAGAGAACAAGGGCAGCGGCGACTGGGAGCGCCATACCAAAGAGATTATAGAACTGCAGACCGAGTGGAAGACCATCGGCTTTGCCCCGCAGAAGATGAACGTCAAAATCTTCGAGCGCTTCCGTGCAGCCTGCGACGACTTCTTCGGCCGTAAGGCAGAATACTTCCGTTCGCTGAAGGACACCTTCAAGGAGAACGCCGAGAAGAAGCGTGCCCTCATCGAGAAGGCCAAGGCCCTGCAGGACAGCACCGACTGGAAGTCGACGGGCGACAAGCTCATCAACCTGCAGAAGGAGTGGAAGACCATCGGCATGGTGCCCAAGAAGTTGGGCGACCAGCTGTGGGAGGAGTTCCTCGGAGCCTGCAACAAGTTCTTCGAAGCCCGCAATGCCGCTACTGCCGGCACCCGCGGCGAGGAGCACGCCAACCTGGAGAAGAAACGCGACGTCATAGCACGCCTGAAGCTGGTGACCGAGGAGGCTGGCGACAACCTGCAGGAGACGGTTCAGCAGCTGGTAGCCGAATACCAGGCCATCGGTCATGTGCCGTTCCGCGAGAAGGACAAGCTCTACGAGGAGTATCACGCCGTGCTCGACAAGCTGTACAAGGAGCTGAACATCAGCGTAGCCAAGCGCCGTCTGAACAACTTCAAGCAGAACCTGAAGCAGGTGGCCGAGCGTGGCGAGAATGCACTCGACAACGAGCGTGCCCGCCTGTTCCGCCAGTACGAGGCCATGAAGCAGGAAATCCAGACCTACGAGAACAACCTAGGCTTCCTGAGCGTCAGCTCGAAGAAGGGCAACTCGCTCATTGACGAGATGAACCGCAAGGTGCAGAAGCTGAAGGACGACATGAACCTGGTACGCGAGAAGATCAAGGCCATCGACGCCGAGAACCGCGAAAAGGAATAAAACGATATGCTGAAACGACTCAGTTCATTCACCCTGATATTCATCCTGATGGTCTCGACCACCGGGGTGAATATCAGTATTCAGTGGTGCGGCGATGAATGGACGGGAGTCAAGGTCAACGGTTTTCACATCCTGACAGAGGCCGGCAAGGCCATGCAGGGATGCTGTATGGACGACGAGGGCGGATGCGACGCCTGCCACCACGTCAGCCATCTTTATCAAGTTACGTCGCAATACATGGGTGCCCAGAGCACCGACATTGAGCCAGCCATCTGCACCACCAACTGGCTGCAAGGCATTTTACCAACATTACCAACTACATTACCTACTGTTGAGGAGGGCAGTGACGGTGCGGCTGAGTACTACTACGGTCCACCCTGTCATGATGATGCGTACCTTTCGCAGCGGGGCCTGAGGGCTCCGCCTGTATGTGCATGAATTAAAGTTTCTTTTAATTGATGTCACATACAATCATTCATTTATGCTCAACAAAATCATCAAGTATTTCCTGGAGAACAGGATTATTACCGCATTTCTGTTGATAGCCGTCATCTTTGGCGGACTGGCGACGGCACCCTTTAACTGGCACGGGGGGCTGATACCTCGTGACCCGATAGCCGTCGATGCCATTCCCGACATCGGCGACAACCAGCAGATTGTGGCTACCGAATGGATGGGACGCTCGCCAAAGGACATTCAGGAGCAGATTACCTACCCGCTGTCAACATCATTATTAGGCATACCCGGCGTGAAGACCATCCGGTCGACGTCGATGTTCGGTATGTCGTTCATCTACATCATCTTCAACGACGACGTGGAGTTCTACTGGAGCCGGTCGCGCATCCTTGAGAAGCTGAACTCGCTGCCTGCCGACCTGCTGCCCGACGGTGTACAACCCACCTTAGGCCCCGACGCTACGGCCTTGGGACAGATATTCTGGTACACGTTGGAAGGGCGCAATCCGAAGACGGGCAAGCCCACCGGCGGCTGGGATCCACAGGAACTGCGCACCATTCAGGATTACTATGTACGCTACGGATTGTCGGCAGCCGACGGTGTCTCGGAGGTAGCCTCGGTGGGCGGTTACGTCAAGGAGTACCAGGTCGACATCGACCCCGACGCCATGCGGTCGCATGGTGTGAACATCATGCAGGTGATGTTGGCCGTGAAGAACTCGAACATCGACGTGGGTGCCGGAACGATGGAGGTGAACAAGGCCGAATACCTCATCCGAGGCTTAGGCTATATCAAGTCGTTGGAGGACTTGGAGAACGCCGCCATCACCAGCCGTAACGGGGTGCCCGTCCGCGTGAAAGACATTGCCAAGGTGAACTTCGGCCCTGGCGACCGCCGAGGCGGACTCGACAAGGAGGGTCAGGAAGCCGTGGGTGGCGTGGTTGTCGCCCGCTACGGCTCGAACCCGATGGATGTCATCAACAACGTCAAAGCCAAGATTGCTGAGATGGAAAGCGGCATGCCCGAAAAGACGCTGAAGGACGGCACGGTGTCGAAAGTCACCGTCGTGCCGTTCTATGACCGCACCCAACTCATCCGCGAGACCATCGGCACCCTGGAGGAGGCATTGACCCACGAGGTACTTATCTGTATCATTGTGGTGCTGATACTCGTTCTTAACCTTCGGGCTTCGGTGGTCATTGCCGGTATGCTGCCATTAGCCGTCATCAGCACCTTCATTGTCATGAAGATGGTGGGCGTCGAGGCCAATATCGTCGCCCTCTCGGGTATCGCCATCGCCATCGGCGTGATGGTCGATGTAGGGGTGGTGATGATGGAGAATGTGATTAAGGGCCTCACCCCCAGCCCCTCTCCCTTCGGAGAGGGGAGCCAGTATCTCATGCCAAGAGGGAAAGAGCTGGAGAAAGTGATTTACGAAAGAGTGTCGGAGGTGTCGTCGGCCATTCTGACGGCGATGGCAACGACGGTCGTCAGCTTTATTCCCGTGTTTGCCATGCAGGCACAGGAAGGAAAGATGTTCCACCCGCTGGCTTTCACCAAGACGTTTGCGCTGATGTCGGCGCTGCTGTTGGGATTCTTAGTGCTGCCGACGCTGGCCTACTGGGTGTTCTCGCTGACAGGGAAAGCCCGGATTCCCGGATTATCCAGAATTAACGGGAAAACCGTCAACCGCGTGCTGATGGCGGTGGTGGTCGTGCTGGCCGTTTACCTGCTGGCTGACCTCTGGCTGCCGCTCGGTCCCGAGAACGGCATGCTGCTCAACGTGGTATTCGTGGCCAGCATCATCGGTGTCATCTTGGGTCTGCTGTGGCTCTTAGTCATCTTCTACGAGCGCATCCTGCGGTGGTGCCTCAGCCACCGGCTGCTGTTCATGTCGGTGCCGTTGGCCTTACTCGTCTGCGGCGTGCTCATCTGGCGGAACAGCGGCCAGGAGTTCATGCCGACGCTCGATGAGGGGTCGTTTATGCTGATGCCCACGTCGATGCCCCACTCCGGTGTGGAAGAGAACATACGCTACTGCAAAATCCTGGACCGCCGCATCAAGACCATCCCCGAGATAGAGTCAGTAGTAGGAAAATGGGGCCGTGTGAACTCTGCCCTCGACCCGGCACCGATACAGATGTACGAGACGGTCATCAACTACAAGCCAGAATACGAACTCGACGAGAACGGCCACCGCAAGCGCTTCAAGGACGGCTATCACCGACTGTGGCGCCCGGAGATACGCACCGAGGACGACATCTGGAATGCCATCACCGAGGTCACCCGACTGCCGGGTGTCACCGGCTCGCCGAAGCTGCAACCCATCGCCACCCGTCAGGTGATGCTCTCCACAGGTCTGAAGGCTCCGATGGGCCTGAAAATCTATGGCCCCGACTTAGAAAGCATCGAGCAGGCAGGCTTGCAGTTCGAGAAGGTCATGCGCCAGATTCCTGAAATCAACAGTGCATCGGTCTACTACGACCGTGCTTCGGGTGCTCCCTACGTGGAAATCAAGCTCGACCGCGAGAAGCTGTCGCGCTACGGCATACAGGTGGGCGACGTGCAGAGCATCCTGTCGACGGCCATCGGCGGCATGAGCGAGGGCAACACCGTGGAGGGCCGTGAGCGGTTCCCCATCCGTGTACGCTATGCCCGTGAACTGCGCGACGACCCCGACGTGCTCGGCCAGGTACTCATACCGGCTATGGACGGCACCCAAATACCGCTCGGTCAGGTGGCCGACATCCAGTTCACCCGTGGTGCTACGATGATCAACAGCGAGAACACGTTCCTCGTCGGCTATATCACCTTTGACAAGGCGGGAAATCTGGCCGAGGTCGAAGTGGTGAATGAGGTGAAGCGGGTGCTCGACGAACAGGTGAAAAGCGGAAAGATAGTGTTGCCGAAGGGCGTCAGCTACGCCTTCACCGGCACCTACGAGCAACAGGAGCATGCCGCCAAGCGGTTGCAGATTGTCATCCCCGTGGCGCTGATGATTATCCTGCTCATCCTCTACTTCCAGTTCCGCTCGGTCACGGCATCGCTCATCCACTTCTCGGGTGTCTTCGTGGCCTTCGCCGGCGGCTTCATCCTGATGTGGCTCTACGGCCAGCCGTGGTTCATGGACTTCACCGTCTGCGACGTCAACATGCGGACGCTCTTCGGCATGGGTACCATCAACCTGAGCGTGGCCGTGTGGGTGGGATTCATCGCCCTCTTCGGCATTGCCACCGACGACGGTGTGCTGATGGGCACCTATATCCACCAGACGTTCCTTGCCCGCAATCCGCAGACTAAGCACGACATCATCGAGGCTGTGGTCGAGGCGGGCAAGAAGCGTGTGCGCCCCGCCGCCATGACAACCGCCACCACCCTCATCGCCCTGCTGCCGGTGCTGTCGTCGACGGGTAAGGGTGCCGACGTGATGGTGCCTATGTCCATCCCCACCTTCGGCGGCATGATGATTCAGACCATGACCATGTTTGTGGTACCGGTGTTGCAATGTTGGTGGAGGGAAAATGCACTTAAAAAGAAACAATCATGAAAAGATACCTAATATATATCATGTGGCTGATAGCCACAATGGGGGAAGGGCAGGCACATGCGCAGGACTCACTCCAAACCTACATCAAGGCGGCGCTGAGGGAGAACCCAGAGGTGATGGCCCGGTGGCACGCCTACGAGGCGGCGCTGGAGGCCGTCTGTCCGGCAGGCACATTAGGCGACCCAGAGCTGTCGCTGAACTTCTCCCCGAAACCGATGACACAGGTCAACGGACGTCAGGTGCTGTCGGTATCGCTCATGCAGATGTTCCCGTGGTTCGGTGCCATGAAGGCGGCCAAGAACGAGAAGGCATGGCAGGCCGAGACCGTGTGGCAGCGCTACCGCGAGGGCGGCATCCAGCTGGCCTACGACATGGAGCAGCAGTGGTACAAGATGCTGGTGACGCGCGAGAAACTCAAGACCACCCGCGAGCACCTACGCCTGTTCAGCGACATCAGCGAACTGGCGGTCTATAAATACAAGAACGCAGGCACCGTGGTAGGTGCTACGCCCTCGGGCATGAAGGGCACCCGTATGAGCGATCAGTACCGCCTGCAAGCCGAGCAACTGAAACTGGAGGAACAGATAGAGAGTCTGGAATCGCTGCTGAGACTGCAACAGGATCAGTTCAACCTCTTGCTCCACCGTCCGGCAGGCTCGCCACTGGTATTGGCCGACAGCATCACGCTGAATGAGATGCCCGTGGTGGAGTGGGCAAAGAGAGAACAACAGTCGCCAGGCCTGCAGTCGCTGCGTGCACAGAGCGAGCAGTACGGGGCACAGGAGGAGAAAGCCCGCCGCATGGGGATGCCTATGGTAGGCATCGGCGTGCAGTATATGCTCAACAAGGAGCGTACAGACGCCATGGCCATGCCCGATATGAACGGCGATGATATGTGGATGGGCATGCT
>JAEEGH010029111.1_pt1 | contig 10820 bp, 7 predicted proteins | sample 9134181 | NCBI WGS metagenome assembly JAEEGH01 (sample SAMN16246544, study PRJNA631951) | gut metagenome | biome: gut microbiome; feature: rumen; material: DP-attached | host: Bos | place: Iran: Karaj | collected 2018-10
TCCCAAAGCTTTTCGTTTTCAGGGTCTTCGGGAACGATGCCTATACCGGTCTTGCCCGAGAAGCCCTTGTTGCTGACATCTTGTGCCCAGCCGAGGGTGTAGCCATTCTCAAGGGCATAGTCGACGGCTTCCATCAGCTTGTCGAGCGGCATGTTGTAGGCAGGGGTCCAGGTCCAGTTGTCGGGGATTTCGACCATGCAGGGCTTGTTGTATTCCTCGCTGGTAAAGGAGCAGATTTCAACATAGTTGGCGGGATCGATACGATATTTTTCCGCAAACGATTTGGGTGTGTATTTCTTGCCATCAACCGTAAACTCTTCTGGTGCTACGCCGAGATAGGCATCCAAAACGCCTTGCACCGCCTTGGGGCCTGCAGGAGAGATTTTCTTGTTGCCGTTCTTGATAATAGCGCGGGCCACTGAGCTGATGACTTCGTTCATTTCAGCATGCATGTGGCGTTCCTCACCGATGACCTTGCCGCTGTAGTCGGCCTCAGGCATCATGCCGTATTTGTCAATCATGTAAAGCACATCGCACACCTCGCCGCCTTGGCTGAGGGTATTGTTTCCATGCATGCGGATGAATTTCGCCACCTTCTCCGTCCAAGCGTTGCGGACGACAAACATCTCCGAGAGGTTGAACTCTTTTCCGTAGATACGCTGGATTTCCGCCTCGACGAAGCCAATGCCAGCAAAGCACCAGCACGTTCCGGAACTGCCTTGGTTGTCGACGGGCGTGTGCTTCACGTTGACGGTTTCCGTAATCTGATAGACGGGTTCTTCTTTTTCTTTGGCTTCTTGGGCGATGAGGGATGTGCCCACGACTGACAGCAGTGCAATAGCTGCCACTTTTAGGAATTTGTTCATATCAATGCGTATTTTTGTCTTTATAATTTCACGATTTTAGTGGTCGTGCAGCCCTGTGCAGTCGCGGTCTCAATGAAATAGCATCCGTTGGGTTGTGCCGAAAGGTCGATGGTGATGTTGTCTTCAAGTGCCGTTTGGCAAATCACGGTTTGCCCCATAACATTGAAGACTCTGATTTGGCGAAGGTCTTCGGCTTCGATGGTGACGGTGTTCTTGGTCGGGTTGGGATAAACGCTAATGTTTTGATTAGCAGTATTTTCGTTTACATCCGTAGTCCAATCCACATACACGACATTGGAGTGGTTGGATTCGATATGGGCGGTGTGTCCCGTGATGGTGTAATTGTAGATTTCACCGTAAGTGGAGGTATAGTCGACGAATGCATGACCTGTTACCCCATGGCCAATTCGCTCTCCGTTGCGGTAGACGTTATAGCCTTCAGCTACTGAGCCTTCTTCCCACTCTAGGATGACACGGCCTTCATGGATGTAGAAATCGAGGTGTTGGGGGATGATGGTCTTATTGAATTCCACGAAGTTCAACTCAGGATGTCCTGCTGCAGTGGCATACCCCGACTCGCAGTGGGTCTCTTGATAGTAAGCTGTGACGGTATATTCGTAAAAACCATCGGGTTGTCCGGAAAGGTTGTCTGTATAATTAGTGTTGGAAGTCAGCTTGATGCGCTTGAACTCTCCACCTTTGGGACGGCGGTATAACATGTAGCCTGCTACGGTTTCATCCTCTGGGACATCCCATGTGAGTTTGGCTTTTCCAGGAGTGGTAGATTCCACACGTAAGTTGGTCGGGATGATGCAGGGTGATTCGGGATGATAGCTGCAAGTGTTTGAAGGGAGAATCTCACCGTTGAAGGTGCAAGCGATGACATGGTAGGTATGGAAGGTGGCTCTGGTGTCGTCATCAACGAAGCTAGGCTCGGTGGTCATGTCATAGAGTAAGCCGTCGCGGAATATTTGGTAGTTGATGATGTTGTCGACGGGATCCCAAGTCAGTGTCACTTGATCGTCCGATACGCTAGCTGTCAGATGAGTGCCTTCTGATTCTTCATCCTTGTCGTTGCAAGTGTTGTTAATAATGTAGAACAAACCGTTTTGGATTTCGGAAGAGGAGCCATGAAAATAGGCTTTGGCTGTTCCATTGGCGTTCCTGACCATGAAACGGAGGTCTTCGATGGCTTGTTCGGGCTTCAGCCAGTGGATTTCGACATGGCCGAATGGCAAGCTGATGGTGCGTGTGACCTCATCTGTATCTAAAGAGAGATGAGCCACTTCATCGCCTGCACCGTTGATGAAAGAAAGTGCTCCTCCATTCCATCCTTGCGAGCTAGAGGAGGACATCTCAACCGTCCATTCGCATGTGGGCCCTAACAGGATGTTTTTCTCGGTGGCGGCCAGACCCATAGCGTTGTGGACAACTGCATAAACACTGTAATTCACCATTCTGGGGAGATAGTGGTCAGTATAGCTCATCTCGGCTCCAGGGGCCACGTTGTCTTCAGTATAGATGATTTTGCCATCGCGGGTGATGACTATTTGGTCGATGTTGGTAATGTCATGCATGTGGATGTCCTGTGTGGGATTGGACCAAGTGAGGGTAGCAGCATAGTCGAAGTCGCCGCTAGCGCTGACAGCGAGGTTTTCAGGCTGCAAGGGCATATAGTCATAAACATCGGATGGTACATAGTTGAACACGGCTTGGGCCCAGCCAGCGTAATCGATTTCATCGATGATGAAATAGCCGTCGCTGCTGCCGCCCCATCCCCAGTTGAAGTGGAAGAGGTTGCTGTCGTCGTAGCCATCGCACACAAAGGCATGGCCGCCGCTGTTGCTGAAACCAGAGTAGTAGACGGGCCAACCAATGTCGTGGGATTCCTTCAGCATGTTCTGCCAATCGGTGAGTGAATACATGTCACGCATTTTGAGTTCGGCATTGCTCGAATAGGAAAAATAGTTTTGAATAGCATAAGGCACGTCCCATGAATTGGCACCGCTGCCGCTGGGCGAGAACTGCATTTCGACAGCTACGCCGCAGTGATACATCAACAACGCCACAGCCTCAATCTCTTGCTGTGTGGCTCCATTGAGTCGGTCGGGCATATGGTCCCAGTCATAGATGGTTTCGCCGAAATTGGCTGACTGCATTCCGTAGCCTTGACAGTAGTAGGAGTGACTTCCCGTGCCTTGCATAGGATGGTTCCAGCGCTTCATCACCTGACTCATGGCCGTGGCCACGCAGCCTGCATAGCAACGGTTTCCAGGGCCACCATTGGACTCAGGAGCGTAGTAGTTATAAGGGGAATCTTGGTTCCACTTGGTGGTGCAGATGTAGTCGACGGCACGGCCTCCGTTGCGCGAAAGCAAACGACCCGTGGTGGCCACGCTTTGCCATTCCTGATCGGTGTCATCAAAGAGGACGACATTGCGGCTGGTGCGGGCTTCAATGATCTTTTCAAGGTAGAACGCAAGTTCTGGGGACATGTTTTCGGTCTCAAATGGACCTTCATCGGAGTAGCCTACGATGGGACGGAAACGGTCATCGGCTGAAACGATGACAAAGCCGCCTTCACCCACGTTGAAGGCGTAAAAACAAGTTTCTCCACGGCTTGATGAACCTGTGTAAACCAGTCGTAAATCACTGCTTTTCAGATTGCTGTCAAAGTTGGCTTGGGCAAATCTCTGCCCGATGGTCTTAGCTCTTGCCGCGTCGATGGGACGGGCGTTTAGTGCGGTCATGCTCAAAAGCACGACAAGGCTTAATAGTAGGGATTTCTTCATGACTTTTAGTATTTATTTGTTTGTGTTTCTTAGAAAAGGGCTTCAAAAATAGGAATAAAAGCAAAACGTACAGCTAAAATGGAAAAGAAATTTCAAATTTTCCCTTACAAAGAAATTATTTCATCCATTTTGATATCCAAAGGCTCGGTAGGTACTTCATCAACAAGTTGAAAATCAAAGCAAATGCCGATGCGCTTCACCTTCAGATGCTTGCAGAGGAATCGATCATAGTAGCCTTTGCCACGACCGATGCGATTGCCCTTGCGGTCGAAGGCCACCCCTGGAACAATGAAAAGGTCAAAATCGCCAGTGTAGGGCTCGTTCTGGGGCTCAAGAATGTTGAAGTCGCCCACGGCAAAGTCGGTGTCCTTGGCATATTCCACGGGAATGATGTCGTCGCCGACCACGGTGGGGAGTATAATAGTCTTTTTCAGGTGCCATTTCTCAAGGAAGGTTTGGGTCTGCACCTCATCGGGTAAGGCACTGTAAAGCATGATTCTCTCGGCTTTGATGAAGTCGGGATGTTGTTCCAGCTTGGCTAAAATCTTCTCGGATTGTTCAAGAAGCTGCTCTTTAGTATGCTGTTTTTTCAAAGCCTTGATGTGGGCGCGTAGTTCTTTTTTCTCCATGTTGTTTGTTGCTAATTGAAGGTTTGGGTCGTGTTGAGTCCGAGGCCGTATGGTAGTAAGGTGGATACGGTGATGCTGTGTTGTGGGGCATTGCCAATCCATGCCACCTCGATGCTGTTGCCATTGGAATCGAGGATGACACCTCCATCCACCTTCCAGCTGGCCTCCAAAGGGTATGGCTTGAGGTAGTAATGGTCGTTTTCCTCTACGATCTCGGGTTTTTGGGGCGTAACGATGTCGTAGAAAAAGTCTGACATCATTTCTTGGATGACATAGAAGTTGTCGTTAAGGGCTTTGGTGCTCGGATTAACGTGAGGCGAATGTTTGTAACCACCAAACGTGACCAAATGCGCTTTATGCCCCAACTTGATGGCACGGTCGACGATGCATGACGACCCATACATCTTGTCGACCAGCATGGTTTTCAGTAAACCTGCAATGCCGAAGGGATAGTCGTAACCGTATGGGACAATGTCGTCGGCATCGCCGTGGAAGGCGAGAATGGGAATGTTGCGGTCATGCATTAGAGATGTGTCGGGCATGTCGCCCCACATATCGATGATGCCTTTAATGCGGAAATTGGTCCTGATGGCATTGCCACAGGTGTCGATGTTGCCGAGGTCAGGGCGCAAGAGAGCGCCGTGGGTGTATTCGGGTCTTGTTTCGTTAGTCATGAAGGCAAGGTTGAGCGCAGTGATGGCTCCTGCACTGGCCCCGCCCACAAAGATCATGGTGGTGTCGATGCCATATTCTTCTTGGTGTGACACCAAAAAACGCATCGCGGCATGGGCGTCTTGCACTGCGCGGTAGCCCGCTCGCCCTATGCTGGCCATGGTGGGCAGGAAGCCAATCCTATAGTCGATAGAGGCAGTCACATAACCCATCGAAGCCAAGTGTCGGCACCATTGCGTTATGGATTTGTCGTCTTTCGAACCGAAATAGAAGGCTCCGCCGTGAACGAGCATGACCAAAGGTCGTTTTTGTAAGGTGTCGTTTTGAGGTCGGAAAACATCAAGATGCAAATCCAATTGGGTCTCGCTTATGGCGCTTCCCATTTGGAAAATCTTATCGGAAACAGCGGTTTCGTCGCCCAATGCTGACCAGAATCCCGAAACTTTGGCGTATGGAATGTCGTACAGTTCTTCCACCGCGAACAAGGTGTCTTGATAGCGGTTGTTTTCAAAGTCGTGGAAAGCAGGTGTTTCGTGCAGGTTGAATTGAAAACGGGCTGTCTTGAACAAGCTCAAACGGGCGTAACCTATCGCATGTTGGCTGTCCATTGATTTGATGCGCGGGCGGAAGACTTCTTTTTCACCCTCATAATAGAGTATGGCATTGCGGCCTTTGGCTTCCAATTTGAAGGGTAGGGTGTCGGTCATGTTCTCTTCCAAGGCCATGTAATGCCCGTTGATGTGTAGGCTGTCGCTGTGCTCAATGAACACTAGGAATTCTTTGTCGTCGACTGTACTGGAGAAAACGGCTGGGGCCTCAATGACGGGGAAAAAGACTTTTTTCAGAAACAGGCGCGGGTTAGGAAGACCGTCGTTGCCAAATAGACTGGCAGCCAATAGGGAAAGGATTATGGTGGTGATAAAACGGCGCATGGAATTATGTTATTTAGCTGCAAAAATAGTAAATTAAAGTGAATTTTGTCAAGTCAAATGGAAAAAATTCGTATTTTTACGGCGAAAAGTTGAAAAGTGAATAAAATGATGAAACGCTCGTTTGTTTTTTCTTTGCTGTTTTTTGCGATTCTTGGAAACTTATCTGCCCAAGAGCACCGGCGCTATGCCTTGATTTGGCACGATGAATTCGATTCTGGGGTCTTGGACAGCAAGGTATGGTCAAAGATATATCGCAGCAAAGCCGATTGGGCCATCCACATGTCGTCGCACGATACGTTGTATGCTTTCGATGATGGCGACCTCGTGTTGCGCGGCATAGTGAATGACTTTCTGCCTAATGACAAGGCGCCGTTTCTTACCGGGGGCGTGTGGGGCAGATATAAAAAGTCTTTCGGCTTCGGAAGGGTTGAGATACGGGCCAAGTTTGATGTGGCGCAAGGTTTTTGGCCAGCCATTTGGATGTTGCCTGATGCCAACCATGCCCTGAACTGGCCTTATGGTGGAGAAATCGACATTATGGAGCATTTTAGGGACAATCCCTATATCAATCATACGGTTCATAGCCATTATACCGTTGATTTGAACAAACGCTACCGTCCAACACATGTGGCCTATCCCAAGTATAACGAGGGTGAGTACAATACCTATGGCATGGAGCGTTTTCAAGACAGTCTCGTGTTTTTCCTCAACGGGAAACGGACGCTCAACTATCCCCGTTTCCGAAAGGGTGAGAACGGCCAGTTTCCTTTTAGCCAACATGACTATTACCTGATCCTTGATGCACAATTGGGTCGCGACCGTTCGCCTTACATTGACACAACCAAACTACCAGTGGAACTACGCATAGATTATGTGCGCTATTATGAATTGGACACCAAGACGGATGTGATTCCGGAACCGAAAGAGTTTAAGCAGTTGGGCACAAAAAGGAAAAGACTGAGAAAGGTGGTTTACGATGCCCAAACTCATTTCGACAATCCCGATGAATACCGCTTGGTGGTGGAATGTGGCAAGGCGACCATTTCGGGCAATCCCTATTGGGCACAAAGTACTTTGGCACAGTTGGTGGATGAGGATTGTCGCATTTCCGATCTGGAAGTTCACGACTGGGCCACATATCCTTTCCGAGGCTTCATGCACGACACGGGGCGCAACTACCAGCCCGTCAGTAAGTTGAAGGAGACACTCGATTTGATGAGTTTCTACAAGTTGAACTATTTTCATTGGCACCTGACCGATTATCCTGCATGGCGCATCGAGTGTAAGGTTTATCCGCAACTCAATGATCCTCAATACCAAAGGTCAGGTCGTGATGAGGGTAAGTACTACACATACAATGAAATCAGAGAGGTGATAACCTACGCCAAAGAGCGGGGAATCACCGTTGTGCCTGAAATCGACATGCCCGGACATTCCACCTATTTCAAGAATGCTTTTGGATTCACGATGGACTCCGAGCAGGGCCGAAAGGTGTTGGAAAAATGTCTTGAAGAGTTCTTCACCGAAATCCCGAAAAGCGACTGTCCCTACTTCCATATCGGTTCTGATGAAGTCCATATCGAAGACCCGAAAGGCTTCATGCAATGGATTGAAAACCTGATGGAAAAGTATGACCGTCAGCCTATCGCATGGGATCCTGGTCTGCCAGCTTCCGACAAAGTGATTCGTCAGATATGGAACCAGGCGGAAGGCTCCAATGCGGCGGCTTCAAACAAAGCGGGGAAATATCTCGATTCCTTTGTGGGTTATTTGAACTATTACGACCCGATGCTGTTCACAAGCCGTTGTTTCCTGCACACCGCCGCAGCGCAAACCGTTCCCGACACGACCAAGGCTTTGGGAGGCATCCTCTGCCTTTGGAATGACGTGCGCGTGGATAACAAGGAGAACATCTCGTTGCACAACGGCATGATTAACGGCGTGATGGCTTTCGCAGAGCGTTTTTGGAACAGCGGTAATGCCGGAACCATCAAAAACGAGAACCTTCCACCTGGTCCTTTGACTACGGCAGGCTCGCGTTTGGCCAATTTCGAGGAAAAGATGGCTATTCACCGCGATCGTTTCCACCAAGACAAAATGCGTTGGGTAGCCAATTCACAGATGGAATGGGATGTGCAGATTGATGATAACAAGTCTTTTTTGGCCTACGGTGGCGCGGTCGATTTGGATGCTTTTTGTCAGGCGCATCATATTAACGTAGGTGAACAGGCTTTGGCAAAGGCTCAAACTGTTATCGTTGCAGAGCAGGATATGGACATAGAGGCATGGATTGGTTTCTGTACCCCAGCACGTTCCAACCGCAATGGTTATGGAATTGGAGAGCAAGGCCGATGGGAAGGCGGTTGCCAGTGTTTCGTGAATGGTAAAGAGATTTTACCATCTAAGCCATGGCAAGAACCTGGAAAATACGACTACCATTTCAACACCTGGGGCAAGCCCGAGGAGGAAGAGCCTTTTACTGACGAACAGCTCTATTGGATGCGGCAACCCGCACAGATTCATTTGAATAAGGGAGAGAACCAAGTGGAAATCCGTGTGCCGAAGACGTATAATGGATTGAGATGGAGTTTTGCTTTCATTCCTGTTAAGAGTCAGGCTGATGGAACAGTGACCGAAGTCTCAGGTATCCGCTACAAAAACAGCGCAGATCAATGAGAAAAAAATGACTATGACCACTTTCACCCTTGGTTGAAGTGGTCATAGTCAATGGTTATGGTCGAATAGTTATCTTCCGTTGTAATTTCCGCTCAAAGTCTCAATGAATCCGTTGGCGGCGGTCTTCATGTTGACGAAGTCGCTGCCGAGTGAGCTGGAGCAGTCGAGCACGAGCATGATCATCGCACTCTTGTATTCGTTGACGGTCTGGGTGTTGCCCGAGGGGGTGAACTCGCTGTTATATTGCCATTGCGATGTTGACTCCAGCCAGTTCCATTCCTTCACATAGTCGGTACTCATCTGGTTGCCGTTTGGATCCGTAAGGTTCTGGAAAGCAAACACATCGAAGATGCCCTCCGAAGAAGCAGTGATGGTGATGCCCGACATGCATTCAAGGCCAACATAACGAATGTCAGTCAGCTGGCCTTTGCCGTTGTTGCGGATGTAGGTGCCTTCAATGTAACAATGGGAGGCAGAGGCTTCGCTTACATTATCGAACGTGAAGCGAATCTTGGTGTTGGGCTCCTGTGCTGGCAGCTTGAGCGTGACATTGTAGAAAGTGCTTTGGTTGTAAAGCTGTTGGGCGATCTGGGCGAATTTCTCTGAAGCCTCGCTCATGTTGCTGACCTCAAAGACATTGTGGATGGGATCGCTTGATAGCTTCTTGAGGTTGTTACGGAAGCTATCAATATCGCTCACGTCAGAGCCGCGTACACCGATAGAATAGGCGGAGATATGGGTGCCACCAATGAGTTCATTGTTGATCCTTCCACTGACGGCAGCCAAGTATTCGCTTCCCGAGTTATAACTGTCCGACAAGACGTAGGAGCCTTGGTCGAGACCGTCGGTGAAAGTCACCACGGAAACGTTGATAAGATTCTCTGGGATTTTGGCCGAAGCCAAGCTGTTGAGACCCGTGTTGACGGCATGATAAAGAATGGTGCCGTTTTGCATCGAGAGTCCGTCAACAAAGCTCTCAAAATTGTGTTTGGTATCTTGGTTGAGCAAGCCGAGAGGCATGGTGTAAAGCTCGCTGTTGAAACCGACAATGCCGAGATAAAGACCTTCCTTGGCAGGGGTGTGGTCTTCAGCCTTAGGTTTTCTGCAACTGGTGAAGTTGGTGAGCGTGACAACAAGGGCCAAGACTACCACCGATAAAATGCGTTTCTTCATGTTTGTTAGTTTTTAATCTGTTCTATAACGCGATGATGCTGGTAAAATTGTATGGCAAAACATTATTCCTGCATGGCTTGCCGGATGGCACGGCATAGTTGGTCGGGGCAGGAGGTGCCTTTGAAGCCGCAGCGGATGCCTTCCAAGCGTTGCAGCACCTCTTCAACTTTCATGCCTTCCACCAAAGCGCTCACACCTTGTGTGTTGCCGTTGCAGCCGCCATAGAACTGCACGTTCTTCAAGATGCCGTCCTCGATTTCAAATTCAATGGCTTGGCTGCACGTGCCTTGGGTTCTGTAGGTATATCTCATCTGATTCAAAGATTCAAAATTTCAGATTCAAAATTTGGACATAAACTTTTCGCTGTCAACGACAAACCTTTCATGGATACCTTCGCCGACGAGCGTCTCGCCCTCGAAGCATTTCACCGAGAAGACCAGACGGCGACGGTCCACTTCGATAATCTCGCCCTCGCAGCGGATGGTCGCGCCCACGGGACTGGCTTTCAAGTGTTTGATGTTGACCGCGATGCCCACGGTGGTATTGCCTTCTCCGATTTTTTCGGCAACGCTTTCCAAGCAGGTCTTCTCCATCAAGGCAATCATGGCGGGGGTGGCAAAGACCTCCAACGCGCCTGAGCCGTAGACGGCGGCGGTATCCTTATGCTCCACCACGAGCGTCTCGCTATGGCGGAGTCCTTTCAGCATGTCGTATTCCATCAGGCTTGGAAGTTCATGGTGATGTTGACGATGACATCGGGATGCAGTGAACGACCCACTGGGCAGCTTTCAGCTGCGGCCCACAGCAGGGCTTTCTGATTCTCGGTGTATTCCTTGGCGGGGAAGTTGAACACGATGTCGATCTGCCCGATGCGGCGTGGGTCGGCGTTCATGGTCTTCTTCACCGTGTAGGTGGTGCCGTCGATGTCGAACTTGTGGCCTTGTGCGCTGATGCCCATGATGGTCATCATGCAGCCAGCGAGGGCCGCGCAGGCGAGGTCGGTGGGTGAGAAGGCTTCGCCTTTGCCGTGGTTATCGGTAGGTGCATCGGTGAGGATGGTGTTGCCCGACTGCACATGGG
>JAEEGH010029113.1_pt1 | contig 10819 bp, 11 predicted proteins | sample 9134181 | NCBI WGS metagenome assembly JAEEGH01 (sample SAMN16246544, study PRJNA631951) | gut metagenome | biome: gut microbiome; feature: rumen; material: DP-attached | host: Bos | place: Iran: Karaj | collected 2018-10
GGGAGCTGGGCAACGCCTATACCGAACTTAACGACCCCATCCGTCAGCGTGAGCTCCTGGAAGACCAGGTGCGCCGCGGCCGCGGTGGCGAAGGCGAAACGCACCCGATGGACGAAAACTTCATGCACGCGATCGAATCCGGCCTGCCGCCTACGGGTGGCGTGGGCTTCGGCATCGACCGCATGGTCATGCTGCTTACGAACCAGCAGACCATCCGCGATGTGCAGCTGTTCCCGCTCATGAAACCGGAGACCTGCTAACTGATGAACAAGCTGGAATGGCTAATCGCCTGGCGTTACCTGGGGGCTCAGCGCAAGAGCCTCTTTGTATCGCTTATCGGCATCTTCAGTATGCTCGGCGTGAGTATCGGCGTTTTTGCGCTGGTGGTTGCCCTTGCTGCGGTGAACGGCTTCGAGGAAGAAGTCACCGCCCAGATGATAGGGAAGGACGCCCACCTCGAGATCATGTCGTACAACGGCGAGCCTATCGCGAGCTACGACAGCCTTACCCGCGAGGCCAAGTCCCGCGATTCGAACATCGTGGCCTCGTCGCCGTTCATCATCTACAAGGTGGGCATCAGCTCCAAGAAGGTGAACGACGGCATCGTGATTTACGGCATCGATGCCGAGAGCGCGAAGGGCGTGACCGACATCCACAAGTACATCAAGTGGGGCGAGTATTCTGTCGATAGCCTCGAAGACTTGACGGGCAAGGTCCGTCCGGGAATCATCCTCGGCTCGGGGCTCGCGAACCGCCTCCGCGTGGTGGTGGGCGACAAGCTTGTGCTCCAGCTGTTCCAGAGCCCGGACGAGGCGCTCGGCTCGGGCCCCAAGATGATGATGTGCGTGGTAAGCGGCATCTTCGAGACGGGCACCTACGAGTACGACGGCAACCTGGCCTACATCGGGCTCAAGGAAATGCAGAAGTTGCTCGGCATGGGCGACGCCGTGATGGGAATCCAGTTCCGCATTAAGGACCACTGGAAGGCGGGCGAGGCGGCCTACGACATGAGCCAGTGGCTTACCTACCCGTACTACTCGATGGACTGGAAGGCGAAGAACATTACGCTCCTCAAGTGGATGAACTACGAGAAGTTCATCGTGGCGGCGGTCATCTGCCTTATCATCCTCGTGGCGGCGTTCAACATCATCAGTTCCCTCATCATGGTCGTCATCGACAAGACGAAGGAAATCGGCATCCTCCGCAGCATGGGATTCAGCAAGGGCGGCATCATGCGCGTGTTTATGCTTATGGGCAGCTTTATCGGCGTGGGCGGCACGGTCGTGGGTGGAACTATTGGCCTTGTGCTCTGCAAGTTGCAGGAGGCCTACCACTTTATCACGCTTCCCGGCGATGTCTACGTGATTCCGTATTTCCCGATTTCGGTGCACATGATTGACGTGGTTCTTATTTTCGTGATTGGCATTTCGCTTTGCGTGCTGGCGACTCTCCTCCCGGCATGGAAGGCGAGCAGGCTCGATCCCGTGGGGGCGATTAGGCACGAGTAGGGTTGGTATGAAAAAAATCAAGATGTCGCGAGGGTGCGTAGCGACCGCAGCAATCTTTAGTTTTCTTTTTCTTGCCGCATGTGGTGACAACAGCAGCGATTTTGCAACCCGGCCCTCGGGCGATTTGTCTTCCAGCGTGTGTGAAGATTGCGATGATGCGTCTTCTTCTAGTGGGAAAGAGATTTCAACGAACTCTTCGAGTTCTTGCGATGGCAAGTCAAGTAGCAGTTCCGTAAAATTGAGTAGCAGCAAGGACGAGGAAAAAACCTCTTCCAGCGTCAAGGAAGAATCCTCTTCTTCCGTCATTCTAGACCCCGACCCGGAATCCAGCAGTTCATCTGTTGAATTGAATTGTTCTGCTCTTTTAGTGGGTAAGGCTGGTTGGAATTGGTATGTTCCCAAAGAATGTCGCTTTAACCCGGCAATCACCTACGGCACTATGACCGACAGTCGCGACAAGAAGGTTTACAAGACTATAAAGATTGGCGACCAGGTGTGGATGGCTGAGAACTTGAATTACTCCGATAGCACGAAGACCCCGAGCCTGTTGAAGCGCAGTTGGTGCTATGACAATGTTGCTGCCAACTGCGATGTTGCTGGACGCCTTTACACCTGGGCGGCGGCGATTGACTCGGTGAAACTGGCGACAGATGCCGACAATCCGCAGGACTGCGGATACGGCAAGACCTGCACGCTCCCGGCAAAGGTGCAGGGCATTTGCCCTGACGGCTGGCACCTGCCGACCGGAGCGGAATGGCAAACCCTGTTTACCGAAGTGGGCGGTTCCTCGACTGCCGGTAAGATCCTCAAGTCGCAGACAGGTTGGTATAGTAATGGCAACGGTACGGATGGCGTGGGCTTTTCCGCGCTGCCTGCCGGCTACAGGAGCTTCAATGGCAAATTCTTCCACGATGGCTACTACGCCAACTTCTGGAGTGCCACGGAGCGTGATGGGGACTACGCCTACTACATGGATCTGTGGCACGGCCACGACGATGCGAACGTGTTCAGCAGCAACAAGGACTTCAGGTATTCGGTTCGTTGTCTAAAGGATGATGCGTCTGGACAAACTGGTGAGTCTTCGTCCAGTGAAGAGCCGAAATCCAGCAGCAGTGTGGCACTGAACGACGAACCATCCTCTTCCAGCGTCAAGGAAGGATCCTCCTCTTCCGTCATTCCAGCTCTCGACCCAGAATCCAGCAGCAGCCAGAAGGTTGAGTCTTCGAGCAGCAAGGACCCTGAGCCAGTCGAGGGGTCCTGCAGCAGTTCGGAATATAAAAGGGAGTCGTGCAATGTTGAAAAGGACGAAAACTGCATTAAGGATGACCGTGACGGCCAGACCTACAAGACCGTGACCATTGGCACGCAGATGTGGATGGCCGAAAACCTCAACTACGAAACGGCAAACAGCTTTTGCTACGGCGATGATGCCAGCAACTGCGCCAAGTCCGGCCGTCTTTATACCTGGGCGGCAGCAATTGACTCGGTTGCGCTTTACGATGGTGGCAACGGCGTGGATTGCGGTTACGGCAAGAGCTGTACACTGCCAGACAAGGTGCAGGGCATTTGCCCCGAGGGCTGGCATCTGCCTACCAATGCCGAATGGAACACCCTGTTCACTGCTGTTGGCGGAAAATCGGTCGCAGGTACAAAACTCAAGTCCACGTCTAGCTGGAATAGTAGCGGCAATGGCGCAGATGCCTTCTCGTTTTCGGCTTTGCCTGCTGGCCACAGGTACGACAATGCGACTTACAGCGGCGAGGGCTACTATGCATACTTCTGGAGTTCTTCTGAGGTCAATAGCGACGTTGCCTACTACATGTTTTTGTACTATGATTACGACGATGCTTACCTAAGCCGCAAGAACAAGGGCTACGGGTATTCGGTTCGTTGTCTAAAGGACTAGGCAAATTTGTATATTTTTTGCGATGGTTCAGGAATCTTTTGAGTTTGTCGTGTATATGATTCATGCTTGTGCGAACAAGTGGAATCGTTTGCCGTCTTTTGTGTATAGGAAACTGAAGAAATCGGGATGTATCCAGAAATTTCTTGTTCCTAATTACGAAATTCTACACACCCAGAGCACGGACTTTGTTGTACGTGACATTGAAGAATTCCTGAATGTACGCAAGGTGGCGATATGATTGTTTATCATGGCTCAAATATTGTTGTTGAAAAGCCTGATGTCAATCATTCGTTCAGGCCTTTAGATTTCGGTAAGGGGTTCTATGTCACGACTGTTCGTGAACAGGCAGTTCGGTGGGCTAATCGAAAGGCTGTTGTTGATGGATCGACCCCTATTTTGAATACTTATGAAATGTCTGAAAATTCAGACACCTTGTTGAAAAAGTCTTTTTCCGATGATTTGGAAGAATGGATAAATTTTGTTTGTGATTGCCGTGATGGTAAGCAGGATTACGCTAAATACGATATTATCGTGGGAAAAGTTGCAAACGACAAGGTGTTCAGGGTTGTCGATATGTATCATTCGGGAATCTGGGATTTGGAAAGGGCTTTGGAAGAAATCAAGGTTTATCCTACCTATGACCAGATTGCTTTTATAACCCAGCGGGCCATCGATAATCTTCTCAAATTCAAGTCTAGCGAAGAGGTGTAGCGTGGTGGATGGAGATGCCCTAGAAAAAGTTTATCAGGAACGCCTGGAAGAGCGTATTATAGCCTATCTTGCGCAACAGAGAAATTGTTCTTTGGAAGAGGCTATGGATTTGTACTATTGTAGTAGTCTTGCTGATAAAATTAACCAGGGACAAGACGGAATCCAGTATTTGGATTACAAGGTCTTGGCTCAGATTCTGATGGAAAAGGAAACCTGCAAGGTTTAGATATGTCCGATAAGCTTTTACAAACTGTCGACCTTCGTCGCGTATTCTCCGAGACGGGCGAACAGCTCGAAATTTTGAAGGGCGTGAACTTCTCGATGGAAGCGGGCGAACTCGTTGCCCTCACTGGTTCTTCGGGTTCCGGCAAGTCGACGTTCCTCAACCTCGTGGGCATGCTCGATACCCCGACTTCGGGCGAGATTCTTTTCAAGGGCAAGCCGCTCAGCAAGTTCAACAGCGAAGAACGCGACATGTACCACCGCGTGAAGGTGGGGTTCGTGTTCCAGTTCCATCATTTGCTCAGCGAGTTTACGGCCATCGAGAACGTGTGCGTCCCGGGCCGCATTGCGGGCAAGTCCGAAAAGGAATGCCGCGAACGTGCGGAGATGCTGTTGGAAACGGTGGGTCTCAAGGACCGCCTCAAACACTTGCCGCGCGAACTCAGTGGCGGTGAACGCCAGCGTATCGCGATTGCTCGTGCGCTCATGAACCACCCCGACCTGGTGCTGGCCGACGAACCGAGCGGCAACCTCGACGAGGCAAATTCGGCAAGGCTGAACGAACTTTTCGGAGAACTCAACGAGAAGTTCAAGCAGGCGTTCCTGATTGTCACGCACGACGAGAAATTGGCTAGTTTTGCAAAACGCCGCGTAGTCATGCATAACGGCTTGATTCAGGATATCGAATAGGAGTTTGGTATGGCAGACAATAACGGAATTTTCTCTGCGAAGGCGAAGGCCGTACTCCAGGCAGCTCGTATGGCAGCCCGCAATCTCGGAAGCGACTGCGTCTCTACCGAGCACCTGCTCTTGGGCCTGGTCCGCGAGGATTCGGGCTTTGCGGTCGAGACCCTCAAGGCTCTCAAGGTCAATATCGTCGACCTGAGCGAGGATATCCAGCGTTCGCTTTCTTCGAACGGCGGCATCATGACCGTCGGCGGCAACCCGCGCGATGGCCTGTTGCAGTTTACGGTCCGCGCGAAGGCGGTGCTTTTCAATGCCGCAAAGATTGCGAAGGAAGAGGGCGACCAGTACATCGGCCCCGAACACCTGATGCTTGCGATTTTGCAGCAGAGCGATTCCTCTGCGGTCGGCATCCTTTCTTCGTACAACATCACCTATGAGAACTTCCAGCAGATGCTGGACCAGCTCAAGCACGACGGCGATGCGAACGCCCCGCAGGATATTCCCGGCGAGCCCCAGCGTACGGCCCAGGGCCAGCGCGACATGCGCAGCGGATCCAAGTCCAAGACCCCGATTCTCGACCACTTCGGCCGTGACCTTACGGCGATGGCGCGCGCGGGCAAGCTCGACCCGATTATCGGCCGCGAATCTGAAATCGAACGCCTCATCCAGATCCTCTGCCGTCGCAAGAAGAACAACCCGGCGCTCATCGGCGAACCGGGCGTGGGCAAGACGGCCATTATCGAGGGACTCGCGCAGAAGATCGTGCAGAAGAAAATTCCCGACCTGCTTGCGAACAAGCGCGTCGTGACACTCGACGTGGCGGCGATGGTTGCGGGTACCAAGTACCGCGGCCAGTTCGAGGAACGCATGAAGGGCCTTATCATGGAACTCCAGCGTGTGAGCAATTCCGTGATCCTCTTCATCGACGAGCTCCACACCATCGTGGGTGCGGGCGGTGCCGAAGGCAGCCTCGACGCGAGCAACATTTTCAAGCCGGCCCTTGCACGTGGCGAACTGCAGTGCATCGGTGCGACGACGATTGACGAATATCGCAAGTACATCGAGAAGGATGCGGCTCTGGAACGCCGATTCCAGACGATTCTCGTGAACCCGCCCAACTCGGAAGATTCCATCCAGATTCTTGAGGGTCTGCGCCCGAAGTACGAGCAGCACCACAAGGTTCACTACACGCCCGAGGCCATCCGTGCCGCGGTGACGCTTGCCGAACGCTATATCAGCGAACGCTTCTTGCCGGACAAGGCTATCGACGTGCTCGACGAGACGGGCGCCCGCGTGAAGCTCAATTCCATCAAGGTTCCGCAGGATCTGATGGACATGGAAAATGAACTGGCTGAAGTCCTTTCTAAGAAGGAAGAGGCGGTTGCGAGCCAGGATTACACGAATGCGGCCGAGTGCCGTGCCCGCGAAGAGGAACTCCAGAACGCCATCGCCGAACGCAAGAAGCAGCTGCAGGAAGAAGGCTCGGAGACTCCGGTCGTGGACGAGAGCGATATCCGCGACTGCATCAGTAAGATGACGGGTATCCCCGTGAGCCGCCTTGGCGGCGAGGAGACACAGAAGCTCCTGCACCTCGGAGAAGAGATCAAGCAGCGTGTCATTGGCCAGGATGCGGCAGTTGATGCGATTGTCAAGTCCATCCGCCGTACGCGTGCGGGCATCCGCAGCAGCAAGCGCCCGATGGGCAGCTTCCTTTTCCTCGGCCCTACCGGCGTGGGCAAGACCGAACTTGCGAAGGTCTTGAGCCTTGCGCTTTTCGGGAGCGAGGATTCCATGATCCGCATCGACATGAGCGAGTACATGGAAAAGCACAGCGTTTCCCGCCTTATCGGCGCTCCTCCAGGATATGTGGGCTTCGAGGAAGGTGGCGGACAGCTCACCGAGAAGGTGCGCAAGCGCCCGTATTCCGTGGTGCTCCTCGATGAAATCGAGAAGGCGCATCCGGACATCTACAACATCTTGCTCCAGATTCTCGACGACGGCATCCTTACCGACAGTTACGGCCGCAAGATCAACTTCAAGAACACGATCATCATCATGACGAGTAACGCCGGTGCCCGCGAAGTGCGCCACAGCGGCGGCATGGGATTCACCAAGGAAGGGGAGACCGACGACTACGAGCGCATGGAAAACGCCATCCGCGAGGAGGTCAAGCGTGTGTTTTCTCCGGAATTCCTGAACCGTATCGACGAGCAGATCGTGTTCCGTGCCTTGAGCAAGAAGGACCTCGTATCCGTCGTGGACATCCAGATGGGGTTCCTCCAGAAGAACATTTCCGACCGCGGAATCCTGCTGGAAATCAGCCAGGAGGCGAAGGAATTTATCGTGAACAACAATTACGATTCCACCCTGGGGGCGCGACCCATTCGCCGTTCCATCCAGAACCTCGTGGAAGACGCGATTGCCGAAGGGCTCCTGCTTGGCACCCTCACGGACTTCTCCACGATAAGCATCGGTGTCGAAAACGGCAAGCTCAGTTTCAAGTGCGAGAAGATACAGTCGTAAAAATGCTATCTTTGACCGCGAAAAATTTCAACAATCAAACCCAAGAGGTTAACAATGGCTAAAATTCCTGCAGTTCTTATCTTCGGCGCACCGGGTTCCGGCAAGGGTACCGTCGGCGCGAAGCTCGCTGCTACCACTTCCCTCAAGCACATTTCCACGGGCGACATCTTCCGTGGCATTGCTCCTTCCAGCGAATCCGGCAAGCTCCTCGCTTCTTACTCCAGCAAGGGCCTGCTCGTTCCGGACGAAGCCACTGTCGAAATTTTCGGCCGCTTCATCGAAGGCCTCGTGAATACGAACAAGGTCAACCCGGATAAGGATACCCTCCTCCTCGACGGTATTCCCCGCACGGTTGCCCAGGTCAAGCTCATCGAATCCGTCGTCGACGTGAAGCACATCTTCGTGCTCGACATCAAGGACGAGAAGACCATCGTGGCCCGCCTCCTGAACCGCGCCAAGATCGAAGGCCGTAAGGACGACGCCGACGAAGCCGTGATCAAGAACCGCCTCAAGGTGTACAAGGAATCCACCGCCAAGGTGCTCGGCAAGTACAGCAAGTCCATCATCAGCCGCATCAACGGCGACAACACCCCGGACGAAGTGTTCTGCGACACCCTCGCTGCCTACGTGAAGTTCTGCAAGAGCGCTTGCAAGTGCACGAAGGCCTGCAAGAAGGCTCCGGCTAAGAAGAAAGCCAAGTAATTCTTCTGAAAGTCAATCTTTCGCCCCGCTTCCGAGCGGGGCTTTTTCCTTTAGGGGAAAGATTGCAGGATCGTGTATGCGAACGTGATTTCGTAGCCGTAATCGTTCAGTTTCCTGAGGATATGGCTCATGCTTGCCACGGGAGCTTCTCTGTTGACGACGAACAGGATTTGGTCCTTGTCCTTCTTGTCCTGGAGGGATTCGCGCGACCTGATTTCGTCGATAAATTTCCAGAATTCCTCTTCGCTCGCGATATTGTACATCCTTTTTCCGCCAAGGAACCCGAGCTCGTTCAGGCTCACGACGAAGGGGCTCGTCTTGTCGTAGAGGTTCACGGTCACGCTGATCATCATGAAATCTTCGGCGCATTCGGCTTCCAGTTGCTTTTCCCTGAGCCGCTTTGCAAGAATTTCCTCGTCCGTCAGGCCCTTTTCACCAATCGGCATGTGGGAAACCTTGATGATGTTGTCCTTGGTGGCGTTCCTGCACGTCTGGACTTCGGAATCCATGGCTGGATTGATTGCCCGGATGGGGGTGGCGTAGTCCTTGTCGATGACGTACAGGACCTTGCCGACAAGCGGTTCGAAGTTCAGGGTCGTGAGCACCTTGCCGAACGCGTTGAAGGTGCAGTTCCCGGCGACGTGTACGTGGACTTCCTTTTCGTCCAGCGGCCTGGATCTATCTTGCTTGAACTGGTTGAAAAAATCCAGGATGGGTTGGACTTTCCAGTCCCCGTTCTGGAGGAAATCCTTAACGGAATCTCCGACCTTCTTGCCGTTGATGAAGTATTCCCTCGAGTTCACGTCGATGACGACGACGTTCTCCGACGGTGCCATGAAGGCCTTGTCTTCGCCGCATCCGGCTAAAAAGAGCAAAAGAGCTACTAGAATGATTTGTTTCATTCGTCCTCCTAACGAATTTTCCTCGAATATAGATTTATTTTTTTATAAAGTGCGTTAAATTGTTTATATTAGTAGGGGAAATAGTTCTTTACGAGGTGGTGCATGGACAACGAACTGACGCTTTTGATTGGGGAAGGCGAAAAGATTCTCTACGCCGGCAAGCCGGACAAGAGGTGCTTCATTTTTGAATGCATCTTCAATCCGTTGCTCCCGTTCGCGGCGATTTGGGCTGCTATCGATTTTGGCGTTATAGGGGCTGCGTTTACGGCTGGCAAGTCGGAAAGCGAGGCCTTATTCATGGTGCCCTTCATGCTGCTCCATCTGATGCCGGTCTGGCTCTATCTGGGCGGGGCGTTGCTCTCGTTTCGGCGGTACCGCAATACGGCCTACATCGTTACGGACAAGGGAATCTACGCGTCCGGTGGTATCTTCGCCAGGACATACAAGTCAAAACCGTTCGCGGAACTTTCGCACGTGGACCTGCACCGCGGCATTTTCGACCAGTGGTTCGGCGTGGGCGACATCATCACGACCTCCGCGCAGGCGAATCCCGCAACGATGAACGGACGCAGGACTTCTACCAACGCGGGCATTTCCATCGACAGCATCGCCGATTACGCGGAAGTGTACAAGCTCGTGAAAAAGCTGCAAGAGGACATCTACACCGACGTGATGTACCCCAATGACCTCCGCCCCAAGGAAAATCACGGGTATAAGTCAAGGTATATGCGCTAAAAGGGTAGGACTCTTGAAATTGCAGTAAAAGACTAGTTTGCTGATGATTTTGTCTTAGCGTTTTTCTTCTTCAACCTTCTTGAGAACGCGGCAGGGGTTGCCTACGGCAACGACACCCTGCGGGATGTCCCGTGTGACCACGCTCCCCGCCCCGATAACGCTTCCTGCACCGATTGTCACTCCGCCACAAATGGTCACGTTTCCTGCAATCCAGCAGTTATCTTCTATGGTAATCGGTTTTGCGTATTCCAGGTCGGTGAGGCTTCCGTCGGGCTTTTCGAACATGTTGCGTTCTTGCCAGCGAAGCGGGTGCATGGGCGTGAGTATTGAAACGTTCGGACCGATAAATACGTTGTTTCCGATGCTTACCGGGGCGCAATCCAGAACGGTAAAGTTGAAGTTTGCGTAACTTTTTTCGCCAATGCGGGTGTTGCACCCGTAATCAAAAAAGATGGGCCCTTGCAGGTAAACGCCCTTGGCGGGGGATACCCCTAGAATCTGAGCAAGGGTGTTTTCGCGGTTCTTGTCCGTTTCCAGTAGGCTGTTGTATTGTTGGCATAGGGCGTGGCATGCACTTCTTCTGGATGCAAGCTCCTTGTCGCTGGGGTCGTATAGCTCGCCTGCAAGCATTTTTTCTTTTTCGGTCATAGCAACAATATATAAAAAGGTTGAACTCGACTTTCTAGGGCTTGATGGTTATCGGAGTTCCGTCCTTGACTGCGTCGTAAATTTCTTCGATTTCGTCGTTGGTGACGGCGATGCAGCCGGCGGTCCAGTCCTTCCACTTGTGCCAGAACTTAAAGAGAAACGCAGGAACCTTGTTCGGATAGCCGTGAATCATGATGTCGCCCCCAGGCTCGTAGTTGCCTTCTTTCGCGGCCTTGATTTGCTCTGCGTTCGGGTACGAAACCTTTAGCGATAGA
>JAEEGH010029118.1_pt1 | contig 10818 bp, 6 predicted proteins | sample 9134181 | NCBI WGS metagenome assembly JAEEGH01 (sample SAMN16246544, study PRJNA631951) | gut metagenome | biome: gut microbiome; feature: rumen; material: DP-attached | host: Bos | place: Iran: Karaj | collected 2018-10
CCTACGTCCCGCTGGCATGGCTCGCCGTGGTGCTCGGGGCCGTGTACCTGCTGCGGCGCACGCGGCTCGGACGCTACATCGTGGCGGTCGGCAGCAACGAGCGCGCCGCCGTGTACGCGGCGGTCCCGGTGCGGTGGGTGAAGTTCGCCGCCTACACGCTCCTCGGGGCGCTCACGGGGCTCGCGGCCTTCCTGCACGGCGCCCAGTACACCTCGATCAACAGCGCCACGAGCGGCCTCAACCTCGAGCTCGACGCCATCGCCGCCGTGGTGATCGGCGGCACACGCATGGAGGGCGGCCGCGGCGGCGTCGCCGGCACCGTCGTCGGCGTCGTCCTCCTCGGCGTCATCCGCAACATGATGGTCATGCTCGGCGTGAACAGCTACGCGCAGGGCCTCGTGCAGGGTCTCATCATCCTCGCGGCGGTGCTGGCGCAGCGCCTCGGTGGCGCCGCAGGCGCCCGCCGAGCCTGAACCTCCGCGAACTACGCGAGGCTGCCACGCGGACGAGCCCGAAGTGCGGCTGGGCTTGCCGCAAGCGGGGCGTATTCCCGGTCTTCCGTTTCGCGGCTGGCCATCATCGTCATGCAGACCTGGACGTATGCATAGTCCGCCCGACGCCATAGCGGATCGGCCCGTCGGCCGAGGCGCCGGAGCCGTCGATCATCCGCTGCAGCGCCGAGGCCGCCAGGAAGCCGCCGCGGTTGAAGTCGGGAAGGACGCTGGAAAGCGACGGCACGGTGTTGTCGCACAGGACGTGCCGGATGGGGACGCCGCGCACCTTGGGGTCGAACGCGGGGTTGTCGTAGAGGGCGATGATGCCGCGGAGGCCCTCCCGTGCGAGACGCGCCACGAGGGAGCGGTTCGGCAGTCGGTCGGTCACGATGCCGTTCGGTCGCCAAAGGCGCGGAATGCCCGGCGCGCGTGTCATGGGGTGGCCGCTTACGATGCGCAGATCCCTTCCGAGCGGCCGTCTCTCCGCGAAGTGCCGCGATATGACCGGCATGGTCGCCGGGTGCCCCGTCGCCCTGATGGACTGCTCGGTCTTCGACTCCACGATTGTGAGGAACCGATGCAACAACGGCGGCGGCGGCGCGGCAAACAGCGACCTGACGCGGTGCGAGGTTTTCAACAACTCCGCCACATGGACCGACAGGCCCCACGGCTTCGGCGGCGGCACGTATAGTTGCACGGTGACGGACAGCGTGCTTGCCGGCAATTACGCCGGATATGGCGGCGCTGCGTGCAACGGTTATCTTGAGAATTGCGTGATGACGAACAACCAGGCCACCGTTTACGAGGGAGGCGCGATATACGGTGCCTCCACCCGCAACTGTCTTGTAGCCCTGAACACCGCGAAAATGTATTATGCCGCCTGCAAGGGGACACACTACGGGACGCTACCGCTCGTTCAAGGAAGGCGCGGGTTTCCCCCCAGTCCGAACCCTTGGCATCCTTGAAGGTGATGGAGATCACCGGATATTTGTCCTGCTCGGCGCGGTGCGCGGGGTCGGCCCAGACCTTGGTGCCCTCGAAGAGGTGCGCGTTGCTCTCCGGCGTCTTCTCGAAGAACGTCTGGAGCATGTTGATCGCGAAAGTCTTGCCGAAGCGGCGCGGGCGCGTGAAGAGCGCGACCGTGGCGTCGCGGTCGAGCAGCCCGGAGATGAGCTGCGTCTTGTCGGCCAGCCAGTTGTGTGCGGCGACATGCGGCCAGTCGCTGTTCCCTACTGGCAGCGGCTTTCTCGCGGGGGTCGGTTTGTCCGGGGTGCTTTCCATGTTCGCGCTCCTTGTCTTCGATGGCTTCCATCATACCACAACGCCGCGCGGGCCGCAAGCCAATTTCCGCCCATTTTCTCTGCTTCACAATCCATGCATAAATTTATGCACAATCCGATATACGGTTTTCGTGGACATTTGCTATCATAGATGGCGAAAGGTTGAAAACTACCATGAATAAACGCACTACCATACTCGCAGCCGCGACGTTCGTGGCCGCCACCATCACGGCCTCTGCGGCCAACAACTGCGCCGTTGTCGGCGACCCAACCGACAACACGAAAGGCGCAGCGCTCCACACGACTTGGTACGGCCAGTGCCTTACCAACTCCTTCTCCTTCGGCCTATGGGTCAAGGGGATGAAGAACATAAACGACTGCTATCCGTTCTACAGCGAGAACGTGAAGCTTATGAGACCGAATCAAAAGACTGAATTGCGTTTCACGGTTAAGCAATCGAATCAATCGGATAGCACGACCACGAATGTCGTTGCGACGCTCGCCAACTGGCGCACCTCCCTTGAGGGGACGGCGTGGCATTTCTACTGCTGCACCTTCAACTACGACCCGAACAACTCCGCAAACTCTTTCCAGCGCCTCTACATTGACGGCGAACTCAAGGCCGAGGTGTCTGGAGACTCCATCGTCGGCCCGGCGGTGGCCCCAGTGTCCGGCAACCACGTCACGATTGGCGGCAACTGGCATGTCCAAGGAACCGGCGGATGGGCGAACAATGTGCAATATGCCGGTTCCGTCTCGGAGGTCACCGTATGGAGCCGGGCGCTATCTGCGTCCGATGTGACGGCTCTGACGACACGGCGCGCTGGCGGCTTCGAAAACGGCCTCGAAGTTTACTGGCCGTTGGCCGGGGACTCTGCGGAGGAGCCAAACCGCGCCAGCGGCGGTCCAACGGCGAAGCTCGCCATCCACCGCGATGGAAGCGGCACGATGGCCATGGCGGAGGATCCGGACTTCCCGCTCGACAATACCCGCTGCGTCGCCTCCGCCGAGTGGATTGCGGAACATGGCTACGTCCAGTCGGCCGACGCAACATTCCGCTCCTGGGACGATCCCGCGACGAACATTGCAACCGCCTTCGCGGCGGCGATTCCCGGCGAGACGATCCTCCTCAAGCCGGGGACGCATCCGATTTCGGAGCAAATCGACATCACGAAGGCGAATATCACTTTCTCGCGCGGACCGGGCGAAGGCGAGGCCGTCATCGACGCGCAGGGACTGTGCCGCCACTTCCGCAGCAGTTCCGCCTATTCCGGTCAATCTGGGTTTGTAATTGAGAACCTTTCGCTCGAAAATGGCGCGGCTTCTGATGGTGGTTCCATGTATTTCAAAGAGCGAACTGGCGTAGTTCGCAATTGCTTCTTCCGCAACAACACTTCGGCTAGCAATGGCGGTGCCATCCACTCCTTTACAGCAAATGGTACTGTCATCTCCAACTGCGTTTTCGCATCAAACAGCGCCGGAGCCTACGGCGGCGGAATATTTACGGAACAGAACACCAACGACCGCAACGACAAGTGCTTTGTGATCGATTGCATCATCACAAACAACATGGCCGTTCGCAGCGGCGGTGGAATCTATGCAACCAAGTGCATCGAAATCAATGGCTGCCGCTTTGCGGACAACGCCGCCAGCACGCATAACGACCATAAGCGCGGAGGGGCCATCTATGCAGGCATTTACTCGAAAATCACGGGATGCTCATTCACTGGCATATCAACGGCGGTTTACGGTAGCTGCATCGAAGTCGCCGGGGCGAACGCGACGGTCGCGGGCTGCGACTTCACCGGGCTGGCTCCATCTGGCATTGGCGGCCAGCACTACGGCGTCATCCACATCAACGGCGTGGCTGGATTCACCTTTGCCGACTGCGTTGCCACCAATACAGCATTCCCGGCCAACACACTTATGTTCTGGACAGAAAACGCCGGCGCTTCGTTTCTCTCGCGGCAGTCTCTCTTCGACGCCTCCGTGCCGTCAATCGTCGCAAACTTTAGAGGCGGCAAATCGCGCTTCGAGAACTGCACGATCTTGTCGCCAACGTTCGACTACAAGGCAAACACGTCCGGGCAGAACGTCCTCGTGAACTGCATCGTGCCCAACGCCGACATCACGACCAGCGGCAACTTCGTCAACATCATCACGAACTCTCTCGTGAAGTCCGTGACTTGCGGGACGCAGGACAGCGGCGTGATGACGGGCACCCCGAAATTCGTCGATGCGGCAAATGGCGACTACCATCTTGCCTACAATTCGCCCTGCCGCGAGAAGGGGCTTGTCCTCGGCTGGATGGCTGACGCGACAGACTTGGGCGGCAACCCGCGCCTCGTGAACCTCCTCGGCAGGGCCGCCGCAGACGCGCTTCCCGACCTCGGCTGCTACGAGTGCCAGGAGCGCGGCGAATTGCCGACAATCATGAGTTTCCGGTAGGGAACAAACAATGAATAGCAAATCGTTCAAAATCGGCGCGGCGCTGTTCGCGTCGCTTTTCGCCGCGTTTGCGGCCAATGCGCAGGTGGACGGCGTCGAGCTTGCGCCGCAGTTCCGGTGGAAGCCGGTCCCGGCACCGAAGTGGAGGACGCAGGGAGGCGCGAAAATCGAGAACGGCGTCCTGACGGTCTCGCGTGCGGAACCGGGCACGGCCTACGCCGAGGCCGAACTCGACCTCTCCGAATACGACGGCAAGGCGGTCGAACTCGCCGCCATCGTGGAAGGCAAGGGCGTCGGCGGCAAGACGGTGCCGCACGGCGGCTTCTCCTTCAGCTTGAGCTACCTCGATGTGAAGATGGGCGGCAACCGGACCTGGCCGCCGGCCCCGAAACCGACCGGTGACTTCGGGCCGTCGGAGGTGGTCTTCTCCGACCGCAACGAGAAGATCCGCGCCAAACCCATACTGCAGATCGGGATTGACCATGCATGCGGCGAGGTCAGGTGCGACCTCTCGACGCTGCGCATCCGCGAGCCGCAGCCTCTCGTCCCGCTGCGCAACCGCGGGCGCGGCGTCAACTACCCGGCGCGCGTCTCCTCCATGCCGCAGATGCGCGGCGTCTCCATCGGCAAGATGGCCGGCGACGCCTGGGACAACCTCGAGTCCTGGGGTCCGAAGATCATCCGCTACCACATGGACATGCCAGGGCTGAAAGAGTCCGAGAGCTTCGAGGAATACACCGTGCGCTTCCGCGAGGCCACGGAGGGCCACATCGAACACGTCGGGAAGATTCTCGACGAGGCCCATGCGCGCGGCATGAAGCTCATCCCCGTGGGGCACCCCGCCGGCGGCGAATGCAGGGCGTCGCTGGGCGATCCGCCGGCGTGGAACCGCGACTGGCGCATGTTCCACGACAAGCGCTGCGCCGACCTCTTCGTCTGGTTCTGGGAGAGAATCGCCGAGGCGTTCGCGCCGCGCGCCGGCGACATCTACGGCTACGACCTCATGAACGAGCCGCGCCACCTCTCGCCCGCCATCGAGGGCGGCGACCTCGTGGGCCTCATGGAGCGGACGGCGCGCGCCATCAGGAAGTTCGACCGCGACACGCCCGTCGTGGTCGAGTCGATGCACGGGGACCCATCCTGGTTCAAATCCCTCTCCGCGCTCGACCTCGACAACGTCATCTACTCCGTCCACTCCTACTACCCGCACGACTTCACGCACCAGGGCATCTACGACGAGAACGCCGAGGTATGCAAGTGGCCCGACGAGTCGCGCGGCTGGAACCGCGAGTTCATCCTAAAAGGCCTAAAGCCGGTCATCGACTTCCAGAAGGAGCACAGCTGCCGGATTCTCGTCGGCGAGTTCAGCGCCGTCGCCTGGGCCGAGGGCGCCGACCAGTACCTACGCGACAGCATCTCCATCTTCGAGGAGCTGGGCTGGGACTGGATCTACCATGAATACCGCGAATTCCGCGGCTGGAACGTCGAAATCGAGGCGCTGAGTCGCGGCCGCAACGCGCGGACCGTCCCGTCGCCCGACAACCCGCGCAAGCGCGCGGTCCTCGACGGCCTCGCCATGTCGAAGCTCGACTGGAGCGCGGCGACGCTCGTCGGCTCGCTTGGCCGCGACAACCCCTTCTTCGCGCCGGGTGAGGAGATGGCCTTCTCCATCACGCTTGACGGCTTCAAGGGCGAGCTTCCGCCCGACACCTTCTTCATCGACTGGAAGCGGCGCGGCGACGACGGCATCACAGAGAATGGCCGCGTCCCGCTCCCGACGCACGGCGAGCCGGTCGTCATCCGCACGAAGATGGAAACGCCGGGATTCGTCCGCCTGACGGCGAACGTGGTGACGAAGGACGGGAAACTCGTCCGCAGGAACCACCGCTGGGAGCCGCGCGTCTTCTTCGAGGGCGGGGCGGCAGTCGCGCCGGAGACGCTCTTGCCGGGGACGGAGCCGGCGGACTACGACGAGTTCTGGAGCGCGCAGATGGCGCGCCTGGCGGAGGTGCCGGTGAAGGCGGAACTCAGGCAGACGCCGTGCGGCGACGCCGGTGTGCGCCTCTACGCCGTGAAAATCGCCTGCGCCGGCGGGCATCCCGTGACGGGATGGCTCACCGTCCCGGCCGACGCCTCGGCCAAAAAGCGCTACCCGGTGGAAGTCAGGTGGCGCGGCGCGTCCCGCGAAGACCAGAAGGCGCCGGGCGGCGGCCCGCACGACCGCATCCAGTTTGAGTCCAACGGCCACGGCTTCGACCTTGGCAAGGGGGCGGAATATGTGGAGAAGTTCTTCAAGAGCGTCGAGCACGGGATGACCTACGGTTTCGACACCGAGACCAACAAGCACCGCGAGGACAGCTACTGGCTTGGCATGATTTTGCGCGCCGTCCGCGCCGTCCAGTGGGCCGTGACGCTGCCGGTGTGGGACGGCGAAAACCTCATCCTCGGCGGCGGCAGCCAGGGCGGCTGGAACGCCCTCCACGCCGCCTCGCACTGCCTTGAGGCCACGAGGTGCAACGTCAGCATCGTCTGGGGGTGCGACTGGACTGGCCAGGCCGAACGGGGCCGCATGAAGTCGCACTACCGCCCCGACTGCTGGTTCCCGGACATGGCCTACTTCGACCCCGTATTCGCCGCGCGCCGCATCCGGTGCCCGGTGAAGATCGGCGGCGCGCGCCTGGGAGACTACGTCTCGCCGCCCTCCTCGTTGGCCGTCCTCTACAACGAACTGCGCGTCCCGAAGCAGATTCTCTGGTGCCAGGGCTGGACGCACGGATGGAGTCCGGCTGGAATGGCGAAGTTCACCGTCGATGACGGCTTCGACGCCGCGACGACGAAGCCGGACGGCAAGTGACAAGACGCGCGGCCGCGCAGGGAGCAACTGAAATGAAAGACCTTTCATTCGACGAACTCAGCCTCACGGTGGACGGGAAGCGGACGTTCCTCATTTCGGGGGAGTTCCACTATTTCCGCGTCCCGCACGACGACTGGCGGCGGCGGTTGCGGCTGCTGAAGGACGTGGGCGGCAACTGCGTTGCCACATACATCCCTTGGTGCGTCCACGAGCCGGAGGAGGGCCGCATCCTCTTCGGCGACCGTCCCGAACGCGACCTTGACGCATTCCTGCGCATGGTGAAGGAGGAGGGGCTGATGGCGATTGTCCGCCCAGGCCCCTACCAATACTCTGAACTGCTTTACGCGGGGCTGCCGCAATGGCTTATGGAGGGCCATCCCGAAATCGCCTTCAAGAAGGAGGACGGGACTCCGCTCAGCGCCTACGCCGTGGATTTCGGCCACCCGGTATTCCTTGAAAAGGCGCGGCGCTGGATGAAGGCCGCCGCCGACGCGATCCGCCTGCACCTGGCCGAAAACGGCGGGCCGGTCGCCCTCGTCCAGCTGGACAACGAGCTGCTCGGGCTGCACGTGTGGTCGGGCGCGCCGATGACGCGCGCTTTTGCAGAGCAGGGCGCTGAATACCTCGACACCCTGCGCGGCTGGCTGGAGGAGGACGGCGTCCACGGCCCGTTCTGCCACAACGCGGGCAGCTCCGACATCGCCGGATGCTACGCGCCGTGCGTCCGCCGCCTCGGCACGTCCAATTTCCTCCTCGGCTACGACCACTACTACACGCTCAACCCGACGCCGGAAAGCCCATCGACGGAATACTTCCACAAGGCCATCCACGCATGCGACCTCATGCGCGCCTACGGCTTCCCGCCCGTTGGCTTCGAGATCCAGAGCGGGACCATCGGCGACTTCGCGCCCGTGCTGAAGGCTGATCTGCTCGCATGCCACATGGCGAACCTGGCCGCCGGCCTGCGCGGCATCAACTATTACATCTTCACCGGCGGGCCGAACTTCCCCGGGACGGAGGCGACCGCCGACATCTACGACTACGGCGCACCCGTCCACGCGGACGGCTCCCTGAACGAGACCTACGACTCGCTCATGGCGTTCGGCAAGTTCCTCGCAAGCCACCCCGGACTACTTGAATCGGTGCGCGAGACATCGGTGCAGATCGGGCTTGAATGGCCGAACGAGGCGGGCTGCGCTCCGGCGGACAAGGCGTTTATGCATAACGGGATGTTCTACTCGCTCATGCAGACGCCCTTCCACCCGCAGTTCGTCATGCTCGACCACGGCTTCGACCCCACGAAGCCGCTCGTGCTGGCCGGCGTGGAGGCCATGTCGGCGGAAACGCAGCGCAAAGTCGCCGACTTCGTGCTGGCCGGCGGCGGGCTGCTCGTCGCGCCCGACTTCCCCCGCACCGACCTTGACGGAAACCCCTGCTCGATTCTGGCGGATGCCGTTGGCGCCCCGGCGTCGGCCGCCTGCGACGTGGACACGAAGCGCCGCCCGGTCTGCGTGGCCGAGGGACTCCGCGTCTTTGGCGTCAAGCCCCTGCGGCGCTTCGAGACGCCGCTCAAAGCCGGAACCGAGGCGACGCTCCTCTCCTCCGATGGCGCGGACGTTTACGGGTGCCGGTGGCAATGCGGCGCTGGGCGCGTCTCGCAGTTCGGGGCGAAGTGGAAGGCGCATTTCTTCCCTCAGGCAGAAATGGCGGGGCGGCTCGTCGAATGGCTGGGCGCGAAAACCGTCGCGACATCGTCCAACCTCAATGTCCCCGTCGCGGCCTACCGCCTTGGGAGCGGCGCGACCGGCGTCTTCGCCCTCAACCTCCATTCCTCGCCGCAGACGACCGTCGTGACGCTAGCATCGGGCAAATCGCATGAGTTCCGCCTCGGCGCGATGGAAGTCGGCTACGCGGAGCTGGGGTCCATTGACACTTGCGTCAATGACACAAACCCCAAATGACAAAACTGTCAGAAATGAAAACTCAAATCCCCGCTATCGCAGAATGCGTCGTCTTCGCCGCCGCACATTCTGCGCTGGCGGAATTCGACATTCGCGACTACGGCGCGGCGGAGACGAACACGGCGGCGGAGAACGCCGCCGCCATACAAAAGGCAATTGACGCGGCAGGGAATGGGGAAGCCGCAGGCGAGCAGTCCGCTCCCCGGCAATGCGTTGTCGTCCCTCCTGGCACGTTTCTTACTGGAACGCTGTGGCTGCGTTCGCATGTCGAACTGCGTCTCGAAAAAGGCGCGGTGCTGAAAGCCAGCACGCGCCATGAGGACTACAACGCCAACGACGCCTTCCCCGAAAATTTCCACTCCTTCGACGAGGAGTGGAGCGGCGGGCACCTCATCCTCGGCTACAAGGTCGAGGACGTGGCGATAACGGGCAGGGGAACCATCGACGGCTCCGGCATCTCCTTCTTCGGCGAACCCGACGAGGACAGTCGCTTTCCCGGTTACAAATACGGACTTAGGCTCCACCCGCTTGACCGCGAATGGTTCCGTCCGGGCCCGCTTGTCGCCTTCTTTCTCTCCAAGGGCATTCGCCTCGACGGCGTGAAGATTGTGGATTCGCCATGCTGGACGACGCATTTCCGCTGCTGCGAGGGTGTGTCAATCAGCGGAGTGTCGATAAGCAACGACCGCACCGTCGCAAACACCGACGGCTTCAGCATCGACTGCTCGCGAAACGTGACCGTCTCCGGCTGCACCGTCGTCACTGGCGACGACGCAGTGGCCATCCGCGCAAGTTGCGGACACCACGCAGCGGTGCATCCGTGCGAAAACATCGTGGTCGAGGACTGCGATTTCGCGAGCTGCGCGATGGGCGTGCGCATTGGAATCGGCACTGGTACAATCCGCGATGTCGTCATTCGCCGTTGCCGCATACGCGAGGCCGCGCAGGGAATCAAGTTTCATGCGGCGTGGCGCACTGGCTCGAAAGCGAAGGGCGTGGACATCGGGCACGTCCGCGTGGAGGACTGTGACGTGCTGCAGTGCGACCATCCCGTGCGGAACCTGGGTGGTGCCGCCGAGTGGGGCCTCCGCGATGTCTTGTTCGAACGCTGCCGTTTCGAGTCGCTCCAGCCCGTCGCCTTGCTCGGCGACGAGACGCACCACCCCGAAAACATTGTGTTCCGCGACTGCGAACGCGTGCATCTCGACCACCTCAGGGTACGCCACCACCGAGGCTACGGCGGCGAACGTTCGCGCGAGTTCCTGCAAATCGACGGCGAGGCCGACGTTCGTCTCGAAAACTGCGCTATGTAGAATCTTTCGGCTGGCATCCTTCGAGTCGAAGCAAATGAACGGACATCGAAAGGCACTGGAATACAACCTGTTTTCACCGGCGTTTTTCTGGATGTGGAACGCGCCGCTTGATGTCGCCGCCCTCTGCGCGCAACTTGAAGACATGCGGGCGCATGGCCTTCGCAACGTCTGCATACATCCTTTTCCAAAGGGATTCCGCCCGGACTCGTGCCCGTCGGAAATGGCGCCTGACTACCTTACGCCTGGGTTTCTTGATGTCTTCGCGGCAGTCGTGCGCCATGCCGGCGAGCTGGGAATGCATGCCTACCTCTACGACGAAGGCGGATGGCCTTCAGGCGGCGCCTGCGGCCGCGTCGCCGCCTCCGACCTGGAGAAGCGCTTCGCTCCGCGCGAGATGGCGTCCGCGCCGGACGGCGCCGCCCAACTCCGCGCCCGTCCCTACGGCGCTGGCGCATCGACCTACCCCTC
>JAEEGH010029123.1_pt1 | contig 10816 bp, 8 predicted proteins | sample 9134181 | NCBI WGS metagenome assembly JAEEGH01 (sample SAMN16246544, study PRJNA631951) | gut metagenome | biome: gut microbiome; feature: rumen; material: DP-attached | host: Bos | place: Iran: Karaj | collected 2018-10
GTAATAGCGCAGGTAAATCCGATACCCATACCAATTCCATCAAAGAATGAAGGAATAATACCATGCTTACTAGCATAAGCTTCCGCTCTACCAAAGATGATACAGTTAACAACGATAAGAGGAATGTATACGCCAAGCGCCTTATTAAGTGTTGGCACATACGCCTTCATCAGAAGTTCAACCAGTGTAACGAAAGAAGCGATTACAACGATGAAGGATGGAATTCTGACCGTTGAAGGAATCACCTTACGAAGTGCAGAAATAACTGCATTACTAAGTGCCAGAACGAATGTGGTTGCAAGTCCCATTCCAAGACCATTGATGGCTGAAGATGTAACCGCAAGTGTAGGACACATACCGATCATCAGAACCAGCGTTGGGTTCTCAACTACAAGTCCGTTAAAAAATCGTTCTGCAGGAGTATCCTGTTTAAAGCCCAAAGCGCCTTTTTTTGCCTGAGTGCTCATATCAGTTTCCTCCTTTCAATGCTTTTTCAAAATATGTAACAGCGCCGTTAACGCCTTCTGTAACTGCTCTTGAAGTAATTGTAGCTCCGGAAATAGCTTCAATCTGAACATTTGCATCAGTAAGCTGTCCGTTCTTAACTACAGTAAAGGTAGTAGCATTCTTGTTCTCAAACTGAGGTCTGATAACCTTGTCTGCATTCATACCAAGACCAGGAGTCTCAGCAATTGAGATGATTGAGATGCCATTTATAACGCCTTCATTTGTGATACCAACTGTATACTCGATGAAGTCTCCGTATCCCTTGGACTTAACCTGGATAACGTAGCCAGCAGCATTGCCGCTTCCGTCAACAGCTCTTTTAACACTCTCAATAGTAACTCCAGGATGAGCAGCAGAAACTGCATCTGCTACAGAAGCGTCCAACTCCGCATCCTCAAAGGTCTGAGCAGTAGCGAAAACTGACTGATTAGCCTTGTCTTGTGCCAGCTTATCCTGATAAGCGATTGGCTCCTTGGTAACCTGGTAAACCAGTCCCAGAAGAACACCTGCCACAAGAGTGATTGTGAAAAGAATTAGGGCGTTTTTGATCATGCTTAATGTATCGTTCATGCTTTCTTCGCCTCCTTCTTAACAGATTTCTTAATTCCAAAGGCTCTAGGAATAGTGAACTTCTCAATAAGTGGCACCAGAAGGTTTGTAATTACGATGGCAAAAGAAACACCCTCTGCGTTAGCACCGAAGATTCTGAATATTCCTGTCATAATGCCAAGGATAAGACCATAAATAAATCTTCCCTTAGGAGTGATAGGGCATGTAACATAGTCAGTTGCCATAAAGAAGGCACCAAGCATAAGTCCACCACCTGCGATGTGTGCAGAGATATATGACCAGTTAAATCCGTATCCGCCGAAAAGAGCTACAAACAATGCAAAAGAAATAATGTAAGTGAATGGAATCACATAATCAATTATTCCAACTGCAAAAAGGATAATTGCTCCAATCGCAATGCAGAGCATTGATGTCTCACCGATAGTACCTGCTGTTCTACCAATGAGCATGTCCATTACGTTAACCTCAACACCATTCTTGAGATTTGCAAGAGGTGTTGCACCTGTGTAGGTATCAGTTACGAAGTTAGTCATAAGGGCTGGGAATGAAATTACCAAAAAGCATCTTCCACCGAGAGCCGGGTTCATGAAGTTCTGTCCCAGTCCGCCAAAGAGCTGCTTAACCATTATGATCGCGAAGATACCACCCAGAACAGGTATCCACCACGGCACTGTAGATGGCAGGTTCATTCCAAGCAAAAGACCTGTTACAACCGCGGAGAAATCTCCGATAGTTACTGGCTTTTTAAGCGCCTTCTCATAAATAAACTCGGAGAGTACGCAGGAAGCCACTGATAATAAAAGAATAATTAGTGCATCTATTCCAAAATTATAGATACCAAAACCTGCAGCAGGCAGAAGTGCTATTACTACCCACATCATGATATTAGATGTTGTGGTCTTGGATCTGACATGTGGATTGGACGACACTCTTCTAAGATCGCTCATCTTATCTTAATCCTCCCCTCACTTTTTCCTCTTGCCGAGCTGAATCTTTCTCATACCTTTGATCAGCTGAGTAAGCTGACGTCTGGCTGGACAGATATAGCTACAGCATCCACACTCACAACATTCCATTCCGTACATATTAAGGAAAGTCTGCTCGTCATTGTGCTCAACAGCATCTGCAAGGTTCTTGGGAACGAGTCGCTCCGGACAAACCTCAACGCAGCGTGCACAGTTAATGCAGGCACTTGGCTCCATTTCTGAAACTGCGTCCTGTGAAAATGCTGTAATAGCTGATGCAGTCTTGGTTGTAGGCACATCAAGATCAAAGATGGCAAAGCCCATCATAGGACCACCAGAAATGATCTTGGCTGGCTCTGTTACAAAACCACCTGCTTCATCTATAAGCTCTTTATAGTTAGTACCAATTCTGACCTTATAGTTCCTTGGATCTGCTATGCAGTCGCCTGTAATGGTAACGATTCTCTCCATGAGAGGACGTCCCTCTTTGACAGCTCTGCAAACAGCACAAAGAGTATCAACGTTATCAACGATACAACCAGCATCAGCAGGAAGCATTGAAGAATTGATCTCTCTGCCAGTGCAGGCGTAGATCAGCATTCTCTCAGCGCCCTCAGGATACTTGGTCTTAACAGCCTTAACGCTGATCTTATCCTCGTTCCTTGTAAGCTCCCTGAACTTGGCTATACAGTCAGGCTTGTTATCCTCAATTGCAAGAATGCCTCTTGCATTAGGGAATATGCTGACAGCAACCTTAAGTCCTTCAAGGAGGAGCTCAGGCTCTTCTATCATTCGTCTATAGTCAGAAGTCAGATATGGCTCACACTCTGAACAGTTGGCGATGACATAATCAATCTTGTCAGGTTCCTTAGGCGCAAACTTAACTGCGGTAGGGAATCCTGCACCACCCATACCAACAACTCCAGCCTCACGCACTGCTGCGATCTTATCCTCTGGAGTCATCTCTTCATACGGCTTGGCAGGCTTAAACTCCACCTCTTCATACTTACCATCGTTTTCAACGATGATACTATCGCACATAGCACCTGTAGTAAGACGACGTTTTTCAATTGCTTTAACTGTTCCGGAAACTGTTGCAAAGATATTAGCAGAAACGAATCCGCCTGCTTCTGCAATCTTTTGACCGGTAAGAACGTGATCACCAACAGCCACTATTGGCTTAGCTGGCGCACCGATGTGCTGAGACAGAGGATATACCAGATCCCCTTTTGGTAGCACTGATTTGATGGGCTTATCCTTGGACAATTCCTTGCCTTCATATGGATGGATTCCGCCCGTAAACGTACCTCTAGCCATTTCCTACCCTTCTTTCAATTATTTTTTGAAAATATCCCAGATAGAACATCCAGGAAGATTTTCCCCAACATCTTTAGTATATCCATTTTTAGCCAAAAATACCATATATGTATCTAATATTTGTTCATTAATGTTCATAAAAAAGATAATGTAATGATATTTTTTCTAAAGAATATTTTCCAGCATGATGATATAATACATATAGCGTGCAATATTCCCGTGTTCATGGGCTTTTCTGTTATAGTTGCAGCAAAAAATCCTACGTAAAGCGAGCATATCATGATTAAGACTACCGAAGAATTCAAGCTACCAGATGATCATATTGCAGAATCGTTACATATAGCGCTTGGCTGCCGCCCTGACGAGATTCTTTTCATAGATATCGAGACAACAGGCTTATCTCCCAAGACTGCTGATCTGTATCTTATTGGTGTATCATATCGTCAGGGGAATACCTGGCATATTGTCCAGTTCATGGCAGAATCCATTGACCATGAAAAAGAAATCCTTATAAATTTCCAGACTCTGTTAAAAGACTTCAAATATGTGGTTCACTTTAACGGAAACCGCTTTGACATACCATTTCTTCAGGAGAAATTCTCCAAGTATGGATTAAATGATGCATTTGAAAACGTAGAGTCTTTTGACCTGTACAAAAAGATATCGCCCTACAAACTACAGCTGGGCCTCCCTGACTGCAAGCAAAAGACTATCGAGCTCTATCTTGGAATAGACAGAGAGGATAAATACGACGGTGGTAAGCTCATCCCTGTATACAAGGAATTTGTAGAGGATAAAGATCCTGAAAAGCTTAGGCTCCTCCTTCTTCATAACTTTGAAGATGTTAAGGGAATGTTCGAATTGCTGCCAATGATGCGATATCTGGAGTTCTTTAACCTGTTCAAGAATATGCCCAAGGTTTCTATCAGGACCGATGAAGAGATTGATGATAACGCCTATGACTACGAGCTTCCTGTACGCGCCAGGAAGGTTCAGGCCAACTATTACAAGGATCTTGATGGTACACAGAAGCAGGAAGTGTATATGAAGCTGTCTCTTCCTTTCGAGCTTCCATCCTCGCTTAGCGGAAATCTTGATAACTGTTATTTCAAGATAGTCGGAAGTGAAGCAACTCTTCGCGTTCCGCTGTATGAGCAGGAGCTCAAGTACTACTACTCCAACTACAAGGATTATTATTATCTGCCAAAAGAGGACATGGCTATCCACAAGTCTATTGCTGAATTTGTAGACAAGGCATACAGAGAAAAAGCCACTCCCGAGAACTGCTACACCAAAAAGGCTGGTCAATATCTTCTTGAGTGGGATCTGGTATTTGCTCCATTCTTTAAAGAGGATTACAAAGACAAACGTTTCTTCTTTGACCTTAATGAGAAGCTGAAAAAGAGCCGTTTCGCCATGAGTCTATATGCTTCACACGTTATAGCTCATATTCTGGAAGGCTAAATAAATCTATACAGACATAAAATCAGCGCCGTCCCTGACCTTCAGAATCGGCGCTGTTATTATTTTCTTTTTACTGTGGCTTCTCGTAGTAGAAGGAGTTCTTACGAACAAAGCCGATATCCTTGTAGTTTACAATCTGCTCTGTACTTCCGATGAAAAGGATTCCACCAGGAACCAGGTTAGCGTAGTACTTTCTGAAAATATCGTCCTTGGCTTCCTCTGTAAAGTAGATAAGCACGTTTCTACATACAATAAGATGGCAATCCTTTGGATAAGGATCACGTAAAAGATCTGCCTGTTTAAAGGTAACTCGTGATGTAATCTCACTTGAAACCTTCATTTTACCATCAGGAGTCTCTGTGAAGTATTTCTTTTTGAATTCCTCAGGAGTATTGGCAATTTCTTTTTTATCATAGATAGCTGCCTTAGCCTTAGCCAGAACAACCGCGTCAAGATCCGTCGCATATACGTTGATCTGATTAAGAGGCATGTGCTTACTGAGCATCATAACGATTGTATATGGCTCATCACCTGTTGAGCAGGCTGCACTCCAGATCTTTAAGTTCTTGCCGAACTTACCCATGAGCTCAGGAACCATCTCTTTATCCATAAGGTTCCACTGATCCATGTTTCTGAAGAACTCAGATACGTTGATAGTCAGATATGTAACAAAAGAATCCAGTGCCTCTCTATCCTTCTTGATAAGGGCAAGGAATCCATCATAACCCTTAACTTCATACTTACCGATAAGGGTATCGATTCGTCTCTTCATCTGCTTTTCTTTGTAAGCATTAAGATCAATCTTGGTCAGATCATAGACACCCTTTTTAAACCACTCATAATCGTATTCCATGTAAGTTTTCCCTCCTATCATGTAATAACAATGTGGCTAAAGCGCAGTAAATTCAGCCTACATGCCACACTTCTATTGTAATTGAGCGGGTGTTGTATGTAAAATTAAATAATTATAAATAAAATACCGTTTATTTTAGACTCCCAGCAGTCCAATTCCACTGCCATCAGCTTTGAATGTAATAGGCTCATCCAGCTTCTGATCAGCTTCTATCTTATGTGCAATTCCAGACAATACAAAAACAACACCATTATATAACTGATTTGTGATCACAGCTATTGCACTGTTACTATTTTCTATAGTTACTTCCATAACCTTGAGCTTACTCTTTATCTCCTGTATCTGGCGCTCTTTGATGCTGGCTGCAGCATTTATTTTAACCTTCCACTGCATCGCTTCTCTGTTATTCACAGCTCCCATTTCCTGAAGTCTCTCTTTTTCTGCACAGATTGTGTTGTACTCTTCTTCCTTACGAAGCAGGTCTTTTTGCATACCCATATATGCAGTCTGGAAATCAGTAGAAAGTCCAAGGTTGATCACTGTCTCAGCTCCGCCTCTACTACCTACGCAGGCTGCCTCAAATCCAAATGTAGCCTGTAGATTTCCGCCGTAAACAACTCCATCTCTTCCTACAATCTTGATTTTTCCCTCAGCGGAAATATCGCCGTTAATAATAGCGTTTGTATATACATTCTTGGCTTTAACAGTAACTCTCTCAAGATATTTGGCGTACACGTCTCCTGCCGCTTCTATCCCACCTCTGACAGGACATGCTGCGCCACCTTTGATCACAACATTTCCACCACTTGTGATGATTGAACTGGTTACACGTCCGCTTATAATAACGTCTCCGGTCGCATGTATCTCTGAACCGGAATCCACATCACCTGTTACAAGCAGTGTTCCATCAACTCTTACGTTCTTATCTGTAATTTTTACCTCAGACATTATAGTCATCTTGGTAATATTTATCTCGCCATCAGAATATGACAAAGCACCTTTATACTTGGCAACGTAAGTTACCCTGTCATTCATTACCATGAAGCCCTCTCCTCTGAGGATTGGTATCTCATGGCCTCTCTTTGCAGAGATCACATTTCCAAAAATATCTTTTCCATCAACACCAGCTGTAGCCTTATGATAAACAGCAATAACACTTCCTACATTTACTCTGATAATCGCATCCAGATTAGAGAAATCTATTGTTCCGTCTTCATTTTCCACAAAGCCTCTGGCATTATCTTTATCAAAACAGTACTCATAATAGCCGTCAGTGCCATCAACTGCGCCAACTCCTGATGTAACAAGGAATTTTTCTCCAGGGTGCTTAATCAGCTTGGCAACTGCATTCTCATCAATTTTGCTCTTAATGTTACATTTAGCCAGGAACTGCAAAATTATCTCTTTAGTATAGACATTCTTTTTACCATTAGTTGGAAGTGTCATATAGCCTAGCATCTGTCCGCATTCTACAGATAGATACTGTTTCTTACTTGCAAGCATCTCACTTAGAAGATCAACCTTCTTGTAGCTTGCATCTTCCCCATTATCTGTAAACTCATTGATGAGGCTCTTGTCAAAATAAGCCCCTGAGAGCATCTGCCCTCTGATACGCCTCATGTCACGAGCAGTGTACATAAGCGATGAGAAACAGCTTACATCAAGTCCATCCTCAAGGCCCAGACGTATTTCTCGCATCTGGTCGGCCCAATAAAGCGGATTACTGTATGGCTCAATATTGATCTGGTTCTCCAGACCAAGTCTCATCTCATGCATCTGCTGCCAGTTAAATCTGGAATCAGCGTATTCTGAAACCACCAGACCTTTCTCAAGGCCCAGTCTTACCTCTTTTATCGCATCGGAGCGCATCTCAGGAGAAATATATCTGTCGATATCAAGAGCCTCTCTAAGGCAGATACATATTTCTTCAAGCTGATCCGCATCATATCCCTTAGCGATATACATATTTATATTAATATTGTCTTTAAAAGCGTTATGGAGCTGGTTAAGAATACCGTAGGAGTAATTATCGATCTTTTCTTTGTCGAAATGAAGGCCATCTTCTGCGCTTTCTCTGATAACGCGCATCTTCATATAAGGCACATCTACATATGCATAGTCTGATACATCGAGCTGTGCTTCGAGGCCTTTTCTAATTTCTCGCATTTGCAGATAATCAAATGCCGGATCCTGGTAAAAAATGATTGGGAAATCAGGAGATGCCACTAATCCCTTTCGGATTTCTCTCATCTGTTCAGCCAGATACACTTTACGCGCAAAAATAGAAACATCCACGCCACTAACAAGTCCCTTTCGAATCTGGAATACCTGCTGTGTATCAAAGCCCTTTTCCCTATACTTGGACATATCAATGCCTTGACGAAGCTCCAGACGCATCTCTTCCATATCAAGCCATGATAATTTGGGATTAAGGTACTTCCTGACATCTAACTTGTCAGCAAGTCCCTTTCGTATTTCTGCAAGCTGCAGAGGATTATATTCGTTTTTAAACTTATGTACATCTACTCCTAATTCCAGTAGCTGCTGCGCCTCTCGTTCAAAAGAATCCTTATCAAAAGAGTCAATGCCGGAATAAATGCTGAACTCCTTCTTTTTTCCAGCTTTCCCATTTGTCATTTGTCTTGCTATCATAACCACCCCTATATTTTTCACAAACCACCAATGTAATTTTAGTTTAATACTAATGGGCGTTCAATTAAGTGAAGATTAAATGCACTTAAAAAAGTATGTTCTAGCATTATAATTTTTTATTTTTATTTTATTTGACATAAAAAAGAGCTGATAGCCTAAGCCATCAGCTCTTAATAGTCATATAATTAGTTCTCTTCGTTCTGCTCAGCGATAACCTTGTCGATATCAACAGATACTACATCGCCTTCCTCTGCAGGAGCTTCCTCTTCCTTCTCAGGAGCGAACATAGCCTTGATTGAAAGAGAAATCTTCTTTTCATCCTCGTTGAAATCAACGATCTTAGCTTCTACTTCCTGGCCAACCTTGAGTACATCAGCTGGCTTCTCAACATGCTCCTTAGCGATCTGAGAAACATGAAGAAGTGCATCGATACCAGGCTCAAGCTCTACGAAAGCACCGAAGTCTGTCATTCTGGCAACCTTACCCTTAACAACGTTGCCTACAGCATATTTCTGTGTAGCATCCTTCCAAGGATTCTCATCATCGAACTTTCTGGAAAGAGCGATCTTGCTGCCATCGATTGACTTAACAAGAACCTTAACTGTATCTCCAATCTTGAAGACCTTCTTAGGGCTCTCAACACGTCCCCAGCTCATCTCTGAGATGTGAAGAAGTCCGTCAGCACCACCGAGATCGATGAATGCACCGAAGTCTGTAACATTCTTAACTACGCCGTCAACTACGTCGCCAGCCTTGATTGTATCAAAGAGCTTCTTGGCAGCCTCAGCCTTCTCAGCTGAAACGAGCATCTTGCGGTTACCAATATATCTACGTCTCTTAGGATTGTACTCAGTTACAACAAACTGAATCTCCTGATCCTGATACTTGGAAAGATCCTTCTCATAGCTATCAGAAACAAGGCTTGCTGGGATGAAGATTCTAACTTCATCTACAACTACTGTAAGGCCACCCTCGAGTACCTGTACAACCTTAGCTGTAAGAACTTCCTTATTGTTGAAGGCTTCCTCGATTCTCTTGTTTCCTCTGTCGATAGCAAGTCTCTTGTATGAAAGAATAACCTGTCCGTCAGCGTCGTTGGTCTTAAGAACCTTAACATCCATTGTATCGCCAACTTTAACGGCGGTTGTAAGATCAATACTATTGTCGTTGCTGTATTCGTTCTTAGTAAGAACACCATCGGACTTGTATCCGATGTTGAGGATTATCTCATCAGGCTTAACGTCAATAACAGTTCCCTCAACAACCTCCCCTGTGTGAATTGTTTTGAACGATTCGTTAAGCATCTGTTCAAAAGTTTGTTCTGACATAATTCTGAACCTCCTCGATAATGTTCTTTGGGGTCGATGCCCCGGCAGTAATCCCTACGAGCTTGACATTTTTTGTCAAATTTAAATGCAAGTCCTCAAGGGTCTGAATAAAATATGTATCAGCACATTTCTCCTTGCAGATTTCATAGAGTTTCCTTGAATTCGAACTGTGCGCACCACCAATCACTATCATGGCATCTGCCTTGGATGCAATTTCCTCAGCTTCTGTCTGACGTTCATCAGTCGCATTGCATATAGTATTCACAATATTAATATTGTAACCGTTATTTTTGAAGATTTCAACGGTTTCTTGAAATTTCTTCTTGTTGAATGTAGTCTGGGCCACAACCGTGTAATTCGTTTCCTTATTTTCGCTGAATTTTGCAGCACTTTCAGGGCCATCTATCACGAAAACTTTTCCATTTACATAGCTTACAATTCCCTCAACCTCTGGATGGTTCGCACTTCCAACAACTATAATGCTGGCGCCCTTATTGCTCTCTTCAAGAACAACCTTGTGGATTCTCTTTACAAAAGGACAGGTGGCATCAATAACATCAAGGCCTGTTTTCTCAATAAGTTCCTGAACTTCTCTTGTCACGCCATGAGAACGGATAACTATTGTGCCCTTAGCCTTATCTTCATCTGATGAGCCATTTTTTCTGCTCTCTTCAAACCTGTCAGCCAGGCTCTTAAGATCATCGATGCTATCGATAACACTGACGCCTTTTTTCTCAAGGTCAGAAACTACAGTCTCATTGTGGATAATTGGTCCATAGGTATAGATATTACCCACATTTTCTCCATCAGACTTTTTAGCTATCTGCTCGTAAACTGTATCAACTGCCTTGGTAACGCCAAAGCAAAATCCAGCATGTTCAGCTACTATTACTTCCATAAATACTCCAAATCAAATATTACCAAATTAAAATGTAGCAAATTAAATTTCAATAATCAAGCACGTTCCTTGTAGAGGCCAATGATCTTCTCTGCAACTTCAGAGATTGTCATATCAGAAGAATCAACTAAAACGGCATCTTCTGCCTGCATAAGAGGAGAATTTTCCCTGTGCATGTCTCTGTAGTCTCTATCAATGATGTCTTTTTCAATAACATCTATGTCGCACTCAGTTCCCTTGGCCACAAGTTCTTTATAACGTC
>JAEEGH010029131.1_pt1 | contig 10814 bp, 6 predicted proteins | sample 9134181 | NCBI WGS metagenome assembly JAEEGH01 (sample SAMN16246544, study PRJNA631951) | gut metagenome | biome: gut microbiome; feature: rumen; material: DP-attached | host: Bos | place: Iran: Karaj | collected 2018-10
AGATGTCCTCCCGCGCCCAGCGGCTGACCGCCTATCACGAGGCGGGCCATGCCGTCGCGGGCCGCTTCCTCGAGCACGTCGACCCCGTGCACTATATCACGATCATCCCGCGCGGCCCGGCGGGCGGCTTCACGCTCTTCCGTCCGGACGAGGATCTCGAAAACTTCAAGTCGAAGGCCGAGATGTTCGAGTCGATCGTCATGGCGCTCGGCGGCCGCACGGCCGAGAAGCTCTTCCTCGACGACATCTCCACCGGCGCCTCCGGCGATATCCAGCAGGCGACGGCCATCGCGCGCAACATGGTCACGGTCTACGGCATGAGCGAGAAGCTCGGCCCGATCAGCTACGACAGCGCCGAGCGCAGCATCTTCATCGGCCGCGACTTCGGCACGACCAAGAGCTATTCCGAGGAGACCGCCGCCCTGATCGACGAGGAGGTCAAGCGCATCTTCGACGAGGCCTCCGCGCGCTGCGAGGAGATCCTGAACACCCACCGCGACCAGCTCATCGCGATCGCGGAATACCTGCTCGTGCACGAGTCGATGGAGGCCGAGGAGTTCAACTACTTCTTCGAGCACGGCGAGTTCATGCCGCTGAACGCGAAGGACGCGAAGAAGGCCAAGGCCGACCGCACGATCGAGCGCCCCGCGCGCAAGATCTCGATGACCGACGGCTACGCCGAGGAAAAGGCGGCGGAGCAAAAGCCCGCCGAGGAACAGACCGAGCCGCCCCGCGAGGACGGCAAAGAGGAATAAGGCGCCGCAGAAGAACCGCATCTGACGCCCCCGATCCCGCTGAGGACCGGGGGCGTTTTTTGCCTTCCGCCGCCTCTCACAGGAAGTCCGCTCAAAATAATCAATAATTTTTACTAAAAAACGCACGGTTTTCTGTTTTATTGACGCTTCCCTTGATTGCACGGATGCTATGATGAGCGTGCAAAGGGAAAATGAAGCCGCTCGCGAGGGCGAAAGACCGATAAACAAAAATGAAAGGTGGAAACTCCGATGAAGAAAATGAGACGTACATTGACCATGATCCTGGTCCTGGCCATGTTCCTTTCCATCGCTCTCCCCGCCGGAAGCATCTATGCTGATTCCGAGAATGAAGAAGAGATCGTCGAAGAGATCGTCGAAGTGGTCGTCGAAGAGACTGTCGAAGAGACCGTCGAAGAGACCGTCGAGGAGATAGTCGAAGAGACTGTCGAAGAGATCGTCGAAGAGACCGTCGAGGAGACCGTCGAGGAGACCGTCGAAGAGGTCGTCGAAGAGACCGTCGAGGAAGCCGAGCAGAACGAGAACACGCTGACGATCGTTTACGACGTCGTTGAGACCAAGTCCAAGGGCAGCCTGTACGGCGAGATGCCCACCGTCGTCGAGGGAGAGGAGCTCCAGGTCGACGGCAGCGAGGACGTCACGATCCACGACCTCGACTCCCACAGCTACCAGACCTTCACCGGCAACGAGAAGGACCGCTTCGCTTACGTCAGCTACGCCTTCAAGGGCTGGATGACCGAGGGCGGCGAGATCGTCAAGCCCGGCAGCGAAGTCGCAGCCGAGACCCTGGATGCCGACGGCGACGGCGTCGCCGTTCTCTCCTCCGCCTGGAGCGGCAGCTGGAAGTCCGGCAGCGGTACCCCCTTCGCCAAGTTCTCCCTCTGGACCGACGCCATGAGCGCCAACGACTGCTTCGAGGACGGAACGCTCCTCGGCGAGAGCCTGTCCAGCTACACTCCCTCCGTCGGCGGCTCCATCATGGTGGGCATTGACGACGAGGGCAACACGATCACCCCCGATGAGCTCGCCTCTCCCTCCCACGGCAACAAAGGCAAGAACATCGGCAACATCTACAACAACCCCGAGCTGAGCTTCAAAGAAAACAACCAGGGCAAATACATGATGGTCTCCTACATGGGATCGTCGATCATCGAGGCAGACAAGCAGATCCGCGCCCTTGCCGAGACCGGCATCCACACGGACGACTCCGAGTCCGGCGACGTGACCTGGAAGCTCGACAGCCTGCCGACCGACGAGGAAGTCCTCGCCAGGATCTCCTCCTTCGTCAAAAGAGGCATGACGACCATGCGCGACGAAGAGGGAAAGCGCATCGAGGCCGATGCCCTCACCACCGATAACTACACTGTCCTCTGGTGCCAGGTCAAGTACCAGTCCGGCAGCAACGATGGCTGGAACATCAACGGCGTGCTCAGCACCAAGGCAAAGCTCGTCGAAGCGATCATCAGCGAGATGAACGAGGTGCCCGCGGCCGCCGAACCCGAAGTCACCGAGCCTGAGGTCGTCGAGACCGAAGTCACCGAGCCCGAGGTCGTCGAGACCGAGAACACCGAGCCCGAGGTCGTCGAGACCGAGATCGCCGAGCCCGAGGTCGTTGAGACCGAGAGCGCCGAGCCTGCCCCGGCTGCCGCGCCCGCCGCGCCCGCCCCCGCCGCCCCCGTCCGGAACGACAGCGCCCCTGCCGCTCTGTCCGGGATCGCCGCGGAAAACACCGCCCTCAGCGCCGAGAGCGACAGCGCCGAGATCGTAACGCTCTCCGCTGCGCGTCCCTCCGTCGACACCGTTGAGATCAACGACGGCGCGCTGCCGATGGCCGCCCCTGTCGAGAACGCCTCCCTCAGCGGCTGGGCGCTGATCAACCTGATCTGCGCGCTCTTGAGCCTGTATATCCTGCTCCCGCTGCTGGGCCTGAAGGCCAAGTTCGAGCGTGCCTCCGAGCTGCACGGCCGCAAGAACGGCAAGCTCAGCGAGGCAGAGCGCAGCTACCTCCGCCGCTTCCGCCTTGGCATGGCCGCCGAGCTTCTCACCGCGATCGCCGCGATCGCCCTCTTCGTCCTGACCCAGGACCTCGGCACCCGCATGCTCCTCACCGACGGCTACACCCCGCTGATGGCCGCCCTGGCCGCCGCCTGCGCCGCCGTTGACTTCGCCGCCCGCAGAGAGCGCGGCGCCGAGACCGTCGAGGCCTGAGCCTTCGCAGCCGACAGAAAATAAGACAACAAAAACCGGCGTGACCGTTTCGGTCACGCCGGTTTTGCTTCTTATATCAGAGTGCGGCGATCTTGGCTCCGTCGAGATCGGGCGTCAGCTCCACGCACTCCCAGCCGGGCAGCGCCAGCTCCAGCGCCGTTTCCATCCGGGCGGGGAAGTCGGGCCGCTCCGCGACGCACAGCAGCGTCGGGCCCGCGCCGGAGATGCAGATGCCCGCCGCGCCGCACTCCTGCGCCTCGATGCGCGCCGTCTTGAAGCCGTCGATGAGCTTGGCGCGGTAGCGCTGGTGGATGCGGTCGTCCATCGCGAAATTGAGCAGCTCCGCGTCGCCGTCGCCGAGCGCGCGCAGCAGCAGCGCGCCGCGCGAGATGTTGAAGATCGCGTCCTCACGCGGCAGCTCCGCGGGCAGCACGCTGCGCGCGAGCGTGGTGGACAGCTCAAAGGGCGGCACGAGCGCCGCGAAGCGCAGCCTGTCGCTCAGGGGGAAGCGCCGGGTGATCGCGCGCCCGCCGTCCATCGCGGACACGCCCAGACCGCCGTAGAGCGCGGGCGCCACGTTGTCGGGATGGCCCTCCACCTCGGTGGCGAGCAGCAGCAGGTCCTCGCGCGAGAGCCCCAGCTCATAGAGCTCGTTGGCCGCGGTCACGCCCGCGGCGATCAGCGCCGCCGAGGAGCCCAGCCCGCGCGAAACAGGGATGGAGCAGCGCATGAAGCGGATCGAAACGCCCGTGAAGGGCACGTCGCAGCGCTCCAGCACGCGGCGGAAGCCGCGCCAGGCGAGATTGTCCTCGTTCTGATATTCCTCCGCGCAGCCGGAGATCGAAAGTCCGTCCTCCGTGATCTGGAAGTCGATCTCGTTATAGAGCTGCCAGGCGATGCCGAAGCTGTCAAAGCCGGGTCCGAGATTGGCGGAGCTGGCCGGTACACGTACGATCATTTATCTGTCCTCCGATAGCTTGGTTTTGATATACGGGATGATCTCTCCGACGCCGATCACGTCGCCGTGGAGTTCCTTTTTGCCGCGCAGGGAAGCCAGACCGCGGGGCACGGGCACGCCGCTGAGGGAGGCGAGCGCGTCCATCCGGGCGAATTCATCGCCCCCGGCCTCTCCGCCGATCGCGGCGAGCACCGCCGCGGGGAACTTGTAGGGCGAGGCGGTCGAGAGGATCACGAGCGGCGCTTTCGTGCCGCTTTCCTTCCGGTATGCCCGCGCCGCGCGCGCGGCCACCGCCGTGTGCGGGTCGCAGAGATAGCCCTCCTCGCGCCACAGCCTTCCGATCTCGTCGGCCCCCTCGTCGTCCGTGCAGCAGTACGCGGCGAATTCCGCGCGCAGCCTGTCCATCAGCGCGTCGGGGAAGCGGTAGAAGCCCTCCTTGGAGAGAGAGTCCATGCAGCGGCGCACCAGATCGGTATCGCCGTCGGAGACATAGAAGAGCAGCCTCTCGAGGTTCGAGGACACGAGGATGTCCATCGAGGGCGAGTCGGTGCGGTAGAAGTCGCGGCGGCGGTCGTAGACGCCGCTGCGGAAAAAGTCGGTCAGCACGCGGTTGGCGTTCGAGGCGCAGACGAGCTTTCCGACCGGCAGGCCGAGCCTTTTGGCCATCCAGCCCGCCAGGATATCGCCGAAATTGCCCGTCGGCACGACGTAGTCGACCGCCTCGCCGGGGGTGATGCGTCCGCTCTCGACCAGCCGGGCGTAGGCGAGGAAATAATACACCAGCTGCGGGGCGAGCCGCCCGATGTTGATCGAGTTGGCCGAGGTCAGCTCCTGCCCGCGCGCGCGGAGCTCTTCGTCTCCGGCGAGCGCGGCGAAGGCGCGCTTCACGCCCGTCTGGCAGTCGTCAAAGTTGCCGCGCACCGCGCAGACCGTGACGTTTTGCCCCTCCTGCGTGACCATCTGCGCGCGCTGCACCTTCGAGACGCCGCCGTGCGGGAAGAACACGAAGATCCGCGTCCCCGGCACGTCGTGGAAGCCCTCGAGCGCGGCCTTGCCCGTGTCGCCGGAGGTGGCCGTCAGCACGACGGTCTCGCCGCTGTCGCCGCGCTTTTCCTTTGCCGCGGCGACGAGCTGCGGCAGCATGGAGAGCGCCACGTCCTTGAAGGCCGCGGTCGGCCCGCGGAAGAGCTCGAGCACATAGTCGCCGCCGACCCTGACGAGGGGCGTGAGCTCGTCCGTTTCAAACTTGCCCGCGTAGGCGCGCTTTACCAGCGCGTCCATGTCCGGGATGCCGGGCAGCAGGTAAGAGAGGATCATGCTCTGCATCCCGAGCGCCGGAAGACCCAGACAGCGCCGCCAGTCGAAGGGACGCCCGCCCAGCGCCGGGTCGACGAAAAGCCCGCCGTCCGCGGCGATGCCGCGCAGGATCGCCTCCGCCTCGTCTGCGAAGATCGCTCCTCTCGTGCTTTGATAGTCCATCGGCGGCACACCCGTCCTTCCTGCCAACAAATTAAATATAGAATAAAACAAAACGCTCCCGATTTCCAGTCATTTCGATGAAAAGAGCGAGAAAGGCTTGTTTTTTCAATAAGCACATGATACACTGTTCGCGTCAAAAATACAAGTGTCTTTTTCTCGCGGATTTTACGGGACACAACAGGAGAGAGAAACATGAAGGTATCGGTTTTGGGATACGGAACGGTCGGCGTCGGCGTGTGCGCGATGCTCGAAAAGGCGCCGGGGCTGGAGCTCCGGTCCGTGCTCGTGCGCCCCGGCAAGGCGGACAAGCCCTGGAAGGTCTGCTCGATCGATCAGGTCGTGAACGACCCGGAGGTCGAGGCCGTCGTCGAGGTGATGGGCGGCGTCGAGCCGGCTTACAGCTACGTCTCCGCCGCGCTCGCGGCGGGCAAGCACGCGGTCACCTCGAACAAGGCGCTCGTCGCGGCCAAGGGGCCAGAGCTTGCGAAGCTCGCCGCGGAAAAGGGCGTGGCCTTCCTCTTCAGCGCGGCCTGCGGCGGCGCGGTGCCCTTCCTGCACAACCTCGCCCTCGCCGTGGAGAGCGACCGCATCCTCTCCCTCGGCGGCATCCTGAACGGCACGACCAACTTCATGCTCGATTCGATGCAGCGCTCCGGCATGGACTACGCCGACGCGCTCAGCCAGGCCCAGGCCCTCGGCTACGCCGAGGCCGACCCGACGGCCGACGTCTCGGGCCTCGACGCGCTGCGCAAGATCATGCTCGCCTGCGCGGTGGCCTATGACAAGCTGCCCTGCGAGGGCTTCTGCCTCGAGGGCATCGAGTCCGTCACCGCGGCGGACGTGGCGCATTTTCAGTCGAAGGGCCTCGTGCTGAGACTCGTCGTGCGCGGCGGCGAGAGCGCCGACGGCCGCCTTTACGCCTTCGTCCAGCCCGTGCTGCTTCCTTCCTCCTCGCCGGAGGCCTCGGTGCTGAAGAACTTCAACATGGCCAAATACCGCGGCGAGAACGCGGGCGACATCGTCCTCATCGGCCAGGGCGCGGGCCGCTACCCGACGGCCTCCGCCGTCGTGCGCGACCTCTCGGATATCGTCCACGGCCGCCGAGAGATGATGAAGCCGGACTGTGTGCGCGTCGCGGCGGACAATTCCGTGTGCGCCTGCCGCTACTACGTGCGTCTGCCGGCCGCCTGCGCGGACGCGCTGCCCTTCGCTTCAAGCGAGCTCGACGGCGCGCTCTGCCGCGGCGTGACGGAGGCCCTCGCGGTCACGGACATGCACGCGCGCGTCAAGGCGCTGCGCGAGAGCGGAGCGGCGGTCTTCTTCGCCGCCATGGAGGAATGAGCCCATGCTGAAGGTAGCGAAATTCGGCGGCTCCTCGGTCGCGGGAGCGGAACAATTCCGAAAAGTCAAAAATATAATAGAAGCGGACCCGGCGCGCCGCGTCGTGGTCGTGTCCGCGGCGGGCAAGCGCAGCGCCGACGACCACAAGCTGACAGATCTGCTGTATCTGTGCCACGCGCATCTGAGCTACGGCGTATCCTGCGACGACATCCTGCAGACGATCGAGCAGCGCTTTGCCGAGATCCGCACGGAGCTGGGCCTGCGCTTCGACGCGGAGGGAGAGATGAAGAAGCTCGCCGCCGGGCTGAGCCGCGATACGAGCGTGGATGAGCTGGTCTCCCGCGGCGAGTATTTCACGGCCCGTCTGATGGCCGAGTATCTGGGCTATCGCTTCGTCGACGCGGCGGACTGCGTGTTCTTCGGCTACGACGGCCAGATCGACCGCGACAGGACCGACCGCGCGATCGCCGAGGCCCTCTCGGCCCACGGACGGATCCTGATCCCCGGCTTTTACGGCCGCCTGCCCACCGGCAAGATCAAGGTCATGAGCCGCGGCGGCAGCGACATCACGGGCGCCCTGGCCGCGGCGGCTGTGGACGCGGACGTGTACGAGAACTGGACGGACGTCTCCGGCATTCTGATGGCCGATCCGCGCATCGTGCCCGACCCGCGCCCGATCGCGAAGGTCACCTACGCCGAGCTGCGCGAGCTGGCCTTCATGGGCGCCTCGGTCATGCACGAGGACTCGATCCAGCCGGTCAAGGACAAGGGCATCGCGCTCAACATCCGCAACACCAACCGCCCCGACGACCCCGGCACGATGATCGTCGGCGAGGCGGACGACCGCGACGAGGGCGAGCGCTTCATCACCGGCATCGCGGGGAGGCGCAACTTCACGATCATCACGGTCCTCAAGCGCGGCATGAACGCCAACGAAACGCTCTGCCGGGCGCTCGAGATCATGGATCGCTACCATGCCCCGGTCGAGCATATCACGCTCGGTCTGGACAGCTTCGCGCTCGTCTCCGGCTCGGCCGTGATGGGCGACGCGCTCTACGACGTGCTGGCCGACATCCGCAAGACCTGCCGTCCCGACGACGTGCGCGTACAGGACGAGATCGCCCTCGTCGCCGCCGTCGGCCGCAAGATGAGCTCGCGCCCCGGCATTTCCGGCCGCCTCTTCAAGGCGCTGGGCGACGCGGGCGTGAACATCCGCACGATCGCGCAGGGCGCAGACGAGCTGGCCATCACGGTCGGCGTGGAGAACAGGGACTTCGAGACGGCGATCCGCGTGCTCTACGACGGATTTGCCCTTTGACGAGATGAAAGGAGAACACAGCATGAAAGAACTCAAGATCGGCGTTCTCGGCGCGACGGGCGCCGTCGGACAGGAAATGCTCAAGATCCTCGAGGAGTACGATATCCCGGTTTCCGAGCTGCGGCCGCTGGCCAGCGCGCGCAGCGCGGGCAGCCTGATCAAATTCAAAGGGAAGGACGTCGCCATTCAGGCCGCGGCGGACGAGAGCTTCGAGGGCCTCGACTTCGTGCTCGGCGCGGTCGAGGGCGACATGTCCCGCCGCTTCGCCCCCGCGATCAAGAAAAGCGGCGCGGTCTACATCGACAACAGCTCCGCCTTCCGGCTCGAGCCGGACGTGCCCCTCGTCGTGCCGGAGATCAACGGCGCGGACGCGTTTGAAAACCACGGCCTGATCGCAAACCCCAACTGCTGCACGATCATCGCGCTCATGGCCGTCGCGGGCATCGCGAAGCTCTCCGAGATCGAGAGCATGGTCGTGTGCACCTACCAGGCCGTCTCCGGCGCGGGCCAGGCGGGCATCGCCGAGCTCGACGCGCAGATGGCCGCGCTCGCGAAGGGCGAAAAGCCCGTGGTCAAGACCTTCGCCGCGCAGATCGCGATGAACGTCATCCCCTTCATCGACGCGCCCTACGGCAACGACTACACCAAGGAAGAGATGAAGATGCAGAACGAGGGCCGCCGCATCCTGCACTGCCCCGATCTGAAGGTCAACTGCACCTGCGTGCGCGTGCCGGTCATGCGCTCGCACTCCATCGCCGTCACGCTGCGCACGAAGGAGAAGGTCAGCGTCGAGGCCGCGAAGGCGGCCGTCGCCGCCTACCCCGGCGTGCGTCTGATCGAGGACTACGAGGGCCGCTGCTACCCCACGCCGCTGGACACCACGGATCAGGATCTCGTCTGGGTCGGCCGCATCCGCCAGGACCTCACGGACGACAAGGGCCTGACGCTCTGGTGCTGCGGCGACCAGATCCGCAAGGGCGCGGCGTCGAACGCCGTGCAGATCCTCAAGCTCCTGGCCGAGGGAAAGTAACGATCCGCAGGCGGCGCGGCCGCGCCGAACGCCCGCGGCAGAGCGAAAACAAAAAAAGGAAGAGGCTTGAAAGCCTCTTCCTTTTTTGTTGTCTTTTCATGTTTTCTTCCGGAAGGCCCGGAAGACGGCGAGCGCGAGCAGCGCGGCGAGCCAGCCCAGGATCCAGAGGTCCTCCGGGTCGACGACGCCTCCGCCGAGGAACACGCTCACGATGGCGGCCAGCAGGACCAGCAGGATGACGGCGGCCGTGATGTGCAGCCCGCGCGGCGCGCGTTTGGCCTCCTTCGGGCGCATGTACCACGCGAGCGCGTGGAACATCAGCGCGACGACGCCGAGATAGGCCGCGCCGATGCCGTCCTCGCGGCTGCCGCCGTAGGACAGCGCGTTGAGGCCCGCGGCAAAGCAGCCGCAGAGCGCGGCGTCGGCGAGCACGCGCAGCATCCAGTGCCCGACGGCGTTGGAATGCTGCCTTTGCCGCTTATCGGGCTCACCGCCGCCTTTTTCGAACCACTCCCTGGCCTTTTTGCGGTCGCGCTTCACGCCGAGCCCGTCCCGGTACATCTCTCCGAGCCGCTGCGCGGCCTTCCGATAGCCGAGGGAAGCGGCTTTTTCGTACAGCGCGACGGCGCGCGCGGCGTCCTTTTGGCAGCCCGCGCCCGACTCATACAGGTGCGCGAGACTGAAGGCGGCCAGCGCGTCGTCCTGTTCGACGGCGCGGCCGTACCATTCGACGGCCTGAGGCAGGTCCTTTTCCTGACCGAGACCGAGCTCCAGACAATGGGCGTAGTTGCGCTGCGCCCCGGGGTGGCCCTCCTTCGCGGCGCGCAGATACAGCTCCGCGGCCTTCGCGTCGTCCTCGGCCACGCCGCGCCCGGCGTAGTACATGTTCCCCAGATAGAAGATCGCGGAGAGATCGTCGCGCTCGGCGGCCTTCGCGTACAGCGCGACGGCGCGCTCGAAGCTGCTCTCCACGCCGATGCCGTTTTCGTAGCACACGCCCAGCGCGCGCATCGCGGGGGCGAAATTCTGCTCCGCCGCCGCGCGGTAGAGCTGCGCGGCCTTCTCGCGGTCCTTTTCCACGCCGCGGCCGCTCTCATAGCACACGCCCAGATGCGCCGTCGAGCGCACTTCGCCGCAGGCCTCGCCGCGCTCCCACCAGGTGGCGGCCAGCGCCGGGTCCTCCGGCGTGCCGCGTCCGCAGGCGCAGCACAGTCCCGCGCGGAACATCGCGTCGGGCACGCCGTTCATGGCCGCCAGAGCGTAAAAGCGGTAGGCTTCCGAAGGATCTTCCTCCGTACCATCGCCGTCGTCGAGACAGCGCGCAGTAAAGAACTGCGCGCGGGCCAGGCCGCGCTCCGCCGCCTCGCGGAAGAGCGAAAAGGCCTTCACGCGGTCCTGTTCCGTGCCGACGCCGTGGTAGTACAGCACGCCCTTGGCGCAGACGGCCTCGTCATAGCCCTGCGCCGCGGCGGCGTCATAGAGCGCCATGGCCTTGCGCGGCTCGCAGGGCGCGCCGCGTCCGGTCTCGTAGCACAGCCCCAGCAGGAACTGCGCGCGCAGCAGCCCCAGCTCCGCGGCCTGCGCGAAGAGCGCGGCGGCCGCCTCGGCGTCGGCTTCCGTGCCGATGCCGTCCAGGCAGAGCACGCCGAGATTGCACATGCCCACCGCGTTGCCCTTGTCCGCCGCGGCGCGGTAGAGCTCCACGGC
>JAEEGH010029132.1_pt1 | contig 10813 bp, 10 predicted proteins | sample 9134181 | NCBI WGS metagenome assembly JAEEGH01 (sample SAMN16246544, study PRJNA631951) | gut metagenome | biome: gut microbiome; feature: rumen; material: DP-attached | host: Bos | place: Iran: Karaj | collected 2018-10
CGATGAATTCCTCATCGGTCACGTTGAAATCCACATAGTCCTTCAGCCAGGATTTAGGAAGTCTCATAGGTTCGTCCTCCTTTTCTTAGAACTGGGTCAGGAAGCGGGCGTCGTTCTCGTATTCGTAGCGAATGTCCGAGATGCCGTACTTCAGGCTGGTCACCCGGTCGACGCCGATGCCGAAGGCGAAGGCGGACCACTCCTTGGGGTCGAGGCCGCAGTTCTCGAGCTCGTGGGGATTGGTCATGCCGCAGCCCAAAATCTCGATCCAGCCCGTGCCCTTGCACACCCGGCAGCCCTTGCCGCCGCAGATGGTGCAGCTCATGTCCAGCTCTGCGGACGGCTCCGTGAAGGGGAAGTAGGAGGGCCTGAGCCGCGTCTTCACGTTCTCGCCGAAGACCGCCCGGATGAAGGTGTCCAGCGTGCCCTTCAAATTGGCCAGGTTCAGGTTCTTGTCCACCACAAAGCCCTCGATCTGCATGAACACGGGGCTGTGGGAGGCGTCCACTTCATCCACCCGGAACACGCGGCCGGGCATGAGGAAGCGGAAGGGGGGCTTGAAGGTCTGCAGGGCCCGGATCTCGCAGGGGGAGGTGTGGGTCCGAAGCAGCACTTTGTCGTTGATATAGAAGGTGTCCTGCATGTCCCTGGCTGGGTGGTCGAGGGGCAGGTTCAGGAGGGTGAAGTTGTTGTCGTCCAGCTCGATCTCCGGCCCGTCGAAGACCTGGAAGCCCATGCCCACGAGGGCGTCCCGGATGGTCCGGTAGGTCTGGGTCATGGGGTGCAGATGCCCCATGGGGATGGGGCTCACGCCGGCCTCGGTCACGTCCAGGGCCTCCCGCTCAAAGCGCAGCTCCTGGGCTTTCTTTTTGAACTCCGCCCGGCGCGCTTCCATGGCGGCCTCCAGCTCCTGCTTGAGCTTGTTCACGTTGGCGCCCAGCTGGGCCCGCTCCTCCTTGCTGAGCTTGCCCATGGTGCGGAGGATGGCGGTGAGCTCGCCGGCCTTGCCGAAGAGCTGCTGCTGCAATGCCACGAGGTCACATTCCTCCTGCATGGCGGCCAGCCGCTTCTGGGCCTCCTCCCGGATTCGTTGCAGATCGTTTTCCATTTCGTATCTCCTTTTGGTTCTTTCCAATATAAACCGCGCCCCGCCCAAAGGGACGAAGCGCGTCGTGGTACCACCCCAAGTTCACTGCCATAGCGGCAGCCTCGAAAAGCTGTATCGGGCTTTCCCGTCGCGAACTACTATAAGCTGCTGCCCGAAGGGCTGCCATCTTATTTCCCCCGCGCCGCTCCCGGGCGAACCGCATCCCTTCCTCGGCGCTCCGCTTTCACCTGATCGGAGCTCTCTTTGGCCGCCTCTGGGGACCTTTTCCCGTTCATCGCGTCATATCGCGCCTATTCTACCACCCGCACTTCCCTTCCGTCAAGAGTAATTTGCACGGCGGGAGCCTCGTCCGTCCGCAAAATGCGGGCGCCCGCCAGGCTCAGCCGCAGCAGCACCTCCGCAGTCGGGTGGCCGTATTCGTTGTTTCGGCCCACGCTGACGACGGCGAGGGCGGGGGAGACCACCTTCAGAAAGCGGAGGGACGAGGAGGACGAGGAGCCGTGGTGGCCCACCTTCAGCACGTTGGCCGCCAGGTCCTCCCGATGGTAGTGGAAGAGCATGTATTCCTCCGCCTGCACGGTGGCGTCGGCCATGAACAGGGCGGCGTTCGCCCCGTAGGTCAGGCGCAGGATGGCGGAGGCGCCGTTGAGATCGTCGTAAGCCCGGTTCTGCAGGGGGCTCAGCACCGTCAGAAGGGCGTCCCCATAGGCGAAGGTGCTGCCGCAGAGGAGCGCCGCGAAGGTCACGCCCCGGCGGTGGACCTTCGTGAGCAGATCGCCATAGTCGCCCTCGTGGCCGCCATAATAGACCCGGGGCACGTCGAACCGGCGCACCAGGGTCATAAGGTTCCCCGTGTGGTCCGCGTGGCCGTGGGTGACGAAGATGGCGTCCAGCTTGTCCACGCCCAGGGCATGCAGCTGGTCCACCAGCTTGTCGCGGGCTTCGAAGGGGCCCGTGTCCACCATGATCCGCTCTCCCGTGGGGAAGGCCAGCAGACAGGCGTCCCCCTGGCCCACGGCCAGGAAGAACAGGTTCACCTTGTCCGGCTCTATGGCGCCGTGATACAGGGCCGCCGGGTCCGTGGCGGTCCGGGGCTGGCGGCAGCCCAGGAGCAGCAGGAGGGCTATGAGGATGAAAGCAAGGAATCGTTTCATGGCTCCACCACGTCGAAGACCTTCACCACGCCGTCCTCCATATAGAACCTCACGTCCTTCCCGGCGAAGGGGAAGCCGTAGGGGTCGCTGCGGCCCATGAGATACCCGGGACGGGGGTCCAGAGCCAGGGAGGATAGAAGGGCGGGCCGCTTCTCCGCGGGGATGCGGGAAAGGAGCTCCGGCGGGAACTCCACCGGCAGCCGCTCCGCCGCGTGATCGGTGGCGAAGCCGTTCCTGGCGTCAGGGTGGCTGTCGGTGAAGGAAAGGTAGGGCTTTATATCGTAGATGGGGGACCCGTCCATGAGATCCGCCCCGGAGACCACCAGCACCGTGCCCAGATTGGGCCGCTTCTCGAGGCGCACCAGCCGTACCGAGGACAGGCCCAGGGGGTTGGGCCGGAAGGGGGAACGGGTGGCGAAGACCCCCATGCGCTTGTTGCCCCCCAGCTTGGGCGGCTTCACCATGGGGGACCAGCCCTCCTGATGCACTTCAGAGAACCCCCAGATGAGCCACAGGTGACTGTAGCCCTCCAGGCCCCTTAGGGCGTTCTCGTCCCGGTACGCGGGCTCGAACACCACCAGGGCCTCCTGCTCGGGCACCAGATTGCTCTGCCGGGGGATGCCGAATTTGCTGGTGAAGTCGCTCCGTATCCGGGCGACGACTTGCAACGTGAGCTGTTCTTCCATATATGGCAGTATACCCCCGGCCCGCCCCGCTGTCAAATCCGTGCGGAAACGGCGTACTTTTTGATGCCGCAGCCCTTGAAAAAGGGGGCCAAAATAATATATACTATGGGAAACGTTCCCGAGGCGGGGCATTACGTTGAGAAAGACGGCAAGAGGATATGCGGACGAGAGAACCCATCATCTCCTTCCAAAACTTCAGCTTCCAGTATTTCAGCCAGAAGGAACCCACGCTGTTCGATATCGACCTGGATATCTACCCCGGGGAGAAGATATTGATCGTGGGCCCCTCCGGGTCCGGCAAGAGCACCCTGGGCCATTGCATCAACGGCCTCATCCCCTTCGCCTACAAGGGCACCATCACCGGCAGGATGACGGTGGACGGCAAGACGCCGGAGGAGAGCAGCCTGTTCGAGCGCTCCAAGAAGGTGGGCACGGTCCTCCAGGATTCCGACGGCCAGTTCGTGGGCCTGACCGTGGGGGAGGACATCGCCTTCTCCCTGGAGAACGACCGGGTGGCCCAACCTGAGATGAAGCGGACCGTCCAGCGGGTGGCCGACATGGTGGACATGGGGACCCTCCTCTCCTCCTCGCCCTTTGAGCTCTCCGGCGGTCAGAAGCAGCGGACGGCCTTGGCCGGGGTCATGGTGGACGACGTGGACGTGCTCCTGTTCGACGAGCCCCTGGCTAACCTGGACCCCCTCACCGGCAAGACCGCCATCGACCTCATCGACCGCATCCATCGGGAGTACGGGAAGACCGTCGTCATCATCGAGCACAGGATGGAGGACGTGCTCTATCGGCACGTGGACCGGGTGCTGGTCATCAGCGACGGCCGCATCGTGTCCGACAACTCCCCCCACCAGCTGGTGTCCTCCGATATTTTGCGGGGTCTCGGCAACCGGGAGCCCCTGTACGTGACGGCCCTCAAATACGCGGGGGTGACGCTGACGCCGGATCTGCAGCCCGGCTATCTCGACACCCTGGATATCGATAAGGTCAGGGAGCCCCTGCTCAGCTGGTACGCCGCCCAGCCGCCCCACCCAGAGAAGCCGTTGGGGGAGGTGCTGCTGTCCGTCCGGGATCTGAGCTTCCAGTACACCAAAAAGCGCAAGATATTGCAGCATATTTCCTTCGACATCCGGCGGGGGGAGATGGTCTCCATCGTGGGCACCAACGGGGCGGGGAAGAGCACCCTGGCGAAGGTGATCTGCGGCTTCGTCCACGAGGACGAGGGGGAGATCCTGTACGAGGGCCAGTCCATCCGGGACTGGACCATCAAGGAGCGGTCGCTGAAGATCGGCTACGTCATGCAGAACCCCAATCAGATGATCTCCAAACCCATGATCTTCGACGAGGTGGCCCTGGGCCTGCGCATCCGGGGCATGGGGGAGGAGCAGATACGGCCCAAGGTGGAGCAGGCGCTGAAGATATGCGGCCTGTATCCCATGCGCAACTGGCCCATCGCCGCCCTGTCCTTCGGCCAGAAGAAGCGGGTGACCATCGCGTCCATGCTGGTCATGGACCCCCAGATCCTGATCCTGGACGAGCCCACCGCCGGCCAGGACTACCGCCACTATACGGACATCATGGAGTTCCTGCGTGGCCTGAACCGGCAGGGCATCACCATCCTCATGATCACCCACGACATGCACCTGATGCTGGAGTATACGCCCCACGCCATCGTGATCTCGGGGGGGCGGAAGATCGGCGACGACAGCGCCGTGGCGGTGCTCACCGACGCGCGGATGGCGGAGCAGGCCAATTTGAAGCTGACGAGCCTGTACGAGCTGGCGCAGAAGGCGGGGCTGCCCGATCCCCAACAATTCGTCCAGCAGTTTATCGATTACGAGGAGGCCCGCCGCCGTGAAAGCTAAGCTGTTCGACTACATCGAAAAGGACAACTTCGTGTTCAACCTGTCGGGCATGACCAAGCTCCTGTGCTTCCTGATCCTGACGTTCACGGTCATGTACTCCTACGACGCCCGGGTGATCCTGCCCATCCTGGTCTTCTCCTTCTGGGTGCTGCACCTGTCCGAGATACGCTTCTCCCAGATCAAGATCATGCTCTACTACGTGCTGGTGTTCATCGCCATCAACTTCGTGCTGACCTTCCTGTTCAGCCCCCAGTACGGCGTGGAGCTCTACGGGACCAGGCACGAGCTGGTTTCCTTGACGGCCCGCTACACCGTCACGGCGGAGCAGCTCCTCTATCAGGGCACCAAGGTCCTCAAATACCTTTCGGTGATCCCCCTGGGCATGATGTTCCTCTTGACCACCAACCCCAGCGAGTTCGCCGCGTCGCTGAGCTCCATCGGCGTCAGCTACAAGGCGGCCTTCGCCGTGTCATTGACCCTCCGATACTTCCCCGACATGATCCGGGACTACAACGATATCGCTCTCGCGCAGCAGGCCCGGGGGCTGGACCTGTCCCGGAAGGAGCGGATCGGGACCCGGCTCAAGAACATCATGAACATCTTCGTGCCGCTGATCTTCTCCTCCCTGGATCGGGTGGAGGTCATCAGCAACGCCATGGACCTGCGGGGCTTCGGCAAGCACAAGAAGCGCACCTGGTACGCCTTCAAGCCCCTGGTGAGGAACGACGGTTTGGCCATGGCCGTCTGCGCCGTCATCGCCCTCGCTGCCCTGGGGGTAGCGTTCTTCGTGGATCACGGACGGTATTGGAATCCGTTCATCGCATAGGAGGAAACGTATGAGCATGTTCGACAAACCCATCCTGGTGTTCCAGACGGACTTCACCTACAAGGAGGGCGCGGTCAGCGCCATGTACGGGGTGGTCAAGACCGTGGATCGGGAGCTGGAGATCTTCGACGGGACCCACGAGATCCCCCAGTACGACACCTGGTCCGCCAGCTACCGGCTGCTCCAGAGCCTGCCCTTCTGGCCCAAGGGCACCATCTACGTGTCCGTGGTGGACCCGGGGGTGGGCACGTCCCGCCGGGCCTGCGTGGCGAAGACCGCCAACGGGTACTACGTGGTCACCCCGGACAACGGGGCCCTGACCCACATCAAGAAGGAGTTCGGCATCCTGGAGGTCCGGGAGATCGACGAGAGGGTGAACCGGCTCCCCTCCACCCGGGGCGTGTCCATCTTCCACGGCCGGGATCTGTTCGGCTACACGGCGGCTAGGCTCGCTTCCGGCATCATCGACTTCAAGGGCGTGGGCCCCGCCTACCCCGTGGAGGAGATCGTCTGCCACCCCATCCCCGAGCCCACCGTGGGACCGGGCCATGCCCGGGGCATCTTCGAGATCGACGATCCGAACTTCGGGAACCTGTGGACCAACATCCCCCTGGAGGCGTTCAACGCCGCCGGCTTCGCCTACGGGGACATGGTCCATACCCGGGTGTTCCACGGGGAGGAGCTGATCTTCGAGCAGGACGTGCTGTTCCACCGGAGTTTCGGATTTGCCGAGAAGGGCGCGCCCATGCTCTACAACAACGAGCTCATGAAGCTGGGCATGGCCGTCACCCAGGGGTCCTTGGAGCGCCAGTACGGCATGGGCTTCGGTTCGGACTGGATCGTGGACCTGTCCAAGGCTTGACAAAAACCGCAAAGCGTGGTTTTTATATACTATAGGAAAAAAAGGAGGCTTCCCATGAAAAAACTGTTCGAGTTCAAGACCAAGACCATCGTCGCCACCGGCATCGGCGCCGCCCTGTTCATGCTGCTGTTCATGTACGTCAAGGTGCCCACCGGCATCCCCGAGACGGACGTGCAGACCGCCTACGGCATCGGCGCCTTCTTCGCCGCCCTGTTCGGCCCCATCGCCGGCTTCCTGATCGCCTTCATCGGCCACGCCATCTCCGACGCGGTGCAGTACGGCTCCCCCTGGTGGAGCTGGGTCGTGGCGTCCGGCATCTCCTGCTTCATCGTGGGCCTGGTCTATCCCCGGCTCAAGGTGGACGAGGGCGTCTTCGGCGGAAAGGACATTTTGAAGTTCAACCTGTACCAGATCGTGGCCAACGCCATCTCCTGGATCGTGGTGGCCCCGGTCCTGGACATCGTGGTCTACGGTGAGCCGGCCAACCTGGTCTTCACCCAGGGCGCCGTGGCGGCCCTCTCCAACGCCGTGTCCATGGGCGTCATCGGCACGCTCCTGCTGTTCCTCTATTCCAAGACTCGGTCCGGCAAGGGCACCTTGTCCAAGGAGTAAGGCAGCAGATTCCAATCCATCGTCAAAGACAGCTCCCGGGCAAACGCTGCGGGAGCTGTGCTTACCGTGTATACTGTGATCGAGCCAAAGAAGAGAAAGGAGCGTTTGAGGATGAACAGCATCTATCATCGGATCAGCGTCCGAAAGTATCAGGACAAGCCCGTGGAGAAGGAGAAGATCGAAGCCATGCTTCGCGCCGCCATGCAGGCGCCCTCCGCCGGCGATCAGCAGCCCTGGGAGTTCTATGTGGTCACGGACAAGGCGAAGCTGGCGGCCCTGTCCAAGGTGCACCAGTACGCGGGCATGGTCAAGGACGCCCCCGCCGCCATCGTCTCCGCCTATCGGAAGGAATGCTGGATGCCGGTATACGCGCAGATCGACCTGTCCATCGCCATGGAGAACCTGTGGCTGGAGACGGACGCCCAGGGCCTGGGCGGCGTATGGCTGGGCATCGCCCCTCTGGAGGATCGGATGCGGGCGGTGGAGGAGGTCCTGGACATGCCGGACACCCTCCGCGCCTTCGCCATCTTCCCCTTCGGGTACCCGGCTCAGGCGCGCAAGCAGCGGGACCGGTTCGACCCGGCCCGCATCCATTGGGTCGGCCAGGAGCCGGAGGAATGACGACGGGATGTGCCGTCCCCAAGGGCATCGTCGGGGTTGTGCCGCCGGGAAGAGTATGATATACTATTCTTTACTATATTTGATGGGAACGATGGCATGATACGCAAGATATTCCGGCAGATGCTGGTGACCCAAATTTTATCCGCCATGACGGTCATGCTCTGCATGCTGGTGGACAGCATGATGATCGGCCGCTTTTTGGGCGTGGATTCCATGACGGCCTACGGCCTCGCCAACCCGGTGCTGCTCGTCTTCGCCGCCTACGGGGCCATGCTCTCCGCGGGCATCCAGGTCATGTGCGGCAAGACCATGGGCGCGGGGGACCGGGAGGGGACCGACGCCTGCTTCTCCGCCTCGGCGGTGCTGGCCCTCAGCGTGTCCTTGGTGGGCATGGTGCTGATCCTGGCGCTGGTGGGCCCGGTCTGCACCCTTCTGGGGGCGGGCAAACCCGGGCCGGACAACCCGGTCTTCTACCTCACCCGGGACTACCTTCGGGGCTTCATCGTAGGCGCCCCGGCCTTCATCGTGGCCCAGATCATGGTGCCCTTTCTGCAGATCTCGGGGAACCGGATCCGGCTGGCCCTCGCTGTGGTGCTGATGACCGTCAGCGACATCGCCTTCGACCTTCTCAACGTGTTCGTCTTCCACGGCGGCACCTTGGGCATGGGCCTCGCCTCCAGCTGCAGCTACTATCTCGCTTTGATCGTGGGCCTCGCCTACTTCTTCAAGAAGGACTGCATGTTCAAGCTGAAGCTGAAGGCGGTGACCCGGAAGGTCTGCAAAAAGCTCTTCGCCTACGGCGTCCCCACCATCATCAACTCCCTGGCCATGGTGGTGCTGGTGTTCACCCTCAACAAGATCCTGTTGGGCGCAGGCGGGAACATGGCCGTGGCGTCCTACTCCGTGATCTCCACCGTGGGGAACATCTGCTACTGCTTCGGCTCCGGCGTGGCGTCGGTGTCGCTCCTGCTGGCCGCCATCTTCTACAGCGACGAGGATCGGACCGCCATCTACACCCTGGTCAAGACCCAGACCTGGTACGCCCTGGTCCTGGACGCAGCTTTGGTCCTGGCGGTGCTGCTCCTGGCCCCGGCGCTGGCGGGCCTGTTTTTGACCGATTCCGGGGCCCGGACCATGACGGTCCAGGGCCTGCGGCTGTTCAGCTTTTCGCTGCTGCCCTGCTCGCTCAACACCACCTTCAAGAACTACTATCAGGGCGTGAACCGGACCCGGTTCACCGAGGTCATCTCCCTCCTGCAGAACGTGACCTTCCCGGTGCTGTGCGCCTTCCTGCTCAGATGGCTGTTCGGCACCACCGGCGTATGGCTGTCCTTCCTGGGCGGGGAGCTGCTGACCATGGCCTTCATCTGCATCGTGGTCTGGAGGAAGAGCAATAAGCCCGCCCTGAACGCGGAGACCTTCGCCCTGCTGCCCCGGCTCTTCGGCGTGAAGGAGGAGGACACTTTGGAGATGACCGTCCGGTCCAGGGAGGAGGCGGAGGAGGCCTCCATCCAGGCGGCGGCCTTCTGCAAGGCCCACGGGGAGAGCGACCGCAAGAGCATGCTCATCTCCCTGTGCGTGGAGGAGATGGTCAACAACATCGTGGAGCATGGGTTCCGAAAGGATCGGAAGGACCAGTGCGTGGACGTGCGCATCCTCTTCAAGGGCAGCAGCCGGATCATCCGCATCCGGGACAACTGCGTGAACTTCGACCCGGTGGAATACCTGAAGCTCCACGAGACCGACGACCCGGTGGCCCACATGGGCATCCGCATGGTCATGAAGACGGTCAAGAGCGCCAACTACGTGAACTCCCTGGGCCTCAACAACCTGACCCTGGTCCTGTAGGCCCCCGGGGATGGCGCATAGGACGATTTTTTGAAAGGAGACGGACCCCATGGCAGGCGATACGGCATTCGACGAGTTCATCGCGGATGAGGTCAAAAGGTATAAGGGCGTATACGTGCCCGTCAAGGCGGGGATGCTGCGGCGTGCCCTCATCCGGTGGGCCCCCTGCGCCAGTCTCCATCCCAACCCGGACGACGAGTTCTGCTCCCCCAAGGTGGGCCCTAACTATCGGATCATCTCGGAGTACATGAACAGCTTCCGCCTGGCGCGGCATCACACCAAGCAGTACTGCGAGGAGCCGCTGATCGTGGAGAAGATCCGGCCCGACGGGTACCTGATCCTGAACGGCCACCATCGGTGGGCGGCGGCCCTGCGGCTGGGGTTCAGCAGGATCCCCGTGGAGATCGTGGATTTGACCCAGGAGATGGACATCAAGGCCATCCTCCAGGGGTCCCGGCACGACAAGCGGGTCACCCTGGATCTGGACGAGGTGGTGTTCCGCCCGGCGGGGGACGATGGGATGGAGAAGTCCCTGCCCTTCCCCCTGCGCAACATCTACAAGCAGCGGCTGCGGCGGGGCATCCCGGCCCTGTTCCACTATCTGAACAAGAAGGGGTACGACATCTGGGTGTACACCGCCGGGTACTACTCCGCCGACTATATCCAGCGCCTGTTCCGCAAGTACGGCGTCCACGTCACCGGCGCCGTCACGGGCACCGGCCGCAAGACCAGCGACGCCGGCGCGGTCCGGAAGGAGCTGGAGGCGCTGATCACCGCCAAGTACCCCGAGACCGTCCATATCGACGACGAGGCGGTGCTCCGTATCTTCAGCCGGACGAAACAGGTGGAGGAATACGGCCTGGGCCAGGGGCCGGAAGCCTGGTCCAAGCGGGTCATAGACGTGATGGAGGCCTTCGAGCACCATGGAAAGTAGCCCTTCGGCGCCCATGATGCGCGTGTCCTTCGATCTGGACGAGGTGCTCTTCGTGTCCCCTCGGACCCATAAAACGGAGCCGGCCCCGCCGTTCCCCTGGGACAGGATCTTTCCGGAACGGCTGCGCCTGGGCACCCCGGAGCTGATCCGTTCCCTGCAGGCGGCGGGCTATCAGGTGTGGATCTACACCTCCTCCGAGCGATCGGAGCGATATATCCGGCGGCTGTTCCGGCGCTACGGGGTGGAGCTGGACGGGATCGTCAACGCCCAGCGGAATCTGCGGGAGGT
>JAEEGH010029135.1_pt1 | contig 10813 bp, 11 predicted proteins | sample 9134181 | NCBI WGS metagenome assembly JAEEGH01 (sample SAMN16246544, study PRJNA631951) | gut metagenome | biome: gut microbiome; feature: rumen; material: DP-attached | host: Bos | place: Iran: Karaj | collected 2018-10
TCTTCCTTGCAGATGCCTTCATATTCGGCGGCAAATTGCTTGAACTCTTCTTCCTTGTCGGCAGGGATGACCACAATGGCCTCGGCTTCTCTCGGAATAGCGTTGCGCAAGCTGCCGCCGTCGATGGTGGCGAGGCGCAGACCATATTTTTCGGCTGCCATCAGCAGCATGGCGTTCAACACCTTGTTGGCGTTGGCTCGACCCAGGTTGATGTCCATGCCCGAGTGACCGCCCTTCAAGCCTTTTACGAAGAGGCGGAAGGCTTTCATACCAGCGGGAACGGCTTCAAACGTAGGTGTCCAGGTGCCGATGTTGTCGACACCGCCGGCGCAACCCACGTAGAGTTCGCCCTCGGTCTCCGAGTCCATGTTCATCAGGATGTCGCCTTTCAGCACACCGGGTTTCAGCAGGTTGGCACCCGTCATGCCGGTTTCTTCGTCGATGGTGAAGAGGGCTTCGATGGGACCGTGTTGCAGGTCGGTGGCTTCGAGGACAGCCATGGCGGCAGCAGCACCCAGACCATCATCGGCGCCGAGGGTGGTGCCGTTGGCCTTCACCCAACCATCTTCGATGTGGGTCTCAATGGGGTCGTTCTCGAAATCGTGTACCTTGTCGGCATTCTTTTGCGGGACCATGTCCAAGTGGGCTTGAAGGATGACACCCTTGCGGTTCTCCATGCCAGGGGTGGCGGGCTTGCGCATGATGACGTTGCCGCAGTCTTCAATAATGGTTTCCAGGCCGTGTTCTTCGCCCCATTGCTTCATGAAGGCGATCACTTTGGCCTCTTTCTTCGAAGGGCGCGGAATCTGGGTGAGACTGTAGAAGTTTCTCCACACGCCATTCGGTTCCAAATCTTTGATAGTGCTCATTTTTAATGTTTTATCTGTTAATGATTAAAATTTCGGTTTGCTAAATTACGATTATTTTTTCGATTACATCACCATTGGGCAACGTTTTATTCTTTGTTTTATTTTCTTACGATAATTTTTTGGGTGGTTTGATGACCTGTGTCGTCAATAAGGCGCATGAAGTAGATTCCTGCTGTAAGTGTTGACAAATCAATGGGTTGTGTGCTTCCAATTTTATGTTGTGTGCAGCTTACCAAGCGTCCGTCAGTGGTATAAAGCATAACTTGATACCCTGAATTTGAGGAGACATAGATGAAATCTTCCGCAGGATTGGGATAAACGCTGAATTCGGCACTGTTGTTCTGGTTAATGCCAAGCATGTCGGTGATTTCGATGATGACATCCTTCTTTGCATCGCCTAGGCTGACGCGAAGGGTGTCGGCTCCCATGTCCAAAAGATAGGCGAAGTCTTCATAAAAACCGACTTTTCCTGTCTCGCTGGTCCAAGTGAGTTCATGGCTGTAGCTGTCAACAAGCACGTGAAAGTCGTCGCGCACATTGTTGAAAATGTCATACTCGTTGTCGCTGATGAAACGGAAACATGCAGGAGCGGCGGCCACAAATGCAGTTTCAATGACTAAAGTGCGTTCGGGAGCGAAAAACACTGGAATCGGATAAAGGCCTGGTTTATAGCTCCAACCTTCGCCGATGAGGCCATCTAATCCATCGTTGAGCATCTCGTGGGTGAAACGGGGTTCGGCCACGCCTTCCATGTCGTTGCCAGGTGCCATGCCTTTTTTGTTGGTCAGCTGGCAGTCATAATAGCAGTTGTTGGCATGACTGGGTTGGCCCTCTTCAGTCCAAAGGTAACCGATGACAGCTCTTACCGAAGGTCCAAAGACACCACCGTAGTTGAGGAGATAGGAAGTGGTGTTCTCTGAATCGTAATTGGTGACGAAACCGACCACGCCGCCTGAGTAAACGCTTGAAGCATTGATGTTTCCTGCGTTGACATTGTGGTTGATGGTAGCGTTGGCACTGTATCCGATGGTGCCGCCTACCGAGGTGGTTCCGCTGACGTAGCCCGTGTTGATACAGCCTGTAAGCGTGCCATAGAAATCACCGACGATGCCGCCGACGAAATCCATTTCGGAGCAGATGTTTCCGCTGTTGGTGCAATTCTCAATGGTGCCCCAGCTGGCACCAGCAATGCCACCAGTGTAATAGAAAGTGGTGTATACATCGCTGTAGTTGTGGCAGTTGGAGATGATAGAGTTCTCGCCTGCTGCCCCTACGAAGGCTCCTGTGTAGACTTCTCCAGTGATATGGCTGTCCTTGATGCTGAGATTGCTGATGGAGGCATTGGCGCCGATGACGGAGAACAGGCCTTGGTTGTTGTTGTTGGTACTGAACTCAGTGGTGAGGTGGGTGATAATATGATCTCCGCCGTCAAAGTGACCAAAGAAGATTTTCTGTCCTGGGATGGAGATGGGCATCCAAGGCGTGTAGCCGCTGAGGTCGACGTCGTTGGTCAGCAGGAAATATTGGTCGGCATAGCCAGAGTTGCCGTTGGGAAAGATGGTGCCACTGGCTTCTGTGCCACTATTGACGCGTGTGGCGATTTCATCCAATTCCTCTGCCGAGGTGACGATGTATGGGTCGTCGAATGTGCCAGTGCCTCCGTTCCTGGTTGGAGTAGTGTTGGTTTTCAACTCTCCAATGGGACGCATGGCATTCAACTCTGATCCGATGTTGGGTGTCGCATGGTCGTATCCAATACGAGGCTCCATCTGTGCATGAATGGTTAAAACATTCACAATGAATGTGATAACGAGTAAAAGAATCTTTTTCATATTGTTAGGGTTTTAATGTGTTGAATTCTGATAATTGAATGCAATATTAGGGATTTTTTCAAAAAGGAAGGCTTTTTTGGAAAGAAAATAACGGTTTTCTAGACATGATGCATGCTCAAATTGCAAAAATAGCTTATTTTTGCGCAAATTTTAAAACGATGAAAAAAGTATTATCTCTTTTATTGTTGGTCCTGATGGCCTTTGCAGGTTGCCAAAGAGGACCTGTCATGTATCAGATGGCTGAAAAGCCGAATGAAGTTGCTGTCAATGCGGAGAAGTTCGTCAAGCAGACAGCAAAACACGCTAAGCATTACACGGCTGAAGAATGGCAAGTTGCTGTTGAACAATTTATTGCCATGAGCAAGAATTGCTATGAATTCAAGAACGAGATGAGTCAAGAAGAATTGGATCGGTTCACTGCGGCTCGCTTGGATTTCATGAAGGCTATTCAGAAGAATGGCAATGATGAACTGGCTCGTGCCATTAAAGAAGCTTTTAACAACATTGAAGGAGGCCGATAGGACTAGTGGAATAGTAAGGTTACAGACAAAAACACAGGCGGATGACTCATCCGCCTGTGTTTTTTTGAGTTATGGGATGTGGTTTATCGCCTGCTGCTTCCCAAACCGATGTAATAGAGCAGTGATGCCAACGATGACAAAGCAGCAACCACGTATGTGCTTGCAGCCCAACTAAGGGCTTCTTTGGCTTGACCCAATTCTTGTTGGCTAAGCGAGTTTGACGACTGAAGCCAGGCCAAGGCACGACGCGAGGCATTGAACTCGACAGGCAGGGTCACTACGCTAAAGAGGAACACCATGGCGAACATGGCGATGCCCACCCAAAACAGGACAGGAAAGGTGTTGATGACGAACAATCCGATAAGGATGACAATCATCGATAGCTTGGATGAGATATTGACGGTTGGTACCAAGGCAGAACGTAGTTTAAGAGGCGCATAACCTACCTTGTGCTGGACGGCATGGCCACATTCGTGTGCTGCCACGGCTGCGGCGGATACACTGTTCATGCGGTATACATCCTCGCTGAGGTTGACGGTCTTCTTGGTCGGGTCGTAATGGTCGGTGAGCTGTCCTTTGATACAGGTGACCGAAACATCGAAGATGCCGTTGTCGTTCAGCATCTTTTGCGCGATCTGCGCTCCAGTGAGTCCACCAGGGGATAATACCTTTGAGTATTTTGCAAACACCTTTTTGAGTCGCCATTGGACGAGAAAGCCGGCGATACCGATGACGATGATGAGAATCCAACTAATTCCTGTTGTCATGATTTCTGATTTTGAAGTTGATGGCGCAAAGATAATGGATTTTTTTCGATTGTTTGGTGAAAATAATGCCCATGAATTCTGTTTTTCACTATTTTTGAAAATTATTTCTCAACGAAAATGTCAATTCATTCCTTTTATCTCTTCTTAATCATTATGGCGATCATCGCTTTGGTGGTTTTTGTGAGTCTCTTCTTTGTGGACGCGGGTTATGGCAAGTTTTATGACAAGAAATGGGGTCCGGCGATCAACAACAAACTGGGCTGGGTGCTGATGGAATCGCCCGTGTTTCTTGCAATGCTATTGTTATGGTATTTTTCTGATAGGCAAGGCGATATGGTACGACTAGCTTTCCTGTTTTTGTTCGAATTGCATTACATTCAGCGCTCCTTCGTGTTTCCATTCCGTATGCGAGGCAATAGCATGATGCCATTGTCCATCGTCTTGATGGGTGTGACGTTTAATGTATTGAATGCTTTTATGCAAGGAGGATGGATTTTCTACATTTCACCTGAAGATTACTATCCTGCCGATTGGCTGACCAATCCGAGATTCATTGCCGGTTTTTTGGTGTTCATCATCGGGATGTACATCAATATCTCGTCCGACGACATTATCCGCAACTTGCGGAAAAACGGTGATAACAAGCATTACCTTCCTCAAGGCGGTATGTTCCGTTATGTGACCTCGGCTAATTATTTCGGCGAGTTTGTGGAATGGGTCGGCTTCGCCATTCTTACTTGGTCGTGGGCTGGTGCGGTGTTCGCCTTGTGGACCTTTGCCAACCTCTGTCCTCGTGCGGCACGGATTTACGATCACTACAAACTGGAGTTTGGTGATGAACTGGATACGAAAAAAGTCAAAAGAATCATACCTTTTATATATTGAATTCAATGGAAAACTCAACGATATTCACTCCTTGTGAGATTGGACCTATCACCTTGCGTAACAGGGTGATACGCTCTGCGGCTTTTGAGAACATGGCCCATGGCAACCGTCCTTCCGACGACTTGTTCAATTATCATGTGGCTGTGGCTCGAGGGGGTGTCGGCATGACGACGGTGGCTTATGCTGCTGTCAACCAGTCGGGGCTTTCTTTCGACGGCCAGCTATGGATGCGCGAGGAAATCGTTCCCGATTTGAAGCGTCTTACTGATGCTGTTCACAGCTACGGGGCCAAGGCTTCCATCCAGTTGGGGCATTGCGGCAATATGACCCATCGCTCCACCTGCGGCTGTATGCCAGTGGGCGCCTCTCGCGGATTCAATTTGTATTCGCCAACTATTGTCAGAAAGCTCAGAAAATCGGAGATTTATTCTTTAGTGCTTGATTTTGGGAAGGCCGTTGACTTGGCTCGCAAAGCGGGTTTCGATTGCGTGGAAATCCATGCGGGACACGGCTATCTTATCAGCCAGTTCTTGTCGCCTTATACAAACCATCGTCATGACGAGTTTGGCGGTTGCCTTGACAACAGGATGCGTTTCATGAAACTCGTTATCGAGGAAGTGATGCGTGCGGCAGGCAATGATATGGCCGTGGTGGTCAAGGTCAACATGCACGATGGCTTTAAACGTGGTATGGATCAAGATGACTGCATCATTGTGGCAAAAGAATTGGAAAAGCTAGGTGTCCATGCCCTTGTCCTGACGGCAGGATTTGTCAGCAAAGCCCCGATGGAGGTGATGCGTGGCGCTATGCCGCTCAAAACCATGCGTTATTATATGGACACGAAGAAGTTTTGGTGGCTCAAGGCTGGTGTAGCATTGTTTGGTCGCCTGATGGTACCCACGGTGCCTTACACCGAAGGCTATTTCTTGGAAGATGCCAAGGTGTTTCGCGCCAACCTGAAGATGCCACTGATTTATGTCGGAGGCATGGTGTCAAAAGAAAAGATGGAGGAGGTGCTCGATTCGGGTTTCGTGGCATTGCAGATGGCCCGAGCCTTGATCAATGACACCGATTTCGTCAATAAACTTCATAGCGGCGAAGTGACTCGTAGTGAATGCAAGCATTCCAACTATTGCATTGGGCGCATGTACTCATTGGAAATGAAATGCCATCATTGTGTGGATGAGGAGTTGCCGAAAAAAATCCTAAAGGAAATCAAAAAAGCAGAAAAGGAAGGATGAATGTCCAAAAATGGTTGAATCGGTTTCAGGAGGCTTACGGGCGGCAACCATGGGCTTTGATCACGGGTGGCAGCTCGGGCATGGGCTTGGAGTATGCACGACAGTTGGCTGAAATGGGTTGCAACCTAATATTGGTCAGCAATCAAGAGGAGGATTTGCGAAAAGCAGCTGAAGAACTGAAACAATTCAAAGACATTCAGGTGGTGTCCCGTTATCAGGATTTGGCAACTGAAACGGCAGCTGAAGAGCTGTTTGCCTTTAGTCAGGATGAAAACCTCCCTGTTGATATTCTCATCAACAACGCTGGCATGTTCTTTTTCGAGGAACTGACAACAGATAACGAGCCAAAAGCCTTAACCATGATGTGTCTGCATACCTTTACTCCAACAAGGCTTTGTGTCCTTTTTGGAGAGGAGATGAAGAAACGTGGTTTCGGATACATTATTAATATGTCGTCAATGGCTGCCAAGCTACCTTGTCCGGGCATCACGGTCTATTCAGCCACAAAAGCCTATCTGAAGAGTTTCAGTAAGTCTCTCTATTTCGAGATGCGACCCTACGGCGTTGGTGTGACTACGGTTTGTCCAGCCGCTATCGCTACGCCATTATACAAGCTGAAACCTAGTCTATTAAAGTTTGGCGTGAAAATTGGACTGATTGGAACACCCCAATGGCTGGTGCGGAGGGCATTGATGGGGATGATGCGGAAGAAAAGGGTGGTAAAACCCGGTTTGATGAACTATTATCTGCCACCTCTTATTGCTGTTCTCCCCAAAAGATTGGTTGATAAACTATGGATAAAATTCAAGTAACCATATTGTGTCTGTTGATGGCACTTTCGGGCTTTGGCCAACGCTATGAGAAGGTGCCATTGGGCGACTTTGAGCAATGGGCGGTGCGTTATATCACTGAATCGCAAATCGTTGGCGGGCATGAGAAGACATTATATGTGATTGCGCCTACTGATACTATTCGTTTGAACGAGTCTTACGATTACAAACACACCATTTGGTCGTCTTCGAATGCCTTTGCCAAAGTGATGGGTGTAGTGAAGACCAGCACAAATGTAACTCCAGATAAAGGCCCGAACGGCAAATGTGCCAAATTGGTTACGCAGTTCGCGTCATGCAAAGTGGCAGGGCTTATTAATATAAAGGTGCTGGCGGCGGGGTCCATCTATTGGGGCAAGATGCTGGAACCTATCACTGGAGTCAGCGATCCATACGCTTTCATGGATTGGGGTATTCCGTTCGATAAACGACCTAAATCTTTGGTGCTCAATTATAAAGCTACCATTCCCAATACGGGAAAACTGGTAAAGGGCACCACTTTTCGCACCACTGAGTTTGATGGCTACGACCCTGCCGAAATCCTTTTCATCCTTCAAAACCGTTGGGAGGACGAAAAAGGCAACATCCATGCTAAGAGAGTGGGGACTGCTGTTTACCATATCGAAAAATCCTCAAATGGTTGGATAAAGGATTTCAAGTTGCCGATAATCTATGGGGATGCCAGAAAATCAAAAGATTACCAGCCTTATATGGACTTGATTTCAGGTGAGAAAACCATGTATGCCTTAAACAAGAAAGGTAAGAAAAAAGTCATCCACGAAGAGGCTTGGGCTGAGGTGAATTGCCCTGTCACTCATGCGATTATGATGATTACCTCTGGCAGTCAGGGAGCATTTGTCGGTGCATTGGGCAATGTGCTATGGGTTGATGAGATTCGGTTGGAGTATTAAGGGTTTTTTTAGGATTTGAATGGATATTCCAAAACTTTTCCTATTTTTGCAGCCGTTTTTTGAGAACTATTAAACACAACATTGACTATGGATTTAAGTAAAATTGTATCGATATCTGGCAAACCTGGACTGTATCAGATTAAGTCACAGGCTATTGGAAGGCTTATTGTTGAATCTGTCGTTGACGGCAAGTGCACGCCTGCCTTTGCCCGCGATCGCATGAGCTCGCTTGAGGAAATTTCCATCTTTTCTACCGATGATGATCGTCCACTGAAGGAAGTTTTCAAGATGATTCATGACAAGATGGGCGATAAGGTCGATTTTGACTATAAGAAGGCTTCGAACGACGAATTGCGCGAGAAGTTCGCATTCGTCATGCCTGATTATGATGAGGAAGCCGTATATCCTTCAGATATGAAGAAGGTTTTCGCTTGGTATCAAATGCTGATGGACAAGAACTTGCTTGACTTTACTGAAGAGGAAACACAACCTGAGGCAGAAAAGGAGACTCCCGCGGAATCTTCGACCGAGAAAGAGTAAAATTTTTTCATGGCATATTTTTGTTGGAAGCCGCTTTTTGCGGCTTTTTTTGTATCTTTGTCCCATTGTAAATGGTAGAGTTTATGACGAAACAGATTGTAGACTTCAAACTGGTCGAAAAACAGGACTATAGCCGTTCAGTGCTGCTAAGGCTGCGTGCGGAACGAGATTTACCTGACATTGTGCCTGGACAGTTTGTTCAGGTGCGCGTCGATGGCTCGCCAAGCACTTATCTTCGTCGCCCCATCTCCATACACGATGTGGATGCTCAGAAGAAAGATATTTCTTTGTTGGTGCACCAAGTGGGCGAGGGGACAAGACATTTGGCGGCTGCCAAAATGGGTGATACCATCAATATGGTGCTACCCTTGGGTAATGGCTTCAGCATGCCAGAAAAAGGGGAGAGGTGCCTGCTCGTCGGTGGCGGCATCGGCATTGCTCCGCTGTATTATTTTGCCAAAGTGCTGAATGAGAAAGGCAGCCATCCGACTTTGTTGCTTGGTGGAAAATCAGAATCGGATTTGTTGCGTTTGGCTGACTATCAAAAACTTGGCGAAACCTTTGTGACCACCGAAGACGGTTCGCTTGGCGAAAAAGGCTTTGTGACTATGCATTCGATATGGCAAAGGCAACAGTTTGACAAAATCTATGTCTGTGGTCCCAAGCCCATGATGAAGGCAGTGGCTAAATTGGCTGCTGAAAAAGATGTTTGGTGCGAGGTATCGCTCGAAAATCTGATGGCTTGTGGCTTGGGCGCTTGCCTCTGCTGCGTGGAGGACGCGGTCGACGGCCATATATGTGTCTGCAAGGAAGGACCGGTTTTTAACACAAGGAGGTTGAAATGGTGAACATGACAATAGACTTGGGTCGTGGCCTGGTGCTGCGCAACCCAGTGATGACGGCTTCGGGTACCTTTGGCTATGGTGAAGAGTACATGGATTTTGTGGACCTTTCCCAGTTGGGTGGCATCATCGTGAAGGGCACGACCTTGCATCCGCGCGAAGGCAATCCTTATCCGCGCATGGCCGAGACCCCTTCGGGGATGCTCAACTGCGTTGGACTGCAAAACAAAGGAGTACAATACTTCATCGACACGATTTATCCCCGCATCAAGGACTTTGACACCAATGTGTTGCTCAATCTCTCTGGCTCCACCTTGGAGGACTATGTGAAAGGTGCAGAGATGGTGGATGTCTTGGAGGAGATTCCCTCCATTGAGTTGAATGTCTCTTGCCCCAACGTGAAGCAAGGCGGCATGGCCTTCGGCGTGACCACCACGGGTATCTCACAGGTGGTCTCCGAGGTGCGCAAGGTGTATCATAAACACTTGATGGTCAAGTTGTCGCCGAATGTAACCAACATTGCTGAAATCGCGTTAGCCGCTGAGGCTGCCGGTGCCGACTCGGTGTCGCTCATCAATACGCTGATGGGTATGGCCATTGATGCGGAGAAGCGGAAGCCGAAACTGTCTGTTATAACAGGCGGTCTTTCGGGTGCCTGCGTGAAGCCAGTCGCTTTGCGCATGGTGTGGCAGGTGGCCAAGGCGGTGAAGATCCCCGTAGTGGGCTTGGGCGGCATCTCCAATGCCACCGATGCCGTGGAATTCATGCTCGCCGGTGCCTCGGCCATCGAAATCGGAACGGCCAATTTCATTGATCCTGCCGTTTCGGCGAAGGTCGCCTGGGGAATCAACGAGTATTGCGAAAGGCACGGTTTCCAAAATGTAACGGATTTGATTGGGGCATTGGAGTGCTGATGCATCATTCGTGTTTTGATGCTAAAAGGATGGAGGTTTGAATATAAAGGAATGATTTTTGATAAAATAACCCTTATCAAAAATATTCTCATCATGAAAAAATCACGTATCTATCTTCTTTTGGCCGCTTTTATGGCTGTCGGTTTCATTTTTGGCTTGGCTTTCAACAGCTTGTTCACGAAATCATACGCCGAAGAGCGCAACACGGAAGTGCTTATTCCTTCTGAAAACGCTTTTGAAGTCACGACAACGGGCACGTCTCGCAGCGCGGATTACGAAATTGTCACCATCTATGGACGCAAATACATCATTTTCAGTAATGGTGATGATATTGAGGTGTTGAATTACTAGTTCGCCCTTTATCAAACAAAATTCACCTCTGGGGTGATTTTAATGCCAAACTTTTCCTCTACAGAATCTTGGATTTTGTGGGCCAGTTCCACAATGTCTTGGCCTTTGCCGCCGCCGTAATGCACTAAGACGAGCGCTTGTTTCTCGTACACGCCTACATGCTCGTCGCGCCAGCCTTTCCAACTTGCGGTTCCTGAGCCTGCCGAAGGGCCGCTATGCTCAATCAGCCATCCCGCCGGGACTTTTACCATGCCGTTAGGCTCATCGTAATGTGGCATAGTAGGATATTCCTTCTGTAATGCCTCAAATT
>JAEEGH010029140.1_pt1 | contig 10812 bp, 12 predicted proteins | sample 9134181 | NCBI WGS metagenome assembly JAEEGH01 (sample SAMN16246544, study PRJNA631951) | gut metagenome | biome: gut microbiome; feature: rumen; material: DP-attached | host: Bos | place: Iran: Karaj | collected 2018-10
GGCCTGCACTTTCTCACTCTGAGTTTTCTTTCCTTCAAGGGCGGCATTTGTGATAGCCACGAATTCCGAATACTCTTTCAGCGTCTGGCAGGCATCCATCAGCTTTTGGTTGTGGCCTTTGTTGACATTATAAATCATTATGGGTGCAATCAAGTTATCATAGAATAGCAAAAAAGGCAAGCAGAAACGGCAGATTGTTGCTCTTTTCAAAGCGTGCTATAATCGAATTGACCAACAAAGTGGTCCACAATCTTACGAAAAACCATTTTGTCAGAATTCGGAAGCCACCCGTCTGGGTGGCTTCCATGCAAATAGAGGGCGGAGAGCGTAAATGCCATTTCAGATCATCAGAAACGACATCACAAAAGTAAAAGCTGACGCGATTGTCAATACGGCGAATCCTGAGCCGACCTATGCCTCCGGAACGGATGGGGCGATCTACAAGGCGGCAGGGGCGAGAAAACTTCTGGCGGAGCGGAAGAAGATCGGCAACATTGCGCCGGGAACGGTGGCGGTGACGCCTGCTTTTGCGCTGAGCGCGAAGTACATCATCCATACGGTGGGACCGGCATGGGTGGACGGAAAGCATGGGGAGTTTGAAATCCTGGAGAACTGCTACCGGAACTGCCTGGAGAAAGCGCGGGAGCTGAAGTGCAGGAGCATTGCTTTTCCGCTGATCGCCACGGGAGTCTACGGATTTCCGAAGGATAAGGCGCTGCAGGTCGCACTTTCCGTGATTCAGCCCTTTATCCTGGAGCATTCCATGAAGGTGATCCTGGTGGTTTTTGATCCGAAGTCCTTCGAGCTGTCCGGGCATCTGATCGAGAATGTCCGGGAGTATGTGGATGCCCATTATGTGGAGGAGACGGTCCGGGACGAATATGGTACATTTCATGAGCGGGAACGTCGCCGGAGAAGGGTTTATGATGATGACCTCTCAATGGGTGAGTTGACCATCAGCAGCGCGATTGTGCCTCGGAGGCCTGCGCCGAAGAAGGAGCCTTCAAAGAAGAGCGTGGCGGAATGGGTGGCGAGCCCTGAGCTGACTTTCCAGCAGCGGCTCTTTGAGATCATCGATGAGCGGGGACTGACGGGGCCGCAGGTGTACAGGAACTACATCTCCAAGCAGGTGTATTCGAAGATCCAGGCGGATGCCGACTATCATCCGAACAAGTTTACGGCCATTGCGCTCTGTCTGTCGCTGCATTTGAGCATCGAGGAGACCAGGGATCTCATCGGGAGAGCGGGCTGGGCGCTGAGCCCCAGCAGTAAGCCGGATCTGGTGGTTCTGGGGTGCATCCAGAACGGGGAGTATAATCTGCTGGAGATCAATGTCATCCTGTATGACTTCGGACTGCCGGAGCTGCAGAAGATCAAGTAAATGTGGACGATAAGCCATCCTTTGGGGTGGCTTTTTCCTTCTTTGCGATATGCTCTCTATCTTTTCTCTTGCGCATAGTTTACAATGGTGCTAAAATGCAACCATAAAACAGCACCATTGTAAAGTGAGGTGGATTTTTATGTCCAAGGCCGATCTGTTAAAGGCTATGACGGAATCGAATAATGGGTATTTGTTTACTTCCGAGGTACAGGAAGCGTCTATTTCCAGGACATACCTGGCTGACTTTGTCAGGGAGCATCATTATGAGAAGGTAGCAAAGGGAATTTATGTATCTGAGGATGTATGGCCTGATGAACTATTTATTCTTCAGAAATGTTATCCTGCGATTGTATTTTCGGGAGAGACTGCACTCTACCTGCATGCTTTGATTGATCGGGAGTACAACGAAATCTGTGTTACTGTGCCTACTGGGTTCAGTGGAAGCAGACTTCGAGCCAGAGGAATCGTAATCCATAGTGCTCAGGATGATCAGTATAGGCTGGGAATTACAGAGGTTGTAACTCAATTTGGGAATCCTGTGAAATGTTATGACAGGGAACGCTGCATCTGTGATGTGATCAAAGGCAGGGGGAAGATTGAGACGCAGCATTTTCAGACGGCAATGGTTGACTATATGAAGGATAAAGAGAAAGACCTGTCTCGATTGGCACTTTATGCGCAGGCATTGGGAAATAGAGATGAGGTTATGAAGTATGTGGAGGTTATGGGGTGATCGATAATGCTGTTCAGCTCAAAGCAAAAGTGAGAAATGTATCTAAGGGTGAAGACAAGGCGGCAAAAACATATATTCGTATTTTTTTCATGGAGCGATTCATGGAGAGATTATCTTTATCAAGATATCGCGATGAATTTGTTCTAAAAGGTGGAATGTTGATATCTTCTTTGCTTGGAATCAATGATCGGGCTACGAAGGACATTGATACAACTGTCAAGGCACTTCCTTTGAAAGAGGAAAAAATAACTGAGATATTGGAAGAAATATTTTCGATTGATTTGGAAGATAATGTTACTTTTCATATAAATTCCGTTGAGACAATCATGGAAGACTTTGATTATCCGGGTATAAGAGTACATTTTGAAGCTTACATGGATAGGTTGAGACAATCGTTGAAAATTGATATCTCGACGGACGATGTTATTACGCCTAAAGCTATTGAGTATGACTATAAATTGTTATTTGAAGAAAGAAAAATAAAGCTTATTACATATAACATTGAAACGACACTTGCTGAGAAAGTTCAGTCAATATTGCATCGCGGATTGGCCAATACAAGAATGCGAGATTATTACGATGTATTTGAACTTATTGAATATACGGATTTTTCATGGGATACAGTTTGCGACGCATTTAAGGCTACATGTGAGAAAAGAAAGACTGTGTTTTCCATAGATGATGTTGAAAAAATAATGATGGATGTTTCAGAAAGTCCAGATCTTGAGAAAATGTGGAATTTGTACAAAGAAAAAAACTACTATGTCGGTGATATTGAGTTCAGTGATGTCATGGAAGGAGTAAATGAAACGATTAAAAAAATCGTACATTGATATTCTTCGCTATTTCTCTTGAAAAATATTGGAGATATTGCATAAAGAACGATTCTGGAAGTACAATAGCATTTGGATGGGGGGCAGACAGATGAAGTGCTTATTGTGTAAATTATGGACTATTCAAATGCAGCATAGGCGTGAAGACTGTTAGAATTCGAAAGCCACCCGTCTGGGTGGCTTTCATAAGAATAACGAATACAATGAATCTGGAGGAGATGAACATGAACGAGAATACGACGAATAATGCGGAGCTGCATCCGGACTGCTCCTACTGCGCGGAAGGAGCGCTGCTGGACGCGTTTGGGATCAAGATCTGCGAGCTGCCCATGTCGAAGCTGATCCTGTTTAAGGAGCAGAGCCATCCCGGCAGAGTCATCGTGGCGTGCAAGCGGCACGTGGATGACCTGACGGAGCTGACGCAGGAGGAGCGTGCACAGTTTACCGAGGACATCAACCGGGTGGCTGTGTGCATTCACAAGACTTTCCATCCGGATAAGGTCAACTTCGGCGCTTACGGGGATACCATGCATCATCTGCATGTGCATATCGTTCCCAAGTATCGTGACGGCTACGAGTGGGGCGGTGTGTTTGCCATGAATCCTCACGAGAAGGAATTGACAGATGCGGAGTATGCGGAGCTTATCGAGCGGATCCGTGAGAATCTGTAGGGGGATTTCTGTAATGTCGGAACTGTTTGTCAGGACGGAGATTCTATACGGTGAGGAAGCGATGAAGCGGCTTGCGGCAGCCCGTGTTGCGGTGTTTGGCATCGGCGGCGTGGGCGGTTATGTGGTGGAAGCCCTGGCGCGGAGCGGCGTAGGTGCTCTGGATCTCATCGATGATGACAAGGTCTGTTTTTCCAATATCAACCGTCAGATCATCGCTACCACGAAGACTGTGGGGCAGTACAAGGTGGATGTGGCGGAGCAGCGGGTGCATGAGATCAACCCGGATTGCGAGGTCAGGACTTATCGCACTTTTTTCCTGCCGGAGACGCAGGATCAGTTTGATTTTCATGACTATGATTATGTGGTGGACGCCATCGATACCATCACCGGAAAGCTGGCCATTATCGAGCAGGCGAAGGAAGCGGGCGTGCCCGTGATCTCCTCCATGGGAGCCGGGAACAAGCTGAATCCTGCGCTTTTCGAGGTGTCTGACATTTATGACACATCTGTCTGTCCTCTGGCAAAGGTGATGCGGCGGGAGTGTAAAAAGCGCGGCATCGATTCGTTGAAAGTGGTGTATTCGAAGGAAGAGCCCAGGAAGCCCATGGAGGCTGCAGAGGACAGTGACGATGCGGGTGCGACGGATAATGGCAGGAAGGGGACTGCCAGAAGGTCCACGCCCGGTTCCACAGCATTTGTGCCTTCGGTGGTGGGACTCATCATCGCCGGAGAAGTGATTAACGATATCTCAGGTATCAGGGGGTAAGTTCATGAAGGGGTACGAAGCACAGCTGACCGCGCAGCAGCGGGAGAAGCTGGAAAAGCTCCGGGAGGTCATCGCGGATCTGGGGAGTCTGGCTGTGGGATTTTCCGCAGGAGTGGATTCCACGCTGTTGCTGGTGGTGGCCGCAGAAGTGCTGGGCAACCGGGCACTGGCGGTGACTACGGTGGATGCCGCTTTCCCGGAACGGGAAATGAAGGAAGCGGAAGAGTTTTGCACGGAGCGCGGGATCCGGCATGTGGTCTGCCGCGTGAATCCCATGCAGGAGGAAGAATATCGGAAAAACGGACCGGAGCGTTGCTATTACTGCAAGCGGTACATTTTTTCGGAGATTATGAAGATCGCCTCGGAGAACGGGATCGCGTATGTGGCGGAAGGATCGAACATGGATGACCTGGGGGATTACCGTCCGGGACTGCGGGCAGTGACAGAGCTGTCGGTAAAGAGTCCCCTACGGGATGCAGGGCTGTACAAGGCAGATATCCGGCAGATCGCGAAGGCCATGGGGATCCCGAACTGGAGCAAGCCTGCCTACGCGTGTCTGGCGACTCGGCTTGTCTACGGAGAGGAAATCACGGAGGAGAAGTTGCGGATGATCGACGGCGCCGAACAGTTTCTCATCGAGCATGGTTTTCTTGAGGAACGTGTGCGAATGCATGGGAACATGGCACGGATCGAGGTGCCGCCTGCGGACATTCCGCGCCTGGCCGCTGAGGAGATGCGGGAAGCGGTGTATGAGGAGTTCCGGAAGCTGGGCTTTCTGTTCGTGACCCTGGATCTGCAGGGGTACCGGATGGGGAGCATGAATGCAACGATCAACACAAAAAATGATTAAAAAGGGGGATTCAGAAATGGAATTTGTAAAGGGTGGCAACAACAATGCGAACGATGCGAAGGAGTTTGTGAAGGGACCCTCTGCGGATGATCTGAAGGGCTCTTTCGTGAAGGGCGGAGGCGGTGCCGAGGTGGTGAATCTGAACTTCCACTACATCGGAGAGCGGTACGTGAGCTTTGAAATGATCGTGGTTTCGGATGCACCCCTGCCTGCGGAGTTTGATCTGCATGTTGTGACGATCATGTCAAAGAAAGGACTGTTTTCGGAGCGGAAGTTCACCTACGACGGAACCCACAAGGTGACGGTGCCGGATTCCGATTTCGGTTTTAAGATCCCCATTACGAGCAAGACGAAGGACGGACGGATCCAGACGGTCTGCCTGATCCAGCTGGGTCCCGATGACGGCGTAAACGGGATCAAACTCGGAAAGTATGAGGCGATGGTGGGGGTGAACGGTGGTCCCCTTACGAAGGACTACACCTGCAACCTGTCCTGCAAGATCACCCCTTCGAAGACGGAGTGGTAAAAAACTTTTCAGAAACTGTGCATTTTTGAAAATGGCTCTGTATGCATCGGTGAATATCTTCATTCGGAAACCTCGCGGGAACTGGCTTCCGATGTAGAAAGATTTAATAAATTCGGGGCTCTGAGCGTAATACAAAAGAGAAAAATCGCGATATAATACTCCTATAAGTGGGCGTTTTGGAGCAGCGTAAACGAAGGCGCTGCGAGAGAACCCATGATCTATGATCCTTCGGGATCAAACAGAAAGGGAGGTATCGTATGATATTTCAAATCAACAGCTTTGTCCAAGTGCTCGGCTGGTGTCTGGTATTTGCCGGACTGATCCTGATCAACGAGATTGGACGACGCAGTAAGGCAGGCGGTATGGTTGTTTTCGTGATCATTCCCGCAATTCTTACTGTGTACTTCATCGCCATCCACCTGGGTGCATTCGGTGGCGCGGCAAACCCGACCATGGCTTACATGGACGGATGGTTCCACTACTTCAAGCTCTATGCGGCCGACATCGGCTGCGTCGGCTTCATGATGATCAAGTATAAGTGGGGCATCGGCAAGGAAAAATGGTTTGCATGGTGGCCCTGGCTGATCGTTTCCGCCAACATCATGATCGCGAACGTTTCCGACATGGAGTCCGCACTGGCAGCTTACGGCATCGCCGGCAACCTGAAGGGTGCATGGTGGGCTTCCAACGAGGGCGTGTTCCTCTACGGCGGCTGGTGGAACGTGGTCAACGCCATCGCAGGTATGATCAACATCTTCTGCATGACCGGTTGTGTACACCTCTACACTTCCAAGGACAAGGCACAGTCCGATATGCTTTGGCCTGACATGACCATCTGGTTCATCATCGCTTACGATGTATGGAATTTCGAGTACACCTACCTGAACCTTCCTACCCACTCCTGGTATTGCGGTTTCGCACTGCTGCTGGCTCCCACCTTTGCAAACGCTCTGTGGAACAAGGGTGCATGGATCCAGAACCGTGCAAACACTCTGGCAATCTGGTGCATGTTCGCACAGGTTGTTCCCGGCTTCCAGCTGTCCAGCAAATTTGCTGCAGTTCTGCCTTCCGTATACGGCGGCGCTACCGAGAACGGTATCACCACCATGGATCTGTATTCCAAAGCTATCGCTCTGTACAATGCAGGTGAAGGCAAGACCGCAAAAGCAGGTCAGATCATCGCCGAGATGGGCATCACTGCTGATCCCAGAGCACAGGGCGCTGTTGCTATCGCAGCCATCGTTGCAAACGTGATCTGCATCGCTGTTATCATCAAGAGATCCATCGAGATGGGCAAGAATCCTTATTCCAACGAAGTATTCAAAGGAACAAGAGATTACGAAGAAGCTCTGAAGAGAGCAGAAGTTGCTTAAGTCCGTCGTTCCGGCCATCGGCAGGCGACGTCGAGCACTGCGTGCGAGACATAAGAGAGCTCCGGAAGTTTTCCGGGGCTCTTTTTTACGCTCAAAATACGCCAAGACCTTCAGAATATGATATGATAACGGGTGGAAAATCTTTTTGCGAGAGGTGGATATGTACCATATCATCGTAAATCCCTCCTCCAGATCCGGAAAAGGCTTAAAGATCTGGCAGGATCTGGAAAGTGAATGGAAAGGCAAGACGGCATATCAGGTCCACATCACCAAGTCTGCAAACTCTGTCAGCGAGATCATGGTATCCCTGTTAGAGGGCAGCCGGGATACGGACGGTTTTCTCCGGGTCATCGTCCTCGGGGGAGACGGCACTATGAACCAGGTGGTGAACGAAGTGCCGGAGGATGCTTTTGAATACTTAAAGATCGGCTATATCCCCACAGGTTCCAGCAATGACTTCGCAAGGGATCTGGGCCTTGGAAAAGACAGAAAGCAAATGGTCCGCAGGATCCTGGAAGATAAGGTGGTACGGACCCTGGACGTAGGCACCGTGAAGATCCATGAGCCCGGGAAAAAGGCCAGAGGCTTTGAGGGCGAGGTCAGGCCGGAGAAACGGTTCCTTGTCAGTGCCGGTATCGGATTTGATGCGGCGGTCTGCGAGTCTGCCAATGTTTCCAAAGCAAAGAAGATCCTCAATAAGATCGGCCTGGGAAAACTGACCTACGTTGTTATCGCTGTTGGCGAGATCCTCCACAGTCCCCAAAAGGGCGTCAGGATCCGGGTGGATGATAAGCCCGAAGTGAGCAGAGAGAGTTTCCTGTTTTCGGCGGCCATGAACCACCGGTTTGAAGGCGGAGGCTTTAAGTTTGCACCTATGGCGGATGCCACCGACGGCATCCTGGACTTATGCGTTGCCGGAAACATCAGTAAGGCCAAGTTTTTGTACGGCCTGCCCAAGGCGCTGAAAGGAACCCACTTTACCGTAAAGGGTATCGATCATCTCGCGGGCAGGAAGATCGAGGTGATCTCGGATATCCCCATGTGGATCCATACCGACGGGGAAGTGGAAGTACAAAGTGACCATGTGACCTTCACCTGTAAGCGCGGCGCACTGAAGATGTTAAACTAAAATAATGACATTGCGAGGATAAGAAAATGGCGTTTGATAATCCGTATCAGAATTTGGAAACGGATACTTATGAGGAAGCACTAAAGAAAAAGAGAGAAGCAGAGGAAGACTTTAAGGGTGGTATTGGCAGCAATCCTTTTAACTACGCCGGACCCCAGCCCCAGACCTTCCAGCCACAGTCAGCCTATGCTGAGGCTCCCCGGCGTGCGGCATTCTCGGAAGCTCCCGTATATGAAAACGGGTCCTTCGCGGAAGATCCGGAAGAGGATCTTTACGAAGAACCCTATGCAAGCGTTCCTATGGGACATTACAGCAAGAGCCTGAACGGATTTATCTCCGAACGGAGCGTGGCGCTGTCGCTGGTCCTGTACTTTATCACCTTTGGAATTTACGGATTTTACTGGATGTACAAGATCAATAACGAAGTCAACTATCTGAGCGGTGAACCCCAGGCCCTCAGCGGTGGCTGGGTGCTGTTCTGGGACATTGTCACCTGCGGACTCTTTGGCTATTACTGGCATTTTATCATCGGTGACAGAGTGGACCGGATGCGCTGGAAACCCGGTTCCGGTACCAATGTCCTGTTTTTGATCCTGCGGATCATGCATCTGCCGGTGATCAACCTTGCCGTTGCCCAGTACAACATCAATCAGGTGATCAAGCCTACTTTTTAGGTTTTGTCTCTGCAAGTTCGCTCAGTTTTTTTCCATAAAAGAAATCATGGACCATCCGGTCGTACTCTTCCCACAGGGGAAGGGTCTTGCAGGCAGACCGGTGGGGACATTCATTTTTCTCGGTTGTAAGGCACGCTACACTGGCTAGTGTGCCTTCCATTAATTCTATGATCTCTCCGACGGAGTATTCTTCCGGTTTCCGGCACAGCTTATAGCCGCCGCCTTTTCCGCTGGCGCCTACAATAAGTCCGCCGGAGACCATTTCTTTTACGATGATCTCCAAATACTTCTTGGAAATATCCTGTCTTTCCGCAATATCTTTTAATGGAATATAATTACCGTTTTCATGCTCGGCAAGGTCGATCATCACTCGGATGGCGTATCTTCCTCTGGTTGAGATCATGGGAACGCTCCTTCCTTTTCATCGGGATTAGTGTTTTACCTATTGTACCGCAAGGTAAATGGGTAATCAATAGCCTGATGAATTATTTACCTATTGACACGGTAGGTAAATGGAAATATAATGACCTCGTTGGCGAAGTGCAGAAAGGGGAAATTCGGATCGTAAGCACTTTGTAAGAGAAAGGAGTCATAACGTGATCTACGCAGATAATGCAGCAACCACCAAAATGAGCGAAACGGCTGTTAAAGCCATGCTCGAGGTGATCAATGATAATTTCGGAAATCCTTCCAGCCTGTACAGCATCGGCCAGAAGGCAAAGGAAGCATTGGAGGAGGCGAGAGCGGACATCGCCGGTGTGATTGGCGCCAAGCCCGCAGAGATCCTCTTTACCTCCGGCGGAAGCGAGGCGGATAACCAGGCGATCATTTCCGCAGCAAAAACAGGAGAGGCAGCCGGAAAAAGGCACATCATTTCTACAAAGATCGAGCATCATGCGGTGCTCCATACCTTAAAGAAACTGGAAAAGGAAGGCTTTGAAGTCACTCTTCTCGAGGTGGATGGAGACGGTCTTGTTACCCCCGAAGCGGTGAGAGACGCCATCCGGGAAGACACCTGCCTGGTGTCCGTAATGTATGCCAACAACGAGATCGGCACCATTGAGCCCATCCGTGAGATCGGCAGCATCTGCCGGGAAAAGAAGGTTCCTTTCCATGTGGATGCGGTGCAGGCCCTCGGCCACATTCCCGTTAACGTGGAAGAAGACAACATCGATATGCTGTCGGCATCGGCACACAAATTCCACGGGCCCAAGGGCGTTGGCTTCTTATATGTAAAGAAAGGGATCCGCCTCTTTAATCTCATCGAGGGTGGTGCCCAGGAAAAAGGAAAGCGGGCGGGAACCGAGAACGTACCCGGCATCGTGGCTGCTGCAGCAGCCTTAAAAGAGGCTGTGGCCAATATGGACAAGAATGCTGCCTACCTGACGGAGAAGAGAGAAAGACTCATCGCAGGTTTAAAAGAGATCTCTCACTCCGCATTAAACGGACATCCCGTTAAGAGACTGCCCGGAAACGTCAACTTCTGTTTTGAGGGCATTGAGGGAGAGTCCCTCCTGCTTTTACTGGACGATAAGGGCATTCAGGCCTCCTCCGGAAGCGCCTGCACCTCAGGCTCTTTGGATCCCAGCCATGTGCTGCTGGCCATCGGACGGGTCCATGACGTGGCCCACGGATCCCTGCGACTTAGCATTGCAGAGGATATCACGGATGAGGATGTGGACTATATCATCAAGTCCGTAAAAGAAGTGGTGGAATATTTAAGAGGCTTTTCTCCCGTGTGGAGAGACCTGGTGGCAGGTAAGAGTCAGTTCATTTTGTGATTTAAGGCGGGCATGTAATAGGCACGTAAGGAGGAATAAAAATGGCATTATACAGTGATAAAGTAATGGATCATTTCCGCAATCCCAGAAATGTG
>JAEEGH010029141.1_pt1 | contig 10812 bp, 9 predicted proteins | sample 9134181 | NCBI WGS metagenome assembly JAEEGH01 (sample SAMN16246544, study PRJNA631951) | gut metagenome | biome: gut microbiome; feature: rumen; material: DP-attached | host: Bos | place: Iran: Karaj | collected 2018-10
AAGTGGCACACCCATCCCCCTCCAAATGCCGTAACGCAAGCCGATAAAACTCTTCCGAATACATATTATTTTTTTTATATGTCCTAAATACGATTCCGCATTTTTTCACGTTATTATTAAAGTCCGCAAAGATACAAATAAAATCGTATAGCATTCAGAAAATAATATATAATTTTTTACACAATATTATGAAAAACATCGTTTACATTCTTTTAGTGGCCGTTGCGCTGGTGTTCGGGGCCTGCAAGAAGAGCTCTACACCGGCATTCAAGTCCAATAATTTCTCCAACGGGAAAGCAGGGGAGATGATTCTGGCTATCGATACCGCCTACTGGACTCCGGCGACCATCCGGTGCATCTACGAGGTCATCCAGCAGCCGCAGCCTGCCATCAACCAGATCCAACCGATGTTTGACGTGCTCCAATGCAGCAACAAGGATCTGCTCGCCTCTTTCATGCGTCATCGTAACATCGTCCAGTTCGACTATAACCCGAACTACGGGGGCAACCAATACGAGTTGAAGGAGAATCCCTACAGCAGTCCGCAAATCCAGGTGGTAATTCGTGGAAACAACCAGGATTCCTGTCTGGCCCTGTTCCTGCAGCATAAGGACGAGATCATCCAAGCCATGTACGACAACGACATCGCACGCCTGCAGAACGCGCACCGCAACCTCAACAATCCCGCTTTGGAGAAAAAAATAAAGCAGAAGTTCGGCATTTCCATGACCATCCCGGAACACTACATGGTGGGGCGGGAAGAACCCGACTTCCTCTGGTTGCTGTACCGAACACCCAAGAACGACCGTTTCATCATGATTTACAAGTCCGAAGCCTACCCGCTCACCGTCCCGAAGGTGGTGGAAGAGCGTAACCGCATCACCAAGGCGTACATCCAGGGAGCCGTGCAAGGTGCCTACCCCATCGTGGCCGACTTGGAAGGACTTCCGCTGTCGCAAGAGTATAAGATTCACTATCACGACGGCATCGAGCTGCGAGGCTTGTGGGCATCCGTGCGCGACAAGATGGGCGGACCATTCTACAGCTTCACCATGCTGACCCCCGACCAGGACTCCTGCATCACCATTGACGGGTTTGTATATGCTCCGCAAGAAGAGAAGCGGGATTATCTCCGCGAAGTGGAAAGCATCGTGAAATCTCTCAAATAAAAACGTTCTCCTGTAACATTCTGGCCCTTTCCTACGACATACCATTGTGGCGAAACACATACAGGACATAGAGAAGCTGATTGACGGTTGCCTGCAACAAGACCGGAAAGCCCAATATCGATTGTATGAACTTTTTGCTCCTGCCATGTTAGGGGTGTGCTGCCGGTACGCTCCCACCAAGGAAGAAGCTGAAGACATTATGATTGAAGGGTTTGCAAGCGTATTCAGCAGTCTGTCCTCCTTTCGTCACGAGAGTTCTTTGCCCGTCTGGATTCGAGGAATCATGGTCAAAACCGCCATCAACACCTTCCGTGCGCACAAGAAATTCCTCTTGCACGACGAAATCACCGAAGCCCAAAACATGCAGGCTGCCACCTCCACAGGGGGGGACATTCTGACAAAGTTGGAGGCGCAGCAGGTGCTCGCCCTCGTGCAGGAAATGCCGGAAGACTGGAGGATGATCTTCAACTTGCGCATCATGGAGGAATACAGTTTCAAGGAAATAGCCGATGAGTTAGGGCGCAACGAAAACACCATCCGGGTTTATTTCCAGCGGGCGAGAGCATGGTTACTCAACAAGATCAACGAACAAGAACATCCAAGGTAGAATGAAGAACATCAAGGACATATTATCCACTTGCGAGGTCGAGCCGTCGGCCGGTTGCTGGGACAAGCTCAGCCACCGTCTGGACATGGCTGCGGCGCAGGCATCTGCCGGCACGTCGTCATCGGCGGCGGGCACGTCTGCAGGCAAGGGTACAGCCCTTCTGCACTCCGTGGGCGCGAAAGTCGCCGCCGCCATAACGGGTGCCTTCATTGTGGGCGGCGTGGTCACCTTCGTCGTGCTGCGTCCGGACTCCGCCGAAACGGCCCCAACAGACAACACCCCATCCACTACGATGACGGTCGCCAACACGCCCGAAGAGGATATCTCCACTCCGTCCACCTCCGACGGGGTAACGACGGAACCCATTGTCACTAAAGAGGAAACGGATGTTCACGGCAACATGCCAACCCCCGCTCCGTAAGCCGAACCTACAAGCATCCCCGCCGATCCATCCACAACCACGCCGACACCATCGCATCCGACTCCCACTACCATCACGGCAAAACCCGTACTCGCCCCCCAAGTGACAAAGCCTTCGCTCTCCACGAACACGACCTTAGGGCAAGTTTCATTAACCCAACCTCCTGTCCTCTCCCAGAACATGCAAGACGACCCCGTATTGCAAAACCTTTCGGAAGATGCCATCGACTGGACCCCACCGACCAAGGTGGAAATCCCCAATGTGTTCACACCCAACGGCGACGGCATCAACGACCGGTTTGTCATCAAGGGTATCGAAAACTGCGAGAAACGCCAACTTGAAGTGCGCAACCAGGCCGGCAACATCGTGTTCCAAAGCAGTCATTACGAGAACGATTGGACCGGCGAGAATTGCCCCGACGGCACATACCGCTACCGGTTCATTTTCACCAACCGCAACATCAGCCAAACGCTGACGGGTACCATAACTATCCTTCGGAAATAGAGTTACAGGGAGGAAACTTTCTCGCGCAGAAATTCCACCGCCTTTATATTGCGCGGAGAAACCACGTCAATCCACCCGCTCTCGATGGGATAAACATGATTTTCTTTGACCGCCTTCAGCTTGTTATAGGGATTACTTGAGCAGAACGCATCCATATCCTCTTTGCGGATGAGGATGATGTCGGGATTTTTCTGGAACAAGAATTCGCGGCTCACATTCCAGTTGGTCACCGAGCCGCCCACATTCTCGCAGCCGGCCAGTTCGATGATTTCATGGATATGAGTGCCTTTAGGGGCGGTGAAGTCGCCGGCATCGCCGAAGCCCACCACATAATAGACGCTTTTGCGATCCTTGGGCGCGGGCGCATGGGCTTTCAGTTCAGCGATTTCCGAACGCCAGCGGGCTGCCTCTTCGTCCGCCTTCCGCTCGCACTGCGTGATGCGCCCGATGACCTCCATCATTTCCGACATGCCCTCCATGGACGACTCCTCCACAATACAAATCACGGGAATGCCCATCTTCTCGATAGCATCCACATCCTTTTGGGAAATCATGGACCCGATGAGAACCACATCGGGATGCAGCGAGAGCAACACTTCGAAATTGATATTGTGCATTCCACCGATTTTTATAATCTTCTCTGTTTCAGGAGGATATTCACAAAAGTCAGACACACCGACCAACTTCTCCTGCGCACCCACGAGGAACATCACCTCGGTGATGGCGGGCGAGATGGAAACGATGCGTTGCGGGGCCGTGTCCAATTGCACAGGACGCTGGTAGGAATCCTCCCACGTGAAAAACGCTCCCTGTTTTGGGGCGGTTTTCGGGGAATGGCAAGCACTGAAAAACAGTGAAAAACACAACAATAAAAAGGCGAAAAGGCGGATGGTTTTCCTCATAAACAAGCGGATTTTAAAACAGGTGGCAAAGATAACACATTTTCCAAACCGAAAATTTCCTATCTTTGCCCCGCCAACCCGAAGGCGTGTATTTACGAATTAAAAATCTCTATGATGAAGAAATTCTACTTTATTTTGATGCTGGCGTTTGTTTTGCCAATATTTTCAAATGGGCAAAGCGTTTATTTATATCACCCGTATAAACTCCTTGACAACGAAGAGGACTACTTAGTGTTTGAAGACACTCTTGACAACGGGATTGCATATAACACTTTTTGCGAAAATACAGGCAAATTGTATCTTCGATGCAAAAACACTATCATAGAGTATGATATTACCGCTATAAAAAGAAAATCAAATGGCAAACGCCAATTTAACCTTACATCTGACGCGGAATCCATCATAGCAGTTTCGCCCAATGGAGACTATTTGGCCTACGTAGATAAAAACCACGAAAAGCTACATGTTGTAGATATAATTACAGGCAACGAAGTGAAATCCGCCAAATTAGGAAAAAAATTTGACAACACTTATATAGATAAAGATGGGAAAACAGATTCTTATGGTTGCCCGTTTGCCTTCCAATCGAATAACGAAATCCTAATCTCCGGAATGGCAACTGCCATGCTGTTCAACATAGAAACTGGAAAGAGCCAGACCATCCCATTCCCAAAACCTTATAATGAATACACTAAAAATTACATCACCTTCGATGGTAAAATATCCGGTTCAACGGCTAATTTTAAGGATAAAAAATATGTTACATTTAAGGTGGCAGAAGGGAAAATAACCAATACTATACCAGGAATGTGTTTACTTTATCACGATGATAATGAATATTACAAACATGTTGCGAACGCCTCTCGTGAACATATAAACAGAAGAACAGGCGAACTCATTGATTTCCGATTTCGTAGGTGTGACAACAATCATCTTTATAGATTGGATTTGGTTAAATATCATGAGGAAAATTATTGGGGAATAGCCGCTTTAAGCAGACCGGGACTCTCTTTGGCATTTCCAAATTCTAAAAAGGCCCTTTGGTTGACAGGGGATTATGGCAAAGAATATTTCTATGTTTTGGGAGAAAAAAATATACAAATCTACAATCATAGTTTGACATCCAATGAACTTGAAAAAGCCATATTGAAGGATTGCATCGATTACCATAAAGACATTTACCATTATAATAATTTCATAGAAAATTATCCAAAATCAAAGTATATTGGAATCGCACAGGAAAAACTGGCGGAGTGTATTGCGGAAGAGTGGAAACAGAGGAAATCTATGCCCTCCAATTTCACCGTTGAACATGCAGATGATGTGCAAGCATTCATTAACGAGTACAACTCACACAAATACAAGGATATGAAGTCCGCACAATTAGAATTAACCCTTAATGCCGCCCAAAAAGAATTGGACAATATATATAAGGTCCGTTATGAAAGACTTAAGGACAATGACATACAAAGTATAGAGCAATATATTAAGGAGTTCCCGAAAAGCCCTTACCTAAATCAGGTGAAAGAGAAGCAGAAATTAGTGTATAAGCCCGGTTATGATGCCTTATGTTTAAATGAAACAGTACAACCCTATTGGGACTATGTTAGTAAATATCCTAATTCACCGTATGTTGAAGAGATCAAAGACCGAATAATACCAGAAGTCTATCGACGTGAAAAGGAGGCCAAGGAAGCGGCAGCCTTAGCCGAGAAACAACGACAGGAAGCTGAAAAGAAGCGACTAGAAGAGGAACGTATTGCCGAACAGAAGCGTAAAGAGGAGGAAGCTTTGGCTGAACAAAAACGGCAGGAAGAGGAACGCAAAAAGTTGATTGCAGTCAACTCTGACGTGAAAAATTGGTATTTAGGGAACAAGATATGCAAATGCGACCAAAAACACATCATGGTTGTATTGGATTCCTGGAATGAGAACAAAACCGCATTCAAGGGACAGGTATTGGCCAGCGATGTCTTTTATTACGATGACGCACAATTGTTGCAACGCGACAAAATGATATGGTTTGAAACAAACGGTTGGCACAAATGTTTGGAAGATGAGATTGAATATTGCAGAATTCATGATCGAAGCCATGAAATAAGTGCTGACGGTCACATTCCACCACCAGCCTCATTTACAAGGCTCAAAAAAGGGGATGTTGTTAAGTATTACCATGAATGGACAGAAAACGTAGGAAACTGGCTTTTTGGTTATAAAGACGTGACAAAGAGCTGCTTGATTTTTGCCGATGTGGAAGATGTAAATGAAGACTGCTCTCGTATCAAAGTAAAAATAACCAGTGTAAGTAACGCATGTGGCGATAGTTATTATACGGGGAAGACCCTGTGGTGGGATGCAAACGATTGGAAAAAGGTCCGTTAACGGGTCTGTATCCTCGCAGCTGCGTAACGCCACATCTATACTATCCCCGCACACCTACGGCATGCGGGGATAATAAAGCTACTTATTTCAACAGCATTTGGTTGTATTTCCGTAAGGATTCCAAGATATTGACTTTCACGTGGATGAAGTCATCGGTGCCGGCTTCCTTGAGGGCGTCGAGGCACTCGGTGGGATTGCCGGCCACGAGGAACGGCGTGTTCGGATACTGCGCCTTGCACTGCTTGGCAGCCTCCACACCGAGGGTGGCGTACTCCTCGTCGGAACTGCACACCACGATGAGGTCGGGCTTGGCCTCGCCGGCAGCCTTCACACCCTCTTCCACGGTGGCGAAGCCGGAAGGCTCCATAATCTCATATCCGGCACAGCCGAAGAAATTGGTGATGAAACCGGCACGCGCCTGACGCATGGCCAGATTGCCCAACTTCAGCAGATAAACTTTCGGGCGGTGGTTGGCAGCGGCAAATTTCTCCGTGGCAAGACGGATCTCCTCAAAGGCAATGGCTCCGCGATAGGTTTTCAAACCCTCGTTCTCATCCTTCACCACGCGCTCGATCTTGTCGGCCATCTTCTCATTAATGTTAGGATACTGGTTGGTACCTAAGAGAATATAGCGGCGGGTGGCGATGTCCATGTCGCGTTTCTGGCAGCTTTTTTCGATTTCGGCCTGAATGGTGCCGTCCTCAATGAGCTTGAGCGCACCGCCGCCGGCCTCCACCTCACGGAAGAGCTTCCAAGCCTGCTCGGCTATCGAATTGGTGAGATTCTCAACATAATAGGAGCCGGCGGCGGGATCCACCACACGGTCCATGAAGGCTTCTTCCTTCAAAATGATCTGCACATTGCGGGCAATACGGCGGGAAAACTCGTCAGATTCCTTGTAAGCCACGTCAAATGGCTGCAACGAAACGGAATCGGAGCCGCCAATGACGGCGGACATGCCCTCCGTGGTGCTTCGCAACATGTTGACGTACGGATCGTAAAGGGTTTTGTTCCAAGTGGATGCCACCGTATTGATATGGATTTTGTAAGCACAGTTGCACTGCGGATGGTACTGCTCCACGATGGTGGACCACAGGAGACGCACCGCACGCAGTTTGGCGATTTCCATGAAATAGTTGGAGCCCACCGACATGGTCAACTGCATACGCGAGGCGGCCTTTTCCACCTTCATGCCGTGTTCGGTGCAGAACGACAGATACTCGTTGGCCAACGCCAACGTATAACCCAGTTCCTGCACAATCATGGAACCGGCGTTATGCAACACGATGCCGTTCACGTTGATCACCTTGAAATTCTTCATGCAACCGTTCATCTCCAAAAGTTCCACGGCCTGCATCATATCCTCCTCTGCCGATTTCCAGAACCTGTTGTGTTTCAAACGATAGGTCAGCGGGTCGAAATTGATACTACCCTGCACCTTCTCCTTGTCGTAGTTGTGCGCCTCCACATAGCTGACGAAGCGTTTCATCAGGTCGAGGTAGCTCTTCACGTGGTTGAACTGCACGCCAGTGGTATTGAGGTCGATGCCTTGAAGCAAGGTTTCCAGCGCCGCGTCGCTGTCGATATTGGCGGCGTTGAACGCGATGCAGGTGGCGCCGCGTTTCAGCGCATCCGCCGCAATGGCGTTGGCCTTGGCCGGATCCGCCTCCTCCACCTCCTGTACGATGTCCCACTTGTTGTTGTCGGCTTTCGTGCCGCGCGTGTAAGGGAACTCATCGGGCAGCGTGTTAAGATAATCTAAATCTTCCAGATTTTCAGCACGATAATAAGGACGCACATTGAATCCTTCATCGGTACGCCATACCAATTTGCGCTCATAATCAGCGCCTTTCAGATCTTTTTGTATGGTAGCCTCCCATTCTTCTGTGGAGATAGGAGGAAATTCGGTAAACAGTTTTTCGTCAGCCATAAACAATAATTTAATTCGGCTGCAAAGATAAAAAATAGTTTGTTATCTTTGCCGTCCAAAATGACGCTTATGGTTTCATTTATCCATATCAACCTGTATTCATTGGATTATCAGCTCATAACGCTGATCAACGGAGCGCATACACCCTGGTTGGACCGGTTTTTATGGGCCATGACGCATGCATGGCCGTGGCTGCCGATGTTTTTGCTGCTGTTCGGACTGACAGCTTTGTTCTATCGGCGCAATGCTTGGCGTGTGCTTCTTTTCATCGCGCTATCAGTGGGTACCTCCGACATTATTTCCTCTGGCATCATCAAACCTCTGGTGCATCGTCCCCGGCCCTCGCACAATCCGGAACTGACCCTGCATCTGCACGAGCGTCCCAACGGCACCTTCTATCGCGGCGGTCCATACGGTTTCACCTCCTCGCATGCAGCCAACAGCTCCACCCTTGCCATCCTTCTCTATCTGTTCCTGCGTCCGTTCCTTTCCCGCAAATGGCCGCTGGCACTTTTCCTGACCGGATTTGTGTTGCTGTTCTGCTACACCCGCGTCTATCTCGGCGTCCACTACCCCACCGACATCCTCGGCGGCTGGTGCGTGGGCATCATCGTGTCGCTGTCGGCCTTCACACTGTACCAGTATGTTGAAAAAAAGAGAAAAAATGTAACATTATACGGATAAAAACGTTTATTTCACTTAATCTTATTTGTTTAAACAACCTTAAATTATTGATGCTATGTTAAATAAAAAAATCGAAGCAGCCATCAACGCCCAAATCAACGCCGAAATGTGGTCGGCTTACCTCTATCTCTCCATGGCCACCAAATGCCACGACCTCGGATACGGCGGCATGGCCAACTGGTTTGAAATCCAGTTCAAAGAAGAGCAGGATCACGCCCAAATCTTCTACAAATATGTGATTTCCCGCGGAGGCCGCGTGGTGCTGAAGCCCATCGACGCCGTGCCCACAGACTGGAAAGACGCGCTCGACATGTTCGAGGAGACCCTCAAGCACGAGCAGGTGGTCACCAGCCTCATCAACGACCTGTACGCCCTGGCCACCAAGGAGAAAGACTATGCCACCCAGAGCATGCTGAAATGGTTCATCGATGAGCAGGTGGAAGAGGAGGAGAATGCCCGCACGCTGATTGACAGCCTCAAGATGATCAACGGCAACGGCTACGGCCTTTACATGCTTGACAAAGAGCTGGCCGCCCGCGTATATAGCACGCCGTCGCCCCTCGCCGCCGAGGAATAGCCCACATTGCACGCCTTAAACCTTAAAGCCCCTGATGAAGGGGCTTTTTTTTTCCTGTGTGTAAAAAAGCGGCAGGGTACGGAAATCTGGGTACAGGAATCAGAACACTATAAAGCAACCTGTTAGGGATGCATGGCTTGGTAGCGTGGGGCGAATAAGGGAGAAAATGTGTACTCCATAAAATGTGTGCGAGGAAATCTTAGACTTGATTACACTGTGTAAAGAAGAGGTAGCAAAGAGCCAAGACCAGCAAAAACACACGTTTTACATTCGTAAAATTTAGAAAAAGCAAAAATTAAAAAAAATATCAAATAATTTCCCATAGTATTTTTTGTATTTTTGCAGGCAAGATTTCTATATTTCACATTAACAAAACCTTATTCATTATGAAAAAATCATTATTGTTTTCCGTTTGGATTCTTATCATATTGGGTGTCTCGGCCCAAACACCCAAGCCTTTGGCCATCACCGAGAACACGCATTTTGTCGTCCTCCCCAACGACTGCGAGAACATCTCTTGGCTTGAGGATGGTATCTGGTCGGTGGAGCGCTATAACAAGTTTGCCTTCTACAACGAACAAGGCAAGCGCATTTTCGACTTCGAATGGGAAGCGGGTTCCGGTTTCCGCACGCCCCAGATGGTCGGCGGCGCCGTACTGATGTACAAGAAAGGAGAGGTAAACAACCAGAAACCCATGTGGTTGCTCAAGAGCGATGGCACCTCCAAGGCGCTACCGGCGGAATATGTCGGACCCGCCACCAATTTTGTGGACGGCGTGGCGCTTATCGGGAAAAAGAAAAGTTCCGGTTATGGCGTGGAATATGTCTATATCAACCTTAACGGCCAGAGGGTCTATGGCACGCTGACCTCCAGTCCCGACCGCTTTGAGCGCACCAACTGGACAGTTCCACCATTGCGCGATGGTCTGAGAGCGTTCAAGCAGCTGAACCCCAGCGGTTTTGGCGGCAAATGGGGATATATTGATGCAAACGGCAAGGTGGTGATCCCCGCCCGTTACGACGAGTGCCGTTCCTTCAGCGAAGGGTACGCTTTGGTACGGGAAGAACGCGAGCTCTATTTCATCGACAAAAACGGCAACAAGGCCATTGAGCCCATCTGGGATGACGACACCTATTTCAACGACATCAGCGATGTTCACAACGGCTATTTCGTCGTGAGCTACAATCCTCGCAAATACTTTAACACCAAGGGCGATTTAGTAAAAAAACTACCGGGAGGATCCGCGTTCCACAACGGTTATTGCTTTGCGGAGGATGAAACACCTTACAATGGGAAAAGCCGAGTGTTCGACAAGGATTTCAACCTGGTGAGAACCATTCCGGAAGTGGATCTTTGGTGGAATGATGAGGGCAATGCACCCATCTTCACGCCGGCGGGAGTGGCGACCGTGAAACGCGACCGGGTGATTTCTCCAGACGGCACCACGCTGATCCAGCACTCCCCAGTGACGAAAAAATCGCCCAACCGGAATGGCATCGAATATTTCTCCCCGTCCGGATTTGCCAAGGCGTGGCTCGTGCATAACGGCGAGACATACGAAGGGTTCATCAACCTCAACGGCGAGTTCGTACTCATCTACCGATGGAATCGAGAAGTGGTCCCCATCGTGAACGA
>JAEEGH010029145.1_pt1 | contig 10810 bp, 6 predicted proteins | sample 9134181 | NCBI WGS metagenome assembly JAEEGH01 (sample SAMN16246544, study PRJNA631951) | gut metagenome | biome: gut microbiome; feature: rumen; material: DP-attached | host: Bos | place: Iran: Karaj | collected 2018-10
GACTCTTTTTTCAAATACTATTATGAATTATACCCTTCCTCAGGTAGCAACTACCTATGTTGGCAGCAATGAGATATCACCTCAGATAAGAGGAACCGGAACGCTGACAGCTGGAAGTACCTACGATGTAGTTATAACTCAGACCAGAAAGATTGCTACAGTTGAGGTCAAGGTAGGTCAGGAAGTTGAGAAGGATCAGGTTCTTTTTACATTGGAAGATGCTGAGTCAGAAGAACTTGAGGCTGCCAAGAAAGAGGCAGAGGATGCAAAGGATGCTTATGATCTTGAAATGTTCTCAGCAGATATTCCTGCAGCTGACATTCAGTCCATAAGAAGCGGCGCGTCACTTTCATTTGACAAGTTCTTACAGGAACTTGCTGAGGCTAATGAAAACTATAGTGCAGCACTTCAAGCTGATACTGATGTTCAGGCTCAGATCGACGAGTATGAATATTACAAGAAGATAGCTTCCTTGTATGTAACAGCTGACGAGGACAGAGATAAGTCCACAACAGGCACTACAACCATGTCTGATGCAGATATCGTATATCAGCAGACGCTTCTTGAAGAGCAGATCAAGAATCTTGAATCTGAAATAGCTGATTATGAAACTAAGATCACTGAGTTTGAATCTATGTATGGAAAAGATGCAAAGGTTTATGAAGACAGTTCAGAAGATTTCATCAATGCATACAACAGCTATCGTGAAGCTATAGATAATAAATACGTGGCAGAGAGTAAGAAAGGTGTAGCCGAAAGAGAAAAAGCAAAGCTTGCCGATTTTGGAAACCTTGAAACAAGAAACGCTTCTTACTACGACGGTCTCATAGCTTCTGCAGAAGAAAATAAAAAGCAGACAGCTCAGGCACTTACAGAGGCAGAGAAGACAAAAAGTGAAGTTCTTGCAAAGATAAAGGCAGAGATAGCCCTTGTTCAGAAGAGAACTGATTATGAGCAGGCACAGGCTAAGGTTGAAAAGCTTGAAGAAACAGCTATTGGAGCAACCATCAATGCGCCTGTAGCCGGAACTATCACAAATCTTGCTTATAAGGCAGGAGAGAGCACCAAGGCTAACGAAACAATGGCAACTATCCAGCTTGAAGGCCAGGTTCTTACCATGAGCTTTTCTGTTACAACAGAGCAGGCTAAGAAAGTTAAGGTAGGTCAGTCTGCTACAGCTCAGAATGCATGGGCATATAGCGACCTTTCAGCAGTACTTACATCTATCACTAATGATTCAACAGATCCTAATGGACATAAGGTCCTTAACTTTGAAGTATCAGGTTCAGACCTTTCTGCAGGGCAGAGCCTAAGCCTTGTAATGGGGGAGAATGCAGTAACTTATGATCTTGTAGTGCCTAACAGCGCAATAAGAGAAGATAACAATGGTAAGTTTGTTCTTATCCTTGAATCCAGAAGTACACCTTTTGGTAACCGTTATATTGCAAGAAGAGCAGATATTACAGTAGTTGCATCTGATGATTCTAACTCTGCGATCACAGGTAATATTGAGCCTTATTCATATGTTATTACAACTGCTACAGCACCGGTTGCATCAGGTGATCAGGTAAGACTTCAGGATTCTAACTAAAGCTGGGTTTGTATATGAAGAAAAATATTTTTTATAAAATTCATATAGCGTTAAAGCCTTACAGAAAACGTCTTATAGCGGTGGTACTGCTTTTTGCTTTAGCTATTTTGCTTGGGATATATAAGGATGTGAAAGTGGCATCACTTATAGACCAGAATGGCTGGAGGACCTGGAATGATGATGGAAGCTACGGGCAGGTGAGCATTTATTTTAATCATTCGCTTAAAGTAACACCGGATTCCATCAGGGAATATGACTATAAGATATTTAAAGCTCTTGAGGAGGCTGCGCTCAAAGAAGAGGGAGATGAACTGATCTCCTGTTATAGCGCCCCCGGTTCAGTAGAACTTACTCATGAAAGTAAAAATCTGACAGTTAAGGCGATGGGCATAGGCGGCGATTTTTTCTATATACATCCGGTTCAGCTTGTGAACGGTTCGTATTTTGATCCTAATAGTGATATGAAGGATCAGATCGTCATTGATGAAGATACAGCATGGAATTTGTTTGGTTCAAGCAATATAGTTGGACAGGCTGTGTATATAAATGGTATACCTCACTATATCAGCGGTGTTGTAAAAAGACCTAAAGATAAGATTGCCAAGGCGGCAGGATTGTCCAATCCGATAGTATATGTTTCATATCAGACACTTGTTATAAATGGAAGAGTTGATTCCAGTAGTTTTGATTCGGGCCAGATCCAGACTATAGATCCAAATGATGATGGCATGGGCTACCTGGGTTCGTCTGATTCCGGTTCTGATAACTATTCATCAGAATCGGCAGGAGATGGAAGCGGCTCGTCAAAATCAAGCATCACAGCTCCGCTTTCTTTTGGAGAAAGAGCTGCTGCAGAGAGTGTAAGCATTATTTCCAATAACATAAGTGATGTTGGCGGAATAGCCTGTTATGAACTTATAATGCCTGATTCTGTAGAAAACTATGCGGCAAATCTTGTAAAAGAGAAGCTTTCATTTAAAGATAATGCAGATATCGTGGTAATGGATTCCAGAGCGAGATTTTCATTTGGACCACTTATAAATATCTTTAGATCTTTTCCCGGAAGATCCATGCAGCTTACGGAATTTTCCTATCCTTATTGGGAAAACATAGCAAGAGGCTGGGAAGATATACTGTCCATGGTAGTAATGGCACAGTTGTTACTATATATATTGGTTTTTTTACTAATAGTATGGATCACTGTCAGCTGGTACAACAACAGAACCTGGCGGACTAAAGATGTTATTAAGAAGATAAATGACAAGGTTTACGATTTTCAGTCACACAATAAAAGGAGAAAAAACAATGGTAAGATCAAAAAAACTAGTTAGTATGGTATTGTGCCTTGCGATGACAGCAACTGTTTTTTCCGGATGCGGCAAAAAAGGGTCAAACAAATCGGGATCAAGCAATGAAGCTGATTATGATCATATCTATAGGGAAGAAGAGTTTACTCTGTCTGAAGAGATTAAGGCAGATTACCTATATAATATGTACTCATGCGGAGACAGGATAATTGCATATGGTAGTACATATACTGAAGGTGATTACAGTAATTATAATGTTGTCAGCTTCAAAACAGATGGCTCTGATGTTAAGCAGTTCACTATAAGCGGGGCTCCCGAATCCGGAGAAGGTTCTGTCTATGTTAGTCAGATAAAAGGTGATTCAGACGGTAATATCTATGTTCTTCAGGACGTCTATACTTACAGCGATGAAGAAAGTTCAGATATATACTATGTGGATAAATATTCTTCAGAAGGCGAAAAGCTTTGGGAGACACCTCTTTCTCAAAATGGTGAAAATGCTTATTTTGAGGGTCTGTACTATATAGAAGGTAAGGGTGTTCTTGTATATGGCGATGGTCAGCTCTTTTTGTATTCTGAGGAAGATGGTAAGCAGATAAACAAGTTTGATACAGGACTTGATTATTTTTATGAAGTAGTTCCAAAAGATGATAAACTGCTTATATCTTTCTGGGAAGATGAGTCTTATAAACTTAAAGAGTATAGTCTTACCGATGGCAAAATGGGAGAAGATGTAGAATTCCCCGGAAGCCTTATGAATTATCAATATTGCCTCCAGGGTACCACTACAGATCTTTTGCTCCTCGCTAACAGCGGAATCTACACATATAATTATGGCGATACTGAAGTTACTTATGTGTGTTCCTATATTGATTCCGATATAAATCCTGATAGCGTAAACGGTGTTGTTCAGATTGGAGATGAGGAGTTTATCATTCTTGTTATGGATGATGACGATGATGCTCCTACATTCAAGAAGATCGTAAAGGTCCCTGCTGATGAAGCTAAGTCTCAGGAAATCATAACACTTGGCTGCTACTGGATGGATTACAATGTAAGAAGTGCGGTAATCGATTTTAACAAGACTAATACCAAGTACCGTATATCTGTAAAAGATTACTCTATGTATGATACAGATAATGATTATGATGCCGGTGTTACAAGACTTAATACAGATATAGTTGGTGGTAATGTTCCTGATATCATACTTTCATCCTATAATATGCCGATGGATTCATACGCTTCCAAAGGTCTTTTCCTGGATCTTGATCCACTTATTGAAGCAGACAGTGACATCAATATGGATGATTACCTTACGAATATAATTGATTCATTCCGTAGAGATGGAAAGCTATATTCAATCGTACCCGGATTCTCAGTTTATACTATAGCTGCAGCTTCATCGAATCTTGGAGGCAAGACAAGCTGGACTATAAAAGAAATGAAACAGATTGCGGATTCAAAAGGAATCGCGTATAAGGATCTGTTCGGACCGGGATATGCCAGAGATGAAATAATGATGATGGCGGTATATATAAATGCTTCTTCATATATCGACTGGGATAATCACAAATGTAGTTTTGATTCAGATGAATTCAAGGAATTCCTTGCTTTCCTTAAAGAGTTCCCTGACGAAGTTGACAGTTCAGTTTATGATACAGATTATTCAGATTACTGGAGAAAAGATAAGGCACTTGTAGAACTTATGTACATGAGTTCCTTCAATGAATATAAGTCATCTCTTAGAGGAACATTTGGTGAGCCGATCACTATGATAGGCTTTCCTACAGATGGAGTATCAGGAAGCGGAATCATCCCGACCAATGAGATTTGCATCAGTGCATCTACAACCAAGCAGGAAGGATGCTGGGAATTTGTAAAGGGATTCCTTAGTGATGATTATCAGCAAAAACTTGTTGATTATGGCGAGTTCCCTGTAAAGAGAAGTGAGCTTGAAGAACTTGCTGCTGAATCCATGAAAGCACAGACCTGGGTCAATGAAGACGGTGAAGAGGAAACATATACTGAAACGACTACTATTGGTGGTAAAGATGTTGAAATGACTCCTCTTACTCAGGAAGAAGTAGATTATATGATGAGCTATATTGAGTCTTTGACAGAGCATGTAAACTATGATGAAGAGATACTCAATATCATCACTGAAGAAGCTGCAGCATATTTTAACAACCAAAAATCTGTTGATGAAGTAGCCAAGATCATTCAGAGCAGGATCAGCATCTATGTTAATGAGAATAGCTGATGAGGGCACTTTCATCAGAGATGATATTCGAAATTCAGTGTTTAAGCTGCTTGTAAAAAGATAAAAGCGGCAAATGTGCCAAAAAACTGTAATACAGAAAAAACTACTTCTATCACCTGTTTTATAATAAATGTGATAGAAGTAGTTTTTTATTAATACAATTATTAATGAAAAACGTATTGAATTATTGTATAATATTTTTGAGTTGTTTTTTAACACTTATATTGAGTCAAGAACTCAAAATTTAGGAAGGAGATCTTATTATGAAAAAGATGAAGAAGATTCTTTCTGTTGCTATGGCAGCTACTATGACAATGTCACTTGTAGCTTGTGGCGGATCATCATCTGATGACTCTGACAAACAGGAAGAGACAACAAAGGAAGAAACAGGTGCTGAAGAGACTGGCGAAGAGACTGGCGAAGAGACTGGCGTAGAGACAGGCTCAGAAGACAATGGTTCTTCAGAAGCAGTTACAGATATGAAGGTTGCTATGGTTACTGACTACGGTGATATCACAGATATGTCATTCAACCAGACAACATACGAAGCTTGTAAAGCTTATTGCGATACTAACGGTATCGAATTCTCTTACTTCAAACCGGCTGATAACTCAACAGATGACCGTGTATCATCAATTGAGCAGGCTATCGACGAAGGCTATAACGTAATCGTTATGCCTGGTTATGCATTCGCAGAAGCTGTTGTTGAGACAGCAGAAGACAACCCAGATGTTAAATTTGTAGCTCTTGACGTATCACAGTACGACTTCGATACTGCTAACGGCGGCGAAGAGTATTCACAGCCTAACGTATTCTCAGCTATCTATCAGGAAGAGCTTCCTGGATACATGGCTGGTTATGCAGCAGTAAAGCTTGGTTATACAAACCTTGGTTTCCTTGGTGGTATGGCAGTTCCTGCAGTTATCCGTTATGGTCTTGGTTTCGTTCAGGGCGCTGATGCAGCTGCAGCAGAGCTCGGCGTTGATGTTACAATCAACTATGCTTACGGCGGACAGTTCTACGGCGATTCTGATATCACAGCTGTTATGGATACATGGTATCAGGGCGGAACAGAAGTTGTATTTGCTTGCGGTGGTGGTATCTACACATCAGCAGCAGAGGCAGCTCAGAAGGTTGACGGCAAGGTTATCGGTGTTGACGTTGACCAGCAGGGTACAATCGACGGTTCTTATGGCGAAGGAATGACAGTTACATCAGCTTGTAAGGGTCTTACAGCTACTGTTAACACACTTCTTGCAGCTATCCAGAACGGTGAGTGGGACAACTACGGCGGACAGATCCAGAATCTTGGTCTTGTATCAGCTGATGACCTTTCACTCAACTATGTAAGCCTTGCAGATTCTACACTTTACAACGATGACTTCACAGAAGATGATTACAAGCAGCTCGTTGCTGACATGTTCAACGGTGTAGTTTCAGTTAACAACGATTCTTCAAATGCTGATCCTTCATCCCTTGGATGCAAGAACGTTAAGATCGGAACATATCAGGAAAGCATTAAATAATCATTTGCTTTAATCAAAACAAAATAGACTGCGGAAATACTTGAAATTTCCGCAGTCTTTTTATAAAATGGCTTTTGACTGTTTGGGAGAATGAATTAATTTAAGTCATTATTTTATTATTCCATGTACAAGATGAGCATGATCAGAGCTCGGCAATCAATTATTGATGGCCGAGCTGTGGTCATGAAATAAGACCAGATCGTTTATAAGCGATTAAATAGGAAGAGGAGAATTCAGCATGCAGGATAATTACACTATTGAAATGCTGAACATTACGAAAAGGTTCCCCGGAATAGTTGCAAATGATAACATTTCTTTGCAGCTTAAGAAGGGCGAGATCCATGCACTTCTGGGAGAAAACGGTGCAGGAAAAAGTACTCTGATGAGTGTTCTTTTCGGATTGTATCAGCCTGAAGAAGGTATCATTAAGAAGGATGGTAAGGAAGTAAAGATCAATAATCCTAATGATGCCAATGATCTTGGCATAGGAATGGTTCATCAGCACTTCAAGCTTGTACAGTGTTTTACTGTACTTGATAATATTATTCTGGGTGTGGAAACTACAAAATACGGGATCTTACAGAAAAAAGAGGCCAAAAAGCGCGTATTAGAGCTTTCTGAAAAGTATGGTCTCAAGGTTGATCCTGATGCTCTTATTCAGGATATCACTGTTGGTATGCAGCAAAGAACAGAGATCCTTAAAATGCTCTATCGTGATAACGATATCCTTATCTTTGATGAGCCGACAGCTGTTCTTACACCTTCTGAGATCGATGAACTTATGCAGATCATGAAGAACCTTGCTAAGGAAGGCAAGTCAATTCTTTTCATATCTCATAAGCTTAATGAGATCATGTCAGTTGCCGACAGATGTTCAGTACTTAGACGTGGTAAATATATCGGAACAGTTGATATCAAGGACACTACCAAGGAAGAGCTTAGTAAGATGATGGTAGGTCGTGATGTACAGCTTGTTGTATCCAAAGAGGATGCAAAGCCTACAGACGTAGTTCTTGATGTTCAGAATCTTGTTGTTCCATCAAGTCACCATCACAAGAACGCAGTTAATAACGTATCCTTCAAGGTAAGAAAAGGCGAGATCGTATGTATCGCAGGTATTGACGGTAACGGTCAGTCTGAGCTTGTATACGGTATCACAGGTATAACCAAGACTACAGGCGGAACAATCAACCTTGATGGTAAGGATATCTCCAAGATGAGCATCCGTGAGAGAAATACATCAGGACTTAGCCATATTCCTGAAGACCGTCAGAGACATGGCCTTGTACTTGACTATTCTCTTGCCTATAACATGGTGCTTCAGAGATACTTTGAGCCTGAATTCAGAACTAAACTTGGTTTCCTTAAGAAAAAGAATATAAGAAATTATGCCAACAGACTTATTGACCAGTTCGACGTTCGTTCAGGTCAGGGTGCTGTTACTATCACAAGAAGTATGTCAGGTGGTAACCAGCAGAAGGCTATCATCGCGCGTGAGATGGACAGAGAGCATGATCTTCTCATAGCAGTTCAGCCTACCCGTGGTCTTGACGTTGGTGCTATTGAGTATATTCACAGTCAGCTCATCAAAGAGCGTGATGCAGGTAAGGCTATTCTTCTTGTTTCTCTTGAACTTGAAGAAGTACTTAGTGTGTCAGATAGAATTTTAGTTATGTATGAAGGCGAGATCGTAGGTGAGCTTGACCCTAAGACTACAACAAGAGAAGAAATCGGTATGTACATGTCAGGAGCAAGAAGAGAGGAGGTTAAAGCATGAAGACTAAAAAGAATATCTTAAAATCAAATGCTTTCCAGACAATCCTTTCATCACTTCTGTGTATTTTGTTTGGTGTCATCATATGTTATATAGTACTTCTTTGTATTAACCCTGCAGGCGCTAATGAAGCTATGACTACAATTCTTCAGAACTTCCTTGCAGCGTCTAAGGCTAATCTTCGTCTTAAGAATTTCGGAAGTACACTTGTTAAGACAGCGCCACTTATCATGTGCGGTCTTTCAATCCAGTTCTGCTATAAAACAGGTCTTTTCAATATCGGAGCAGCAGGACAGTATGCAGTTGGAGCAGGTATCAGCCTTTATGCTGCACTTGCATGGAACCTTCCATGGTTTGTATGCCTCCTTCTGGCTACAGCAGTAGGTGCATTATGGGGAGCTATTGTAGGATTCCTTAAGGCTTACAGAAATGTTAACGAAGTTATCTCCGGTATCATGCTTAACTGGATAGGTCTTTATCTTGTTAACATGCTTACAGGTAATGTTAAAGAGTCAACAAGCCCATATACAATTCCGATCAAGTCTGTAAGTAAGCAGTCACTTCTTCCCAGCCTTGGTCTTGAGAACCTCTTTGGTGGTAATAAGTATGTAGGAATAGCTATTCCTCTTGCTATAATCATCGCTATCGTGATCTACATCATCCAGCAGAATACAACTCTTGGATATGTACTTATTGCTACAGGTTACAACAAGGAAGCTGCCAAATATGCAGGTATGAAGGGAAGCAAGAATATCATCATAACTCTTATCATTGGCGGAGCTCTTGCCGGTATGGGCGCAGGTATGTACTACCTGACAGGTATGGAGCAGTGGACTACTACAAGTTCAAGCGTTCCGGACATGGGCTTTAATGGTATCGCAGCCACATTCCTTGGCGGTCTTAACCCTATAGGAACTGTATTTGCAGCATATTTCATCGAGCATATCACACTTGGAGGATCTAAGATCAATCTTAACGTATATCCTTCTCAGATTGCTGATCTTATGTCAGCTATCATCATCTACCTTTGCGGATTTACTCTTTTCTTTAAGTATTGCATCAATACTTATCTTCGTAACAAGGAAGAGAGAGCTGCCAAGGCTACTGTAGAAGTTACAAAAGATGATAAAGCTAAGGAAGGAGGCGAAGGTAAATGATACCTCTGATTCAATACACACTTCTGTTCACATCAGTTCTTACACTTGTAGCACTTGGAGGCTGTTATGCAGAACACTCCGGTGTTATCAACCTTGGACTTGAAGGAATAATGGTTATGGGAGCCTTCGGCGGCGCCCTTGCTCTTAAGAGCTTCAATGCTTCATATGCAAGCGGCAGTGTACCTGCTATAGTCGTAGTACTTGCAGCAGTTATCTGTTCTATGCTTTCAGGTATGATCTACTCATGTCTTCTTGGTATAGCCTGCATCAATTTTAAGGCTGACCAGACACTTGTAGGTACCGCTCTTAACATGCTTGCAACAGCTGTTGCAACTATCATTGCCAAGACTATGAACACAATCGCTGATCCTGATAACGTATCAGCTACGATCTCTTATGTTAATGCCAAGAAAGCACTTCTTGTTTACTTTGGTAGGTCTGAGTTCAAATTGTTTTTGGTTATTGTTATCGCTCTTATTATTGCTTGGTTTCTTCTTTATAAGAGAAAATTTGGCTTTTTTCTTATAGCCCGCAGAAAGCACCATGAGGCTACTGAAGGCGTAGGTAACATATTTAATCGTATAAGATGGTTTGTGGTACTGATCTGTTTGTTCGGTATGTTAGGTGGACTTCACCGTATCGTATATAACACAGACAGTGAGTGGAAGTTTGAGTTCAACTGGTTCATTGCTGTTGCAGTTATTGCTCTTATCATTGCTTATGTTCTTCTTTATAAGACAAGATTTGGTCTTCGTCTTATGGCCTGCGGTGAGCACCCTCAGGCTGCTGATAGTGTTGGTATCAGCGTTAACCGTATGAGATGGTCAGGCGTACTTATATCCGGTATGTTCGGCGGTATTGGCGGCATCGTATATATCACAGCCGGTGTTAGTGAGTGGAAGTTCGAGTACGGCGTTGCCGGATTTGGCTTTTTGTCACTTGCAGTTATGATCTTTGGTCAGTGGAAACCTCACATGATTGCTCTTTCAGCTATACTGTTTGGTTTCTTCAGAGCATTTTCAAACGTTTATACAGGTTTTGCATTCTTCAAACAGCTTAACCTTCCAAGTACTTTCTACAACATGTTGCCATACATCATCTCTCTTATAGTTCTTGCATTTACATCCATGAACTCAAGAGCACCTAAGGCAGAGGGTATTCCGTACGATAAGAGTGCCCGCTAAAAATAGATAAT
>JAEEGH010029147.1_pt1 | contig 10809 bp, 9 predicted proteins | sample 9134181 | NCBI WGS metagenome assembly JAEEGH01 (sample SAMN16246544, study PRJNA631951) | gut metagenome | biome: gut microbiome; feature: rumen; material: DP-attached | host: Bos | place: Iran: Karaj | collected 2018-10
GGGCTCCTGGTAGGTCATGGTCTTGGTGGTGACCACACGACCGTAGTACATTCCATAGTACTTGGAATCGGTGATGGTGTTCTTGTAGACTTTGTAAAGTACAGGCATAATTTTGAAAGTTTAGAGTTTAGAGTTTAGAGTTTTCAAGCTCTGCTTGGTCGGTAGATAGAAGGAGATAAATGAAGCATGCAAAACCTGAATTACTCTATCAATGTGTTTCATTGACAATACAAAGGTACTACATCTGCGAGATCCGTTTCAACCTTCCTCAAGGTTACCTACGATAATAAAGAATAAAGTTTCTCAATTCGATAATTCGATAATGATCTAACGTGTGCGCAGCCAAAATTTGTGAAATTCTTCGCAAGCGAAGCGACCAGAGGTCGAGCGCGTTTTAATTCGTTGCTGGTTATATCTATCCGTGTTTATATGAATTCGTTTTATTCGTGTATTTAGATGTTAAACCTAGTCCACGTCGATCGCGAACTTCTCGGTAATGAACTTGACGATATGTGGCGGTAGTACCTTGGCGTTGGGTAGCATGCCCATCGCCGACAGTTCGGTGTCGAAACGTCGACACCAGTTCATCAGGGTTTGTACACTAACGCCAGCACGGTCGGCCAGCTCGGATTTTGACATTGATTTCATTGGATCAGGAGTTAAAGGAGTTAAGAGGAGAAGTTATGATAAGAAGTTATGATAAGAAGTTAAGAAGAGGAGTTCTTTGCAAGCAAAGCGTCGCTAGGCGCCGAGCCTTGGCAGAGCCAAGCGACCGAGGGTCGAGTGATGAGGAGAAGTAATGGCTTTATATAACTCCCTATTATAACTCCACATTTTAACTTCCCATTATAACTCCAAGTTAAAGAAGGGGTGAAAAGGGGCACTATTCGGGGTGAAAAGGGGCACTATTCGGGGTGAAAAGCGATGCTTTTCTATTGATGATATTGATGACGGAATGACGGATGACGGATGAAATTTGTAAATGTATCGCGTACTGTGCGTGCGCGGTACGCGTAGAGTTCCCCGAAACCATCTGTCATCCGTCATCCGTCACCCGCCAGCTGCCGCAGACGCTGCCTGATCTCCTCCGCCGTACGCTGTATGACGATATAGCCCCTGGAGGTGCTTGTGCGCTTGTACTGGAAGCCCAGGTTCGTGAAGGCACGGCCCAGGCTGACGGCACTGATCTGGTGGACCATGTTGCCGCTGACAATCTGCATGGCACGGCTTACGGGCATGAACTCGCCACCCTCTATGCCGACGGGCGGGCGGAAGTAGACATCGACCAGCTCCTCCTCCAGCCGCGGCGTCTCAAACTGCCGGTTGTGGGCCGACAGCTGCAGCACCTCCTCGCGGGAGAACCAGAACTGGAAGCCCTCGCGGTAGAGGGCGTAGGCCTGCGAATAGATACCCTCGTAGTTGAACGGATGGTCGCGGGGCGACAGGATGCTCTGCACCTCAAAGGGCAGCCACCGGCGGTTGCCCGTCGGGTCGCTGAGGAACTGCACGTTGTTGCCCGTGCCGCAGAACGACGCGATGTGCTTCCTGTGTTCGTGGAAGTGGGCATACGCCGCCCGCTCGTCGATACTCGGCATGGTCACCGCCGCCTTCAGCTGGTTCAGCTCCGAGGGGCGCATGGTGTCGAGCTCCTCGCAGCACACCAGACCGTACTGCGCCAGTGTCAGCAGGTCGTCGCGCCCCATCCTCTGGGCGTTCGTCTTCGTGTAGAAGTACTGCTTCAGCTCCGGCGGCAGCAGGTAGTTGAACCACGTGGTCTTGTACGAGCCCTGCTCACCGATGAGCACCAGGATGACGTTGTTCACCACCGAGTCGTCCACCCATCCCGCCACCATGCCCACCAGCCACTTCCGAAGGTACTCGGCAAACTGCAGCTGCGCCGCGGCGTCGCCCTTCACGTTGACGCTCAGCGACAGCTCCAGGATGTAGTCGTCCTCGCCGTTCCACGGAGGGAGGTGACTGAGGTAGAACAGGAAGGGATGGTACTCCGGCACGAAGTCCGACTCTATCACGCGGTACATGTCCTGGATCCTCACGGGCTTCATGCGCGACATCTCCGTCCACAGCGAATTCACGATGCGGTCGGAGATAGGAGCCCAGTCCTCTTCCGGCCTTCCCCCACAGGGGGAGCAGCCGTCCAGCGCCGTGTCATCCCTCCAGTTCTTTGCGGAGCAAAGCGGCAGAGCCGAGCGGGGAGGAACTGAGGGGGCCCTGCACTCCGCCCGCTTCGTGATCACATTGTGCCGCAGCAGCACGCGGTCCATCAGGAAATTCTGGATATCGTCCACCGTGGCGTACTCTTCCTTCCACGGCTTCTTGTGCTCCTTCTGCTCCTTGTCTTTCTTTTGTTTCTTCATAGGCAATAAGAATTTCTGAGCGCAAAGTTACGAAATAGAAGAAACATTTACCCCCCATATACCGGGTATATATGGAGGGTATAACCTATTGGAACATTTTATTGTAATATGGCTTTCAGCTTGTCTTGGAATGCCAATGACTGCTTTTGATTGAGGGCATAATACAGGTCTTTATACATATTCTTGCGATGCCAAAGCCCCTCGAACATCTTCCACTTCTCCTTGATGCCCAGCCGCTCCGCCATCGCATCGGCCAACAATGCCGCCTGCGTACGCGAGATCAATGGTTGGTAATTGGCATCTACATATCCTGCCTCCTGCACCTTCCTCCACAACGCCATTGCCTTGTCGCTGGTGAGTTCGTCGGGCAGACACTTTGTCCCTACAGAGCAATCTACTCCCCTCCATACAGGGAGGGGTCGGGGGAGGGTCTTCTGGTTGGCGCAGGTCTCCACATACTGTGTCTCTACATGCTGTCCGCCGGAGGCGACATACACAAATTCGATTTTGCTGCCTTGGTGATCTTTGTCTGCGCGGCGCAGTTGCTCCAACAGTTCCTTCACCAGTTTCAGGACATCGGCGGGCAGCATGTCGCCAAGTCCGCCCAGATTGTCTGGGACTTCTTCTTCATTGTATTTCATATTCACGTTTTCCTCTATAAAATTAAACAATAAGATGATAATGGAGAAAAACGGAGAACGCGGGGTATATTGGTGCTCTCAACATGTCTCTCAGGCTTAACCACAAACCTCCATATTCATGTTGATACGGCCAACGCCCACGTCTCCGTATGAGACGTGAGCTAACAGCCGTCTTTCTGAATATGGGTCCGCAGAGTGGTTAATTCGAGAGACCTTCGAGAAAGCTGGTTGCTCAACTGGGTGCAAAGTTAGTGCAAATCGAGTAAAATACCAAAGGAAAATTCATTTTTCTCTGTATTTTCGAGATGCAGCCTGACTTCGAGGTATCAAAGTTACTCCAATTCTTTGAAACACCCAAATTTCTATGGAACAATTATGGTCCCATTATGAATAATTGGTAAAAGAAACAAGTCTTTTTCATAACGCTGGTTTTTAGTTTATTGATTGTGACATACATTGTCGGCTGCAAAATTAGCCATTTGCCAAAAGCGGACAAAGGAAAACCAGAGAAAAGAATTAACCTAAAAATTAACCTAACGCAATTCCCTGATAATAAACAACTTGTCGAAACGTCAGAAGTACAATGCCGACAAGCGACTATTGTATTTGTCTCAATTTGTCGGCCAGTTTTTTGCCGCTGCCGCTGATTTGAAACAAATCGGAAAGTATTTCTCCGCTTTGCTGGGACACGTATGGGGCAGAAACGCCAAGCATAACTCCTGTATCCTTGATTCCCGCATAGAGACGCAACAGGATACAGATACGCTTCTTGGTCATGCCCAGACTTGAATGGTTCTCGGCAAGGAAATGGGAAAAGCCGCTCATGTTCTCCTTGACGAACAGCCCTATCTGCTCCCACTCGGATTCTGTGATCTTCTGACCGGATGCTGACTTGGATGAGATAAGATGTCCTATCTCAGAGTCTGCCAACATGGCTTTTTCCGAGTCGGCACGGAGCTGTCTGTTCTCCAGAAGCTTGTCTATCTCCGCCTGCAGCTGCACAATGTCGCGCTCTTTCTCTGATATCACCTGAGCCGAGGCTTCCCCCTGTTCACGCAGGAGAGCCAGGCTCTGGTTGGCGTTCTTCAGCTGTTCGCTTTTCAGCTGGTACTGTTCGACGGCATATCTCCTTTTTGAGCGCTGTACGAAGACTGCCAGCCCAGCCAGAAGGGAAATCATGACAAGCGAGAAGACCATGACAACGGAGAAAAGCCGGAAACGGTGACTGGCCGCCTCTGCCCGCTCCCTCTCCTTCTGGGCCTGGCGCTCGTTCCTTGAATAGTCGTACATGGCTTGCACCTGAAGCGTCTTCTCCATCTCAACATCCAAATGACCATAGTTGCTCAAGCTATCGCTTAGCCTATCGTATTTAAGCAGGGAGTCTTTATTGAAGTTCTCTGCATATAGTGTCTGAAGACCGTCGAGTGCTGCAATAGTCATGACATAGTTTGTGGCGAGACTTTGCAGTTTTCGGAAACATAATTCTGCGGAGTCGGGCTTATGTACATGGACAAAGTAAAGGCCTTTGACATAGTAATATATTTCCCGTCCGCTTTCAATATTGCCATCTTCATCAAAGACATTAGCCTTGGTTTCAAACTCACAAAGGGCGCTCTTGGCTTTATCAAAACTGTCCTTCTTAGTGTAGATGTCTGCCATCGAGCAACACAGGCTTGCTGCATAATCGTCTTTACCGAATCTTTTTTATAATAGGTAAGCCTCTTTAAGAATGGCAAGTGTTGAGTCTGGCATATCCTTCATGTCGTACCCCTCGGCCATCATCCCATAGCAGTAGATATAGGTCATGGTATCCTCAGCAAGCAGGGCGTATTTCATGGCCAGCTGTTCCTCGCGTATCATATTGTCGGACAGAAGCTGGTCGTAGTAAACGCTCGCTTTCTGGGCATGAACCCTGCAAAGGGTATAGTAGTCGCAGTCTTGGGCGGTGGTGTCTGCACGGTCGATGGCATCCTGATAGCTCTTGATGGCCTGCGGAGCCTCGCCGAGGTCAGCATAGGTACGGCCGAGGATATAGTGGGCCCGCACCTGCTCGAGGGCAGTACCGTGGCGGTCGAACCAATCGGCAAGGGCAAGAGCCAGCGAGTCGTTGGTCATCAGGCTGTCGGCACGGTTCATCGCCTCCAGCTCTTCCAGCTGGATACGCTGCCGTCCACCGCCGTCGCAGGCAGGGAATAATAGACATGCAGCCGAGAGAATGACCAGAAAAAGAATGCTTGCCCATCGTATCATGGATGCAAAGATACGGAAAAACGCGGAAAATGCAAAAATTATTTGCTCTTTTTTGAGACAAATACAAAAGTCCACAGCGGCGGCAGATGAGACAAGTGTTTGTAATCCACTTATTATCAAATGGTTATCCCAGGTTAATTATTAGGTTAATTCTTATCTCGCTTTTCCCTTTGCCCGCTTTTGGCAAATGGCTAATTTTGCAGCCGATAATCAAATTATTAACAATCTTAATTTAATTTACAATGAAAAAAAAGTTTTATTTGTTTCTCATGGGAGTGTTGTTTATGGGTGGTGTCATCACAGCGTCTGCTGCACGCATAAGTCTGCCTGGCGGCAAGGTTGACCCTACCAGTACGACGACCGGTCACACGAAGGCTCCTATCCGCCCGATGTACATCGACTTGGAAGACAACATCATCACAATGGAAGAAACAACCTGTGACTTCATGCTCTACCTCTATGATGAAGACGGCGTACTCGTCTACTCGGAATTCATTCCCGAAGGCACCACACAGGTTGTGTTGCCTGCCACCTTCTCCGGCAGCTTCTTGCTCCGTTTTGAGAACGACACCTATTACTATCAGGGTTACATCGAGCTGTAAGACAATCATTCTCTCTCGCTGGGAGCGCCCATAACGGTGGGTGCTCCCAGATTTAAAAAACACCGTCCCCGATTATTTAATATTCTCTGGAAACTAATAAATGATTTCTTGGCAAAATGAAAATAGTCATAAATATTATTGCCTTTTTTGTTTTTATTGTGCAGTTCTTTTCTTTTGCATTTAGTGCATTAAATCAGAAGGAACCAGAATGCACAAAAGAATTGCTATATAGCTGTTTTATGCTATTTGCTATTTTTTGCTCGTTGATAACAATCCCCATTTTTGCCATTCTGTATAATTGTAAATTCAAGTTACTGAAAGAGAGAATTCCAAATTATATTATTCTTGTGATTGTTTTGTTAGGTAGCTACATTCATATATCTCAGTTGTTGTCTCTACATAACTTTATAATCACATCATGTATATTATTACTATTTGATATTTATATCATACGTAAAGTATTGAGTTGTATAAAAAAAAGTTTTAAATTATTGTATTTTTTATGATGAGATTGAGAAAGTTGCTCGTTATTACATTGCTGTTCTTGACTGCTTCTGACGTGTGCGGACAGACCATAGCCTTTTCGACCAACGCACCTCGCAGCGGTGATGCAATCAAGAAGAAACAAGTGGAGTATTTTAATCCGGGAAACAGTGGAAACAATGTACTTTGGGACTTCAGAGACATTGAGCTGGATGGAGAAGAAAGGTATACCAAGTTCTTTGACGGTCCAGACACCCTTCTCTGGAGTACGGATAACAGTTGCATCTGCCGTTACCAGCTCACGTCCGACAGTCTTCTGTTGTATGGTTATGAAACACCTTACCAGCAGATAGTCTATTCAACACCTCTTGTCCTCCAGACATATCCCTATGCATATGGATATACGATGAGTAATATCTATGAGGGCGCAGGATTATACTGCGAGAAACACAGTGTAAAAAACAGGGGGACGCTGATTGTCGAGATTGACGGTGAAGGCTCCGTAATTACTGCAAATGGTGATACGCTGTCGAATGCCGTCCGGCTACATTCCATCCGAACAAGTTCGCTCTGTATGTTCAACCAGACGGACACCCTGTTTTCCGACAGCAGCTATATCAAGCAAGAGATACAGGAAACCAACCAATGGTATGTAAGGGGATACAGGTATCCTCTTTATGAGACGACATCCACGGCCTATTATGACCATCTTAATCTTGTTTCATGTATTCAGCGCGCCTTTATTTACTCCCCCGAGGACCAAAACCTGCCGGATGACCCGGAGAACGACAAGATACTGGAGGAGATAGAGAGGGAGAAGGCAGAGAAGATGGACATTATACATTACCATGTAACTCATGACGGCTCAACCCTCCAGATTGATTATTCGCTTGATGCAGAGGCCAACATCCACGGTATCATATGCAACAGCATGGGTATGGTCTACGGTCGGCAGGTAACGCGCCAGCATGAAGGAACAAACTATCAGCTGTCTTTCAATATATTAACCCTCCCGCGAGGGGAATATATACTTTATATCAATGTAAACGGAAAGGTATATAACGAAAAATTTGAGAAAAAGTCATGAAAAGAGTATTTTATTTGTGTGTTCTATTATTGATGGTAGTTCAGGTAGAAGCCAATGATCCCCAAAAAGAGAGCACGGCACTTCAATGTTGTATTGCTTCGCCCAACGCTACAGCTATTGCCCGTTACGGAGATATTCCTATGAACTATTATACTGGCAGGGCAAATATCTCCGTACCCATATATCATACATCACAACGAGGCGTTGACTTGGATGTCAGCCTTTCATACGACACTCAAGGCATCATTGCCACAAGCTTACCAGGATGGACGGGGCATAACTGGACGTTGAATGCTGGTGGGGTCATTACACGTGTAAAGAACGGACTCGTTGACGAATTCCAATATTCCAGTTATCATTCCAATTGGAAAAACTATTTCACTAATCCAGAAAAATTAACACAATACGTCAATGAATATGATACTGGGAATGATATATCTCAGCTAATAAGAAAAGTTATTTTGGGCGATTATGATTGTAATCCGGATGTCTTTTATTTCAATTTTATGGGGAAGTCTGGCCGTTTCTTCTATGGTAGTGACGGTCAGTGGAAGGTGTTGTCGGATGACAATATTTGCGTAGTGTTTGATGTAGATGACTCAAATAATTACATCCATCCATATTTTAAATACCACCAGACGCCAAGCAAGGGCAACAAACAGAGAAAAACCATCAAGGGTTTCACTTTGGTTGATGAGAACGGAACACAATACATCTTTGGTGACAATTCTAATAGCACTGGAGAATCAACTGGCCAGTATGAAACAAGAGCATCTGCCATAGAGTATTCCCAGCCATTCTTTACGGCCCTGGCCAATAATATATCTTCTGATGACTACTGTGAGTCTATGACGGCCTCTGCATGGTATCTGACAGAAGTCAGAGATCGTTACGGTTGCTCACTATACAGGTTTGAGTATGAAAGGGGAATGTTTCTCGTCCAGGCTAGTTATATGTATGAAGATATATGGGAGACTTACGATGACAAGACATATCCACAGAGTTGGAGTGACTTCCATTGTGCATTGTGCTTGAACTCCCCCGTGTATCTTTCAAGAATAACAATACCTTTGGCAAATGACAAGATCGAATTTATAAAAGATATGGGAAGGGTGCTGTCTTCCAGTGATTTCTATCCAAGTTTCACGTATGACATATACACATTGAAAAGGTATGCTGCCGAATCTTATGTGTCGGATGAACTTTTTTATTTTTTACAAGGTAATGATGATTATGTAACTCAATATCAAAACCAAAACAGCAACAAGAAAAACAACCCGCTTGCATCCATGGGAATGAGCCCACTGAAGAACATAACAATATATGCAAACGACAAGCAACTGGAAAGCTATGATTTTGAATACACAACAGGAAACACAAGACTATTTCTGACAAATATCTCCATCACCAATGATAATGTCAGGAAAAACGGCTATTCATTCACATACAACCATCCTGAATCGTTGCCAAGGGAGTATATTACCATAGCAACAGATGACTGGGGCTACTATAATAACGGATCTTTGACAAACAGGACACCGAACTTCAATCTGACCAAATATGGAATGCTTGAGGAAATACAGTATCCTACAGGCGGCGTCACAGTCATCACCTATAATCAGAATCATTATTCAAGATATTTCAACAAGGAAGGGCAGTGTATGGTATATGAAAACGGGTCAACTGGCGGCTTAGTCGTCAGTGAGATAACCAACTATGAGGATGCCACAAAGAGTAAGATACTGTCTTCAAAAACATACACTTATTCCGAAGGCCAACTTTATACTCGTCCCAAGCACGGATGGACCTGGACTTCACCAGAAAGGAACGTCGTACTCACCATACATAACTACAATTCCATAGTTCCTCTTTGCAACTCGTTCGGTCCACATATTGGGTATTCTACTGTCAGGGAAACGAATGCTGACGGTACCTATACGAGATACACATACCAGAATATTGACTGCTGCATGGATGAGCGACCGCTCATCTCAGTTTCTGACGTAGCATCTCCTTTCGATGTCTTTTCTGAACGTGGATACAAAAGAGGGAAACTCTCTTCTGTAGAGACTTTTGACGACAGGAATTATAGTATTTCCTATATTCATTACATCTACCGTACTGACAATGTAGAGAGCAAGTTCGTCTATAATACTAATCTGACAGGACGAGCAGCTATAATATCAGGAAATAGTGCCCAGGGAACATACTCCACAGGTTGCGTCTACAAGATGTTCTATCCCAAATATGATGTTATCAAGGTATATTCCTCTGAAAGGTATGAGTCAAGCATGGTCGATGAAGTGACGGAGTATGACAAGGAGGATATAACGGTTACAGCCTTTGGCAAACTGGCAGATGTCCGTAAATGCAAGTCGGAAACTGTTACAAGAGGAAACAGTAAACTGAAGACAGAATACCTTTACCCCTGTGATGAAACCGGAATCAACCAGAACCTTGTTTCCCAGTTCTACCTTCCGGCTACTTCTGTGAAACGCTATTATGACGGTGTTCTGATAAACGGAAAGAGAACACAGTACGGTCACTGTCACAACAATTTCGTTCCCATGTACGATATCGTAACTTCCAATAACGCCAATGTTCGTGATACGGTTGCCAGGTATGAGGCGTACTCACCAAATGGCCGCCTGATGAAGATGACAGACAACCATGGAGTGACTCATAGGTATTTCTGGAACAACAAGGATCAGCTGGCTGCTACGGTTGCCAACGGCTCAGCTGGTATCAATGTTACACCCAATGCCACGAAGAGTGTAGACGTTGTTACGTCTTCCTTGGCTTCAGAGGTGTTCGGAACGGAACCGACGGCCATCACCACCTGCATCTATAATGAGCGCGGCCTGGCTTCCAGTATTACAACAGCCAACCGACAGACCACATATTATGACTATGACACGTTCGGCAGGCTTGTATCGGTCAGGGATGGCAAGAAGAAAAAAGTGACTTCGTACGGATACCATTACCGTACAGGAAACGGAGACGGCAGCGTGGTAAATGATGCCCCCGTCGCAGTAGGTGGAGACTATATTGCCTATCCTGTCTCAGAATAAATGAACAATATTATTAGTGGTAAAATGTTTTTTCATAATAAACCATGATATATTTACGTTACAATCATATAATGAAGGAAGAGATGCTATATAAGAGTTATATATATTACATACTGACAGCCCTTTTTCCCGTGCTGAGCGTCGGCGTCTCAGCACAGACCATGTCGGAGAACTATGTAAAGACCGAGACGGTGCTTAGCGGGAACGGTCTGAAAAGTTCCCTTTCCGTGCAGTATTACGACGGTCTCGGCCGTCCCAGCGTGCTTGCCGCAGGAGGCGTGAACACCGAGAACAGCTATG
>JAEEGH010029148.1_pt1 | contig 10809 bp, 11 predicted proteins | sample 9134181 | NCBI WGS metagenome assembly JAEEGH01 (sample SAMN16246544, study PRJNA631951) | gut metagenome | biome: gut microbiome; feature: rumen; material: DP-attached | host: Bos | place: Iran: Karaj | collected 2018-10
AATGCCATAGCCACCATATTACGGACACTATAAGCGTAGCTACGAAATAAGGGCACCTTTTTTCAAGCTCCGGCTGAAGAATATAACGCCATCCCGCTTCTTCCAATCCCCCGCCAAGTAACATCACGGGTATCATAACTATTATCGCATATAACGGAGCGCCTTTTTCATAACCTGCTACGATACACTGCGGCAAAACATAAATAACGGATAATACAACAACAAGTAAATACGAGGCTATGCCATGTTTGATATCAAACACATTGTTCAGCCACTCCTTAAAGCTTCTGACTTGCCCGTTTTTCTTTAATACAACAAACGAAGCGATCGTCGGGGAAAATCCCCCAATCATATACGGAAGATATAAATAATAGTCTTGCTTTAACGAAAGGCCATTAAAACTGCAGATCACGCAAGTTCCCCAACATATTGCCATTATGGCAAAAGTGACTATCAGGAATTGTTTACTTATTTTACTCATTTCCGTTCTCCATAATATTATGATTTTATGTTCTAACGCTTTATCATTCTTTTGTATGATTATCTTTTCATAGTAAAAATCTCCGAAAAATAGGTTTTATCTTTAATAGTTATTCTGAAATAGAACTTACTATCATATCACCTGTCAACAATGTTCATATGCTCGTAACGTAATTCATCTTCACTTGCTTCGATCAATAAGTACGAAGGATCATCCAACCCGGAAGCAGAAACAGAAACCACTTTTCCTTTTTCGAAATTCTGATGACAATGACCTATAACGACAAGCTCATATCGCTTTACATCTTCACTTTCACAAGCCTTATCAAATGTCCCGTCTTTTAAGGATGACAGCTGAAAATAAGGATATGCTGCATTCGCATCAGAAAACAGAAAATGCGTAAAAAGAATACTGTTTCCGAAGCATTTCATTTCATAAAACAATGGCATCTGTTTTACAAACTGCATCTGTTCATCGGAAAGTTTTCCCCTTGCACTGTCATAATAATCTCTGAGATATTCCACGTCGGGATCGATATCTACACCATTTGCAAGATAAAGTTCACAGTTTCCTTTAATGCAGACGATTTTACTGTTTTTTAATAATTCCAGGCATTCAATTTCTTCATTACCTCTTTGAAAAATATCGCCCAAAAACACAATTTGATCAGGTTTCTTATCACTTATCTGCTCAAGTGTTGATTTCAGTGCTTGCAAGTTTCCATGAATATCCGAAAACACCGCGATTCTCATGATCATTCTCCTCCCCGTAAGTTACCACATGTAATTAGTAAGGCCAAAAACACAATACTCATACACGCATATCCGACAGCCGCAGGAATACCGACAATAATAAATGTGTTAAAATCTTCTTTTTGTCTCATGATCAGTTATGCTGAAATATAGCTTACTGTCCAATCAGCTTTTCAACATCCGTCTCTTCATACAATTTCGAAAGCAATACCGTATGCTGATCACTTTCCAAACAATTCAGCAACCTTTTTCATTCTGTCAGCAATTGGAACTCCAAACGGGCATCTGGGTTCACATTGCTTACATCCGATACATTCAGAAGCCGTATTGCTAAGTTGCATATAATGTGATTTTACTGATTCCGGCACTTCTGTCTGCATCGTAGCCAAATCATAATACTTATTGATCATGGCAATATCAAGATTGGCAACGCAAGGTTTACAGTGACCGCAGTATGTACACTCACCTCTATAGGAATGTAATGGCGCACCACTGAGTACCGATGCATAATCTTTTTCCTCATCAGTTGCACTTTCATAGGTTATAGCTTCATCAACCTGCTCCTTTGTATCATATCCGCATAGAATAGATGATACACCCGGACGTGTTAAAGCATAATGAATACACTGTATAGGAGTAAGAGCTACACCAAATGGTGATCTCTTTTCATCAAAAAGTCGTCCTCCGGCAAAGCCTTTCATAACTGTGATTCCCACATTATATTCTTCGCAAAGCTTATATAAATCAGCTCTCTCTGTATTAATTCCTGCCAGTTCACTATCATAACGGTATCCTTCTTCCAATAATTCGCCCAAATCCTGACCGGAAGGAAGCATATCAAAAGCAGGATTAACACTAAACAGAAGCATTTCTATAAGGCCTGATTTTACAGCCAGCGCTGATGTCTTTGGATCATGAGAACTCATTCCAATATGACGAATTACTCCTTTTTCCTTCATCTCCATAATATATTGCAGGAAATCTGAATTCTGAAGATATTCCCAGTCTTCCACGGTATCCACAAAATGAATCATTCCGATATCTATATAATCAGTCTGAAGTCTGGTAAGAAGATCTTCAAATGCAGGCTTCACATACTTCATATCTCTGGTTCGAACATACTGGCCATTTTGCCATGTAGATCCAAAATGCCCCTGCACATACCACTTCTCCCTATTACCGGTCATAGCCTTTCCAATGATATCTCTTGACTTAGGATCAGGCATCCAACAGTCAATAATATTGATACCTTTTTCACCGGCATATTTCATTAATTCAATAGATTCTTCTTCCGGATGACGTTCTAACCACTCTCCTCCAAATCCGATTTCACTTACCTTTAATCCTGTTTTTCCAAGAACTTTATAATTCATACTTATGTCTCCTCTACAAGTTTGTCATCGTCTATGAAACTGAAAGTTATTTCTTTTTCGGAGTCGGTCTCCTAACGAACATCTTACCTCCAAGTGATTCAGAGCCAGTATACTTTGTTGCGAAAGGCTCTCCTTGTCCTGCTTATAAAACCAGTATTCTTACTCGTTTGTTACCTATAATTCTCCGTATATTTGCACGCCGGATAATTCGGGCATCCATAGAACTTGCCATTTCTACCATTTCGAATGACCAGCTGCAAGAAGCATCTCGGACACATTCTTGGAGTCTCTTCTCTTTTTATGGCCTGCCGTGGCTGCACTCCGAAAGACTGTAAGGCTCTCTCATATTCGGCCGGTCGTGTCTGCTTGCATTCCTTGCAAAGTCCTTTCCCCATCTTGTAAGTGATAAACTCTCCTGCCTCGCCCGTTTTCCCACAAAGTGTGCATTCTATCCGTCCATCGGAACGGTTTCCGAACGAGTTGTCTGCCCCGGGCGGCCTGTTTGTTACGGATTCTTTCAGCGCCTGCCGCCTTCGAGCAGCCTCTTCTGCTTTTCGCAGCTGCTCTTCCCGGAAGTTTTTCTGTTCTTCCTCTTTGCGTATTCTGATCTCTTCCCGTTCTCTTTCCGCCCGTATCCTTGCTGCTTCCCGTTCTTTCTCGGCCTGAATCCGCCGCTCCTCCTCTAATTTGCGCTGCCTCTCTGCTTCCTCGGCGCGGAGCCGTATCCTCTCCCTCTCTTGCTCCAGCTCGGCCTGATAGGATTGGAGTGCTTGTTGCTGCAGATCCCTTAGGTCTTTCCCACGAAATGACACTTGACCGGTATGATCTATATGAAATTCATTTATATTCCCAAAGGCAAATCGGCGCTCGATCCATTTATGGTTTTGGTCCTGCACATAGATGGCCGCCATAAGATCCGCACTTTTATACTCTGCTTCCGGTAACAGATACAGGCAATACCCTTGCTTTTCCTGAACTCGCATCAGGTATTCCGGGAACTGTCCGATACCACCGCTGTTATGACCATCCTCGATATAAATGATCGCAATTCCCCGGCGGTTGTTTTCCAGAATATCCAGCTTCTCCTGCGATATATTGGAGCGTGTGTAATTGTAGCTGACTGCGATCTTCCTGGCTTGAGACAGGAAAGAGAACTCATATTTTCTGGAAGAATCATCGACCATGCAGATCGGAACCCTGGTCTGAAGCTGCGGATCCTCCAGTTCCCGCTCCAGCCAGGAAGCCAGAAGGATCTTGGAACGGATCGAAATCTCCCCTTCATCAATATAAGTACACTCTTTGTCTCCCCGGCTGCCCGCGGCCATTCGGAAGTGCTGTGTTCTTAAGCCTCTATCGCCGGCTACCAGAACCAGGTGATGGCCGCATCCGCAAGGACAGTATAATTTCCTCTCCCGGCTCTTCTTCCGGAGCCAGGCCAAGTTCTCCGGAATATTGATCTGGCTCCCATCCGGAGCCACTCGGAAAACATATTCGATTCCGATCGTTTTTCCTTCACACAGGCAGGCAGACCTGAGTACCTCCATTCGTACATCTCCCTCTTTTGCTTATTCAGGTGGATCCATGCACTGGTTTCCGCGCGATAAAGGTTCCATATTCCTTTTCCAGATGGATGGAGCCTTCTTCTTCATGAAGTGAGAGCATCTTTAGAATCTCATGTCTTTCCATAGCTCCAATGCCGTGAAGAGCCTTAAGACTTTGAAGATAATCGGCAAGATCTTCTATATTTGTCACGTGAAGGGAATCCTCGTAACGACGTACCTCTATATCCGCAAATTCTTTTCCCAGAATATCCCCTCCGTTCTGAAGGGTAAAGAGATGGTTGGGCGTATAATTCTTGCCAATAAGCCCAAACCATTCTGCGATGATATCGTTGAAATTGTGCTCGCCGTAGGTTGCGCTGTAGAATACTCCGTCATCCTTAAGGACTCTTCTGATCTCGCTGACTGCTTTATTGATATCGGGCACATGATAGAGCATCATATTAGCAATTATGATGTCAAAAGAGCTATCTTCAAAAGGTATCGCTTGGACATCAATCTGCTTGTATTCCACGTTGGCGCGCTCTCCAACGTTCTTTTTGGCAGTTTCAAGCATGCCTTCGGAAAAGTCAGAAAGGACCAGCTTCCCACACTTTGCCATGAGATCGTCATGACCTATCCATATTTCTCCCGTGCCGGTCCCCAGCTCGAGAACCTTCATACCCTCTTTCATTTCATAATTCGATATGAGCCAGGGGCCGAACCCCATTTTGTTTGTTGAATATCTGTTGTGAAAACTGATTCTGGTATCAAGATTTTTGGAGGATGTGTACTGAGCCTTTACTGCTTCTTTATCGTTGCTGCTTCCCATTTTCATGCGGTTGTATCTCCTTCTATCAGACAATTTGCTTTCGTTCCGGAGGGATACGATTTAACACTTATGCGCCATTCTATTTAACACATTTGTGCATCTGCTCCAGCATAAATTCTATTACGGCCTCGGTGACGAGTTCGAGATGGTGATCATAGCAGTGCGTATCTCCGGGAATCGTTACCAGTTTGCAGTCCTTATACTGCCCGGAAAATACCACGGAAGTCTCATAGGGGACGGCTTCGTCCCGGTCTCCGTGAACGATCAGCACCGGTTTGGTGTATTTCTCCACATAGTCTTCCACCCGGATCGTCTGAGCGACTCTGGCATAGTTGCCTTTCAGCTTTCTTCCGTCCCAGGCATCGAGCTCGTCGGGAATATGCTCCGGATCAAATTTGATCCCGAGAAGCTCTCCCGTTCTGGCAATTTCCGGAATCATTGCAGCAGGTGATAACGGAATAAGCGCTTTGATCCGGTCTCTTTCCATTGCGGCGGCAAGCATTACGGCAAGGCCGCCCTGCGAATGGCCTGCCATATAGAGATCCGTAACAAAGTCAAGACTTCTGGCATAGTCAACGACTGCAAGGATATTGGTGAGCCACTTAAAAAGTGTGTGATCCTCAAACTTTCCGTCGCTCTTACCATGTCCGTACATGTCCGCGCGAAGGGTTGCTACCCCGATTTCGTTTAGTGCTTCCTGAACCGCCACAATATGCCTTTCTTCACTGTGTCCCGTAAAGCCATGGATGATGATGCACAACGGACACTTTTCCGCAGGATTCTTTGGCATGTCCAGATAGGCGTTTAGTTTTATGCCGTCACAATCAATATACATTCGCATTTCCCTCCAATCATTTTTAATTGTAGCTTTTCTTCATCATATATCTTCAAACATGCGCCGGTCTACTCTTATGTTGTGCGGAATGAAAAAATGAACCCTTAACTCCGTCCCCGAGGGCCATTTGCGTTGGACGCCGGGAAAACATATAATAAAGTTGTGTTTTTGCTATGAAATAGATACAAAGTATGGAGGAAAGAGATGTATACAGATGAAGAACTGCAGGAACTGATCGCGAAAATGGCGAAGCTGGCCAGGACGATCAACACGGTCAACAATTTCAGCGCGTTCACGATCAGTGAGTTGATCGCGGAGCGGGAAAATAATAACACCCCCATAGAGCCGCTCTTTTCCATGACGGACGAGCAGCTCCTGGAGGAGATCAAAGAGTACGACTGGGCACACAGATGGGACCCTTTTTATGGGTAAAAAAACGTAGTACGCTGACGCCGCTTTCGTCAGTGCCTCTGGTCCGTATTTTCAAATCGCTCGCAGAATCTGGCGGAGAAGGAAGGGAGCTCCTCTTCCATCGTCAGATGAGCGATGTCCCCCACCCGCCAGGTACGGAAAATGGCGATGCCCTGCTGGCGCTCTTCCGTCACCAGTTCCGTGACGGAGGTGGGGGCGGTAGCGATATACTGCAAGGGGATGAAGGGAGAGATGTTCCATAGGATGGACATCATCACCGAAGAGATCCCGTAATGGCAGAAGAAGGCGATGGTGCGTTCATTGCCTTTCTCCACGGTAAATAGATCCCCGTTCTTCCGGTAACCGTGGCCGGTCAGAAAGTTCAGGAAGTTCTCCTTCACATGATCATAGATCTCCACCATATTGCTTTCCTGCACCAGCTGGCTGGTTCGCCAGCCCTCCCGCTCGAAAAGTTCCGGATGGGCGCCGTAATAGGCCGGCATGACGTCCCACACGATCCGCTGGCGATAGCGGTCGGAATCCGGCTCCCGCCAGAGTTCGTTGGCGTAGGCAAGATGCGCCTCCCGGGAGACATTGGGATCGATGACCGCCGGGAATTCCCGCAGCCAGTCCAGGGTTTCCGCAGACATGCCAAGCTTGTTCAGGGAGTACTCCGCTGTCCGTCTGGCACGGCCCAGGGGAGAGACATAAGCCTCATCGATGTGGAAATCTTTGATATGGTTGGCCAGACAGATGGCCTCCCGAACCCCCTTTTCCGTCAGGGCATCCTTCTCATAATCCGGATCTCCGTGCCGGATGAACAAGAGTCTCATACATGCATCCTCCTATGGCGGTATTATGCGGCTTTTTCTCTCACCTGCGCAGCCTCCGGCGTTGCCTCCGCTCCGGGCACTTTGTCCCAGACAAGGAGCAGCACTGCAGCGATCAGCAGGAGCGCGATCTCCCAGCCGTCGATCAGGAAAGAGAGCGCGTTAGGGTTCACCGACTTTGCAGGCCTGACAAAACCGGCCAGGATCGTGGGACCCGCGTTGCTCACGGCATGCAGGATGGCTGCAGGCCAGACGGAGCCGGATTTCGCCGTCAGAAAGGTCAGGATCACGCCCATCAGCGTGCACATGATACACATCCGCAGGATCCCCAGCCAGGGAAAGCCGGGATAGTCGGTACCGTAATTGTGTCCGATGGCGGTGAGCGGTGCGTGCCAGAGTCCCCAGATGACGCCTCCCAGAAGCAGGGCCGGCGTCCTTCCCATGAGGCGCAGGAGCTTTGGCATCATATACCCCCGCCAGCCACCTTCTTCCCCGAAGGCGGCAAAGGAACCGATCATGCCGGAGGTGATTGCTGCCAGGGGGAACAGGAGCACGGTCCTTTTGTCCATGTCAAACTCCCGGTAATACGCCGGGTCAAACACGCCCTTTCCAAGCAGCAGATCGAAGGCATTTCCCATTTCACTATAAAGCCAGGGGAGCAATATGGCCATCACAAAAAAGATCCATTTTCCGTTTTTCAGTTCGATCCCCAGCATCATGGAATCCCGTCCGGTGGTCGCGCACCCTTCTTTCGTAATGAGACGGGTCGCGACATGCGCAAGGACAGGTCCCAGCATCCCCAGGCTTACCAGACTCTGCTGCAATTCGGACATGTCCTGCCAGGGCTGCTTTCCGGTGATTCCCCATACGAGCGCGAACCAGAGCCATACCGGCACAAACGCAAGGAGCAGGTAGAGGAGGAGCCTTTTCAGGTCTTCTTTCCGGGATCCGTTTTTCTCAGGAGTCATAGACGTCCTCCTTTCTCTCATACAGCGCCGCCGTCAGGCGGAAGGACAGATAATAAAAGCCCAGGACCAATACGGGACTCCCCACGGATAAGACCATCAGTTCGAAGGTATGCCGCTCCGCCGCAGCAAGGATGCGATCGATGTCCAGATTACTTATCACATTCAGGTCCCCGAACAGCGCATACCACACGGCCAAAAGTCCCAGGGTCAGGAAAAATCCCACTTCTGCCATGTGCACGCGCTCCGCTCCCAGAAGCAGAAGCAGCGGAAGCTCTATGGCACAGACGAACAGAAGGAACACAAACAGGATCAGGGACAGGTACTCAGTCATATGGATCAGGTCGATGAAGCGGTCTGTCTGCATCGCCAGTCCTCCCGCCACGATCGACCAGACCATGGAAAGGGAGTAAAGGACATAGAGCAGGATCCCCATCAGGACATACTTGGAGGCCACATACTCCCGCTTGCTGACAGGGAGGGAAGCCAGATACCCGCGCCGTCTGCTCTGCTCATCGCAGCGCACACTCTCCATCATCCATCGGGGGATAAATCCCCCCATCAGGATTGGGAAGAAGGCAGGAAAATACAGGACGATATAATCGGGAAAGAAGACCTGTTCCTCCCCCTCGGTGATCAGGAAGCCCGCATCCCCCAGAACATACTCGCTGAGCGCAAAACGAACCAAAAGCAGCAGCGCCGTCAGCACCAAAAGGACGACGCAGAAGCGCTTGCCTCTGAGCGCGACAAAGTCTTTGTATAACAGTCCCTTCATCAGATCACACCCCGCTTTCTCCGAAGGATCAGTACGCAGATCCCGTAACTGGCGCAGATGACCAGCAGGGCGCACAGCACCGGGATGTAAGCTCTGTGCTCCAGAGTCTCCAGAAAATCCCAGAGGCGCTCCACGCTCATCTCTCCTTCCGTCTCTCCCCGATCACTTGCCGCGATGCTCAGCGCGATCTCCTTCCATTTCTCCCACCGGAGCAGGAAATACACTGCCAGCAGCGTGAGAATGGACAGGATCTGGGCCACCGTTTCTCTGCCGTGCCCCAGCAGAATGCAATACAGGATCGCAAAGGCGGAATACATCGCCACAACGGATGCCCCCGAGAAAATGAGCCCCAGCAGAGCGCCAAGGGTCAGAATATCCGCCAGAACGCTCATGACAATGGCGATGAGAGTATCCGCCAGAACACCGATCCCCGCCAGGGCAAAAATGGTCAGGTACCTGGCCAGGAGCCTTTTCGGTGCGGAAAGGGGCAGACTCCCCGCCACTCTGGCAAAGGAGGCCTTTCCGTCCGCTGCGAACACCATCGTCATATCTCCCACCGCCACCAGCGGGATCAGCAAAAAGAAGATCGGCGGAATGGTGGCCATATAATCTACTTCCAGGGAACTGGCCTGGGCTCCCTCAATGATCTTCTCTCCCACGGTCGCAAGGTTCCCGAAGCGGCAGCTCAGAACATACATCACCGCCACGGCCATCACCCCCACGATGCAATACCCGAAGACCATAAGCTGCTTTTTCAGGCACATGATATCTTTCAGGATCAGTCCTTTCATGTCTTCCTCCATGTATCAGCGCGATCTGTCTTTTCTGCCGGCGTTCACGTAATAGATCATGATCTCCTCCAGGGCCGCCGGCTCCAGCACCATGTCGGGATAGAGCTTCTGCGCCGCCTTCCGGTCGTTCACGCAGACGGTTGCGCCATAGGTTTCTTCCTCCACCCCCACGATGAGGGAGTCGCTGATCTTTTGCAGGTCGGCTTTTTTACACTTCAGAAGACCGTGCTTTTCCAGGATCTCGTCCTTGTTCCCCTGCAGAACGATCCTTCCGCCGTCGATAAAGACCACCTCGTCCGCGATCTTCTCCAGGTCGGAAGTGATGTGGGAAGAAAGCAGGATCGTATGATCCTCCTCCACCACGAAGTCCCGGAAGATCTCGATCATCTCGTTGCGGACGATGGGGTCCAGACCGCTGGTGGGCTCGTCCATCACCAGAAGCTTCGCATGGTGGGACAGGGCCACGGCGATCTGCAGCTTCATCCGCATGCCGCGGGAAAAGGCTCCGCAGGCCTTGCGGGAGGGCAGGGAGAAGCGCTTCAGATAGTCGAAAAAGGCCGCCTCGTCCCAGTTTTTGTAAATGTTTTTCATCATCAGGTTTATGTCCCTGCCGGTCATGAAATCGTGGAAGCCCATCTCGTCAAAGACCACGCCCACATCTTCCCGGAGATAGGCCTTGTCTGCACCCACGCTCTCGCCGAAGAGCTTCACCTCACCGCTGTCCCGGGAGATGATGTCCAGGATCAGGTTGATGGTGGTGGTCTTCCCTGCGCCGTTCTGTCCGATGAAGCCGCACACAGATCCCTCCGGCACGGAGAAACTCACCCGGTCCAGCCTGAAATCACCGTAGTCCTTCACCACTTCTGCCAGCTCGATCACATTTTTCGTCCCGCCACATTCCGTCATTCTCATCGTTTTCCCTCAGCCTTCTCGCCATAGATCAGACGCAGCATCTCCTCCATCTCCTCCAGGGAAATCTTCCCCAGGAGAGCTTTATCCACCGCCTTATCCAGGAATTCCTCAATGGCGAAGCGCATATTTTCCTTCAGCAGCTCGGCGCTTACGCCCTTCACGAAACTGCCCTTTCCCACAACGGACTCGGTGTACCCGTCCCGCTCCAGGTCCTCGTATGCTCTCTTGGTGGTGATGATGCTGATCTTCAGATCCTTCGCCAGGACCCGCATGGAGGGAAGGGCGTCCCCTTCCCGTAGCTCCCCCGACAGGAT
>JAEEGH010029150.1_pt1 | contig 10809 bp, 22 predicted proteins | sample 9134181 | NCBI WGS metagenome assembly JAEEGH01 (sample SAMN16246544, study PRJNA631951) | gut metagenome | biome: gut microbiome; feature: rumen; material: DP-attached | host: Bos | place: Iran: Karaj | collected 2018-10
AAAAATATTTAATAATAGACTTTGTGCCACGCCCTAAATTATGGATAAAATCATAATCAAATTTTAGTTCTGGTTTCTTTTCTATTTGTTCTATTATTTCATGTACCTTTTCTTTGTTTCTAAAATATACTCCGTAATTTTGTGAGTGTTGTTTGCTCTTAAATGGATAACCCTCACTTTTTAACATTCTAGGTATATTTACTTTTGGAGTAAGTATTATGAATCTATCATCTTTCTTCTTTTGTTCTAAAACAAATTTTCTAATAGCATTATGCTCTATTCCAGTATTAGCAAATACACGAGGTATTTTATTGCCTGGTAATGCTAAGTCGATTAAGTGAGATAATATTGTACTATCTTTACCACCACTAAATGAGATATATGAATTATTTAATAAATCGTGTTGTTCATTCATAGCTTGTATTTTAGCAATTCTATCAGTAAGCATAAATTCATAATCAACTGTCAACATCTTCTAGTGCATCCTTTTGTACTGCTAAATACATACCATTGTAAATTACCATTGTGTAGTTTTGTTGTTCCATTTCCATAGCTATCTCTACTATGGTATCTTTTGGTATTCTTGTTCCATTTTTGGTATCGTAATTGTATTTTACTTTCTTAAAAACTGGCATATATTTTTAGTCCTTTCTGTTAAAGATAATTGCTATTATACTAACCACCATAAAGCTACAAATTAAAACTATTGCTACTGCACTATTCATCATTATCCACATCTCCTAATCTTATACAACACCACATACAGAAAAGCATGAATAATATTACTAACCCACTAAATACAATAAATACTATTTCATACCATTCCATATTTTTTATTTCTCCTGTTGTTTCATTATTTTTGTCATTTCTTTATCATCTTTATAAAGTCCATCATCAGAGAATGTTCCTGAAATCATACTTAAAATTGTGATTAAATATATACCTGTTTTATTTTGTAATTCATTAAAATAATGTAGGATAATTTCTTTATTTTGAATTGTATCAATTAGCTTTAATGCTTTCTCACTATTTTCGATAGATGATGTACACATTTTCTTTTGTTCTTCTGTTATTGCAAAATTTAAGTTTAGATTCTTTAATAAAATATTTGCTTCTAATAATTTCTTAAATATTGCCTTTTGAAAATCTACTATTGTATTTTCATCATCAGTTTCAATATTGCCCTCTACATATTGAGCTTTTACCTTTTCTAAAATTTCTTCATCTTTACCATATAACTTTTTATTCTTTTCATTAATAGTATTCTTATAATTCTTCTTGTTCTTTGCCATAATACTTACTTAATTTACTCCTTTTATTTTTGTTTACTGTATTTGTTGTGTAATAGATGCACTTTGTACTATCACATAATCTATCATATACTGCATATCTTTCGTTGTAATCTAATCTAAATGCTAGATCATTACAAAAACCCTTTGCAAAACTTAATAATGGAAAATGTAAAGGACACCAGTAAGGTACTTGTATATAATCTCCATTATCGTTTTTATATTCAAGTCTTACCTCGTATCTTTCTTCTACCATTTCTTTTGTATATTTAATTGTTGTTTTCGTTTTCTTCTTCTCTTTTTCTAAACCATTCATCTAATTCATCCAGAGTTCCTTTCATTTCATTTTTTACGATAGATTTACTATTGATACCCTCTTGATTCAATAATCTAAACCATTGTGCCATGTAATTTCTAACTCTAAATAACCATTGACTTTGTGTTAAATCAGTATTCTTTTTAACATCTACATATTGTGTATTCTCATTTGAGATTTTGAAATCATCTTCATTTCTTACCATATTGCTACTACTCCTTTTTACATTTCATTTATTCTTCCTATAAATAGACAAAATACAAATGCTATTAGTGAAAATGATATAGGATATTTACACCACATAGCACTTTGTCCGTTTACTATCCACACGATACTAAATGTTGAAAATATCAGAATGTTTATAATTGTTAAAATTATTGTGATTATATTTATTAATTTTTTATTTATTTTCATTCTTCATTTTCCTCACTAAAATAATTTATTAAATCTACAAGTTTGAAAGTATAATCTGCAAAGTTATCGTATGTATGTTTTTCAAATACTCTGCATGGTTTTCCAAACTTATGTAATTTCAATTTACAAAAACAATAATATTCTCTCCTATCTCTCCACCATTCATTAAATGTAAATGCTGATGTATCTTTAGGATTAATTATTTCATTACCACTTGTTACAAATTCTTTCCATATTGCTGATTCTTCCTCAGTCATTACTAATACTTTGTTCATATCTGCAAATGTACCATCTGGATTAAACCAACTTATCGCACATGCTGGTAAACACATTTCATCTTTGAATAAATCATGTACTCTAGTTGCTTTTAAAATGAAATCATTTTTTATAGCTATGAATACACTATATTCACTTGGTGCGTTATCCCATATATGTTTCATTGAAAATATAGTAACTTTATCATTTTGAAAGTGGTATGTAAAACTGTTATATAATTTTTTAAACCATTGTAATTGAATTTTTGGCTCAGTCTTATATTCAAGTTCATCATTACCAAAATAGCTTGTTAGAATGATGTTATAGAATACTTGATTATAATAATCTGGTTTAAAATTCTTAATGATATACTCTTTATAATCTTTGTTTGTATATCTTCTTTCTACTTTTGGTTTTTTTATTTCTTCAATTACTTTTTCAAAGTTAAATAAATCCCATTCCATAAGCTAATCCTTAACATAATGTTCAGTATTATGTTCATAGCAATACTTAAATCTTTTAAAAACCTCGTCAGCAGTTAAATAACCTAATACGTTATCGTGTTGACTTTCTTCTAATGTAAGACCACCCATTATTTCTAATAATCCCTGTTCATAACCATAACAACCGAAATGATAAATTGCATCGCATAGTTTTTGTTTATTTTTATCGAAAACAATTATTTGATAACTTGGTTTTGCATATCCATGAAAGAAATCATCATTAAATGTATGCGGTATTTTTGCTCCATTAAGTAATGCTCTTAATTTTAAAATTTCATATTCTTTATTTTGTTCTGCCATATTAACCTCGCTTATTTTTAGGTCTAACTAGAATCAACCTAAAGTGTGTATTTTAATTTGTTCATTAATATATTTTTTGTATTTTTTAATACGCTCAATATAAGAGTAGAGCTCCTCTAATCTATATCAACTTATCTAGTATTGCTAATATGCTAATAATCAAAAATTGAATATTGCTTATATTTTTTATTTTCTGTTTCTTCTTTATTACTTATGATGCTTACATCATCTATCCATTCTATTTTTGGTAAATCTTTATATCCTTTTATCCATACAAACCACGCATAAGCTACGGCACTACTACCCTCAAATTTTCCATTTTTAGCACATTGTTGTCTTTTACTAAAAACATATACTTTTGATAGCTGCATTGTATCGAATAATCTTCTTCTTTCTTGTCCCTCTAAAAATTGTAGTTTCAGAAACATTATTACTTTATTTCCAGTATTAATTATTTCTAAAGCATGTTCTACAAATTCTAAAGCAAATTTATAAGGCGGATTTGTGAGTATATCTCCATTAAATTTTTCTTTGGATTTTAAGAAATCTACCCCCCCCACACCATAACCACGATTTATTAAATCAGTTGACTTTACTCGAAAGCCATTATTGATTAATTCTTTAGATAAATGTCCCTCTCCACAAGCACATTCCCAAACATCATGATTTATTTTCTCTTTTTTCAATAATGGTATAAGAGTTGTAGGATCAGTTGCATAATAATCGTTTTCTTCTCTATCATCCTTAGTATGACTGGATGCTCCTAGAGTTTTGAAAACAGAATTATAATTTCCGTTCCAGTCCTTAGCCATTCATTATTACTCCTTTAGTTAATCTATCACTAATTTTTGCTGCTCTACTATTTTTTAAAATGGTGGCTCATAATTTGGTGTTTCAGTTCCAAATGCTTCATTTTGTTGCTTATACTTTTCTGCACCATTATTTCCATTTTGATTATTGTTGTTATTATTTCTACTACCATTTAAGAAATCTATTTGTTCTACATAAATTTCAGTTATAACTCGATTTTGATGTGTATTCTTATCTTCATAACTTCTACTTTGTAAAACTCCTGTTATTCCGACTAAATCTCCTTTATGGATGTACTTGCTAACATAATCAGCTTTTTCTTTCCACGCTACGCAACTAAAGAAATCTGTTATTTCATTTTTTGTATTTGGTCTTGGTACTGCTATAACTATTGTTGTAAATCCAATACCATTACTAGCTTGTGTATAAATTGGCTCTTTAGTCAAGCGACCTGTCATTAAACACTTATTGATACTTCATCATTCCTTTCTTTTAATCTCTATCTCTATCTTCAAAAGCAAGTGTTATTATTATCAAAGTCAAGAAAACTGTCGGTATTGATAATATGATTAAAATCGTTAGTAACCAAATTGGTATTTCTATCATGCTATCTTTTTACTCTCCTTTTTTCATTCTGTAATTATCTTTTGGATCATTGTATGTAATTACATAATTTCCTTTATTTGTCTTTTCAAATATTCTTCCACATAATGCTTTCGATAGTTCATATAATTTTTCTGCCGTTACTTCACTACTAATAATTGTTATCTTTGAATCATCAGTATATCTTGAATTGATAATCTCATAAGCTACCGATAAACTCTCTTTTGTTTCAATATCTAATTGCAGAAAATCATCAATGTATAAAACTTGACATTCTTTAATTTCTTTTATTCTCTTTCTATAATTGTCTTGTTCTTCTTGATAAAATGATTTTCTTTGATTTATTAATGATGGTATTTCAGTATTCCAAACAAAATATTTAACTTCATAATCACTATTTAAAAGTCTAGTAATTATTCCAGTACATAAATGAGTTTTTCCTGTTCCACTTTCTCCACCTATGTATAACCAATACGATTTTTTATCCTTTGCTACATCATTTGAATAATTAATTGCTTTTTCTAAACAATACTTTTGTATCTCATTATCAGCTTTATAATTTTCAAGTGTATATCTTTTAAATTGGTCTTTACTAATACCTGTATCTAAAAATCTTCTATATAATTTTCTTCTTTTCATACAAGTACAGTTTTTTACCTTTTCATGATTATTTTCTACATAAGAGATAAAACCTTTATTTCTACATATAGGACAATTTATTCCATCTTCTAAATTTAATTCTCCCTCTGAGATGTTATAGAAATATGAATCTTGTTCTACATAGGACATTTTAGAAATTGCAGCTTGATCTAATTCTTCTACACCATTACTATTTTCTTCTATTGATGTAGGTTGTTTTATTTCTACATTTTTAATTTCTTCCATATACTACCTCTTTACTTTGGATTAAAAGTTCCTGGTAAGCTATTAAAGAAATCATGAGCCCATTCATTAGACTGGTTTTCAAGTTTATTAGAATTGTATCTATCTTGTTTTGGTTTAGATTTTTTAAAGCTCTGATAATTAACCCATTTTAAACCATCATCTAAAAATTCCTTAAAAGCATTTTTTTGTTTAAAGAATTTTTCTGGTTGCCAATAAGTATCAAAGAAATAATCTCTATCGCTTATAACCTCGAAATATCTATCAATAATTTCTTTCATATTATCTAATGAATATTCTTTTAAATATGACCTAATATATACCATTGTTATTTTTGTAGGACTTACCATTTTTTTAGCAAATCCTAACTCAATAGCTTTGTTTAAATAGTATTCATAAACAAGTGTAGAATCATCAGAATTTTTTTCTTTTTCTATTTTCTTTTTAAAAGTATTTATATTTTTATTATTAGTAATAGTATTATTATTTATATCTATATTATTAGGTAAAGTTTCTTTACCACCCAGTAAAGTTTCTTTACCACTGGTAAAATTTGATAAATCAACTTTATAGGTATTAAATGTTATTCCGTTTTTTTGTTCTGATGTCTTAATGATTAAACCCATTTCAATTAAATCATTTAATGCTTTATCTATTGTAGGTTTACTTGCTCCAATAAAATCACATAGATATTGTCTGCTTCCTGTAAACTCACTTTCTCCATCTTGTGAGAATCCAAATATAATTGCATAAACCATTAAAGCATTACCACTTAATCCTAATTGGTTAACCATCCAGCCATTTACTTGAAAATAATTCTCGTCTTTAATTGCCACTCTTTTTCACTTCCTTTAATGATGGTATAAATTTAGGTAACTCATATAGCTTAAATAAGTCGCTAAAATCTCTATCACTTAACTTTTCTCTTTTGGCTAAGTTGATTATATTTATTTCGTTAGCAACTAAATCTACATGCAGTTGTAAGGTTGAATCACTTGTCAATTTTTCACTTGTATTTATTGTTCCTGATATTTGCAATAAATTACCTTTCTTTCCAAAATAATTCAACCGAACTGCCGTTTCATTAAATGCTATTATTGGTACTTTCTTATTCTCACTATTTAAAATTTTTAGGACACAATAAGCTATTTTTTGGCTATTCTTTGTTACTTTGATAACTGTATCTTGATAACATATACCAACTATTCTAAAACCATTAATAGCACTCATTTTTTACCACCTAGAATTTACTTTTTAATCGGCAAATGGTAATCCATCAGAATAGTCTTTATTATCTTCTTCTGCATCCTTAACATCTACTGGATCAATGAAATCATTAAAATTGTTAGTATTTTGTTCTTCTGCAATTCTTTGTGATTCTTCTTGTTCATTTCCTCTTAAAGAATTATTAACAGTCTTTCTTGACGTATTCTTCTTTGGTGCTTCAACTTCTTCTTCATTATCGACATAAGAGTAAGTACCATCCTTATTGATAACTGCTTGGTCTGCTGCTATTGCTTTTTGCATTTCAACACTCATTGGAGCATATCTATTAAGTAATAACTTTAATACTGTCTTACAAGCCATTGTATCGAAATTATCTCTCCATACATTAGTTGCTGATGTAGATGCAAAACTCTTTGAATACTTCTTTGCATGAGCTCTTACTTGTTCAGTAGTCCAATACATAGTCTTTTTGAATCCGTTTGATAATTGAAAATAAGCATAATAACCAACAATTTGATTAGCATCATAATCATGTGAGAATTGGAATAAATCATCTCCAAATTCATCTTGTCCTACATATTCTCCCTGATGTACCTCTCTAACGCCTAGTCTTTGGAATTGTCCACTTCTCATTGACATTTGAATAAGCGACTTGTATCCTAGTTGGAACTGTGCCTTATTTCCGTATGGTACGATATAACAAAATCCTAATGCTGGTGCTAACGGCATATTTAATGACTGAGCTAATAAACCTGCACTTAGAATACTTGCTGCATCACAATTTGATAACATAGGATTATTAGATACTACTGATGAAATTTCTGCTACGAACTTTCTAGCAACTTCCTTATCTCCTAATGTATCGTTGATTAACTTTTGGTAAGCATCACTCTTAATTGCTACACTAAACTTTGGTTGTTGTGTTGTAATATTTGCCATAATTATTAAATCTCCTCTAATGTAATATTTTCTTTTTCACAGAATTTAATTAACTTATCTAATGTCTTTTCATTAGTAAATGTAACCTTATACTTGTATTCCTTTGCCTTACTTACTAATGTCTTTTCTGCTTTCTTAGATGCAGCATAAGCATTAACCTCAGCACCAATTTCTTTATTCTTGTCATCAAAGATTTTTTCTAATTGCTTAGCTTGTTCTTCAAACTTACTCATAATCTCACGAGTAGTTGATAATCTTAAATTCTTGATTTGGTCTTTTGCCTTATTGCACTTTGCTCTAAAATCTTTAGCTATCTTATTTTGTTCATCATTTTGGATAACAAATGTTACGAATGAATTACAAATTTCTTGTGCTGCCTTTAATACATTATCAAAGTCCTTAATTTCATACTTGATACCTGTTTCATCATTAACTTGTACTGCTTCAATTTCAAAATTCTTTGCTGCTTCTGCCATATTTTTATAAATCCACCTTTTCTAATTTTGCTCTTTCTTCTAATAATCTTAAATATCCATCCATAAGTCCTAATTGAACTTTATATAATTCTTTAGGGCATGTAGGAGTAAATGATAAGTTATCCCAATTATCAAACATATTTTGTAACTTATCTTTTCTAATCTTTAACTGATAATACTCAGCCTTAAATCTTTCTTTGTAATCCTCAGAAATCATCATTCCAACTGTTTGAGCTAAACTCTCGATTTTAGTTTCTTCTCCTGGTATTGAAATAATTTTTTCAAAGAAATCATTAGTTATAGAATGTACCTTAGTAACTGGCTTATCACATAATCCAGCTAGTAATAATCTTTGTAACTTAGTTAAGTCTTTATCTTCTTCAAATTCATACCAACATGATTTAGATTCTTTGTCATAAAAACAATTAAACAATGTTACTTCCTTACCAGCCATACTTTCAATGTAATCCCTAGTGCCGTTTGCTTCTTCTAAATCATCCTTAATTTCGCTGCTTAAATCTTCATACTTTTTTAATAAAACTTTTGTTCCTTTTTTTAATAATTCTTGCATTTTAGTTTTTTACCCTTTCATTTTTTCTACTTATTCGATTTTTGATTCTTTGGATTATAAAAGAAAATTTTGGTAATATCTGTATCAGTTAGATTTAATACTTCCTTAATCTTATAAATAGTACCTAAATCTACTACCTCACATTTCTTTCCGTTCAATAATAGAGATACAAAAGAATGTGATTTACCAATAGCTTCTTCAAACTCTTTATTAGTAATAAAGACACTACCGATTTTCTTTCTTAAAGTTAGTGTATCTATCTCCATTCATTCAGCTCCTTTCTAATAACTACATCTTTATTATATATCAAGTGTATCACAAATGCAACACCAAATGTATTTTTTATGAAACATTTTATTTTTTGTTAAAAATTGTTTTAATTACGCCATTTTTTGAGAAAAAAATAAAAAAGAGCATTGTTTTTATGCCCTTTTTAAATAAATTTTTATAAAATTTTAGAAACTAATTACTAACTTTGGTTTTTTCTTTGCAACAATATTATTGGTAATAAAATCAATTTCTTTTTCTTCCAGGTATTTAATATCCTCTAATACATCTTCTCTATAAACCCAAAAATATCTATCTTCTGTATGATCTATTTGAAAGTCCTCTGAGTATTCATCATAAACATAATATTTTAATCTAGCTAATAATAATACTCCGTCTAAATCGTTCATAGTAACCATGTAATGCAAAGTTTGGCAGTAATACTGATTTGGTAATGTACCACTTTCCCATTCTTCACGATACTCTCTTTTTCTTAGTTCTACATCCTTAATCTCTAATCCAAATTTTAGATTATTCTTAATATCTTTAAATAGTCCATCTGGAGTACATGTAATTAATGGATAATCTTTTCTTCTAAATAACCAAAATGTATTTTTAGGTTGAGGTATTACTTCAAATTCAGGATGCTCTAAAATGAATAATTTACGGATATAATCTTCTGCAACTCTACCCTCTCTCATTCTATCATTTTCAGGTATCTCTTTTTTAATGCCTAAAACTAGCTCATTATAAATATCCATTTGAGTAGTCCATTTGCTTTGCCCTAATATAGCTGATGCACTACTGCCACCAATACCTCTATGTTCTTTCCATTCATCCTTAGTTTTATATGTTTCTTTAATATAATTTTGCTTTATTTTAGTTGTTTTCTTCTTGCTCATAATATTTGTCCTCTACTTTATCAAAATCAATATTAGCCTTATTTATGGTTTTTGTATTCCATTCTCCGTAAATCATTTGTTTTAACTTTTCAATTTCAGTAATTCTATTAGTACCAAATAATTCTAATACAGAATCAATAGTTGCATACTGATTACCATAAGATACTTTGCCGTTATAAGCCTTTATAGCAGTATTTTTAGCCTTTATAGCAGTCGGCTTAGAATAACCGTAATAATTCATAATATCACGATAAGTCCATACTGGTTTAGATAGCAGTTCTAATTTATTCTTTGCTTCCATTATTTTTTACCTCTCTTAAAATTCAGTAATTACTCCTTTGTTTTTTAAATATCTTCTTATTTTATTCCTTTTTCTTAAACCATTCCAAAATGACTCAAAATTGCTAACACCATCATAGAAAGATTGTTTAATATAAAACAACGGTTTCATTTCTCTTTTCCTAGTTATCTTGTTCATAACATACCTCGCTAATTTGAATATATCTATCATATTCCCAATCCCAATTTACAAAATATCTATTTATTAATACATAATGTACTTTGAAATATAATCCATTTGCTTTAACTACACAATATATTTCTTCTTTTTCAAAATCAATGTGTTCTTCTTGAACATCAACAAATTTCGTCATAAATATATCTTCTAAATCTTCTTCTATCCAATTTATGCTTGGCGGATTGTTTATTGCTTCATTATATCTATTTTTACCAATGTTGATGAATAATGTTATGAATGCTCCAATAATTAATATTCCTACCAAAATTATAATCACAACTTCTATTATAAATTTGCGGTTTTCTTCTTGTTCTTCACTCATCCATACTTTACTCACTTAAAATACCTCTTTAACAACTCAAATTCTTCTTCGGTAAGAGCAATAAACGATTCTGAATTTGAATTATATTCATCTAAATTATTACTTTGTTTTATACATTCAATATCAACATTCTTTTCGAATATAATCTTAAGCACCTTTTTCTGCTCTTTGATTTTATCGAGCATTTCATCAATATCGTTAATTCCTAGTATTATC
>JAEEGH010029159.1_pt1 | contig 10807 bp, 7 predicted proteins | sample 9134181 | NCBI WGS metagenome assembly JAEEGH01 (sample SAMN16246544, study PRJNA631951) | gut metagenome | biome: gut microbiome; feature: rumen; material: DP-attached | host: Bos | place: Iran: Karaj | collected 2018-10
AAGGGGCTCCGGGAAATTAATAAAAAGTCGAAAAAGTTTGTTTTTTTGACTAATGTAGCATAACTTTGCCAGCTGGTATAGTATCTCTTACGAAGAGATTTTGTCAAAGATAGTAATATTTTTGTTGTAATATGAAACGAAAACAACAATACGTAGCTCCTGCGATTCTGCGGCAGACGGCGCTGGATCGAGGATGTGAACTGCTTTCAGGATCTATTGTGGATGGAGCAAATGTCGTCTCCATGGGCCAAAACGTGGAAGACCTCGACTTTACTCCTAACAACACAGAAGGATTTAATTTTAACTGGGAGGACGCGCAATGAGAAAGACGATGACAATGATCTTGACCGTCTTGGCGGCATTGGCGTTGCTGCTATCGGGATGTGACCCCATTCTTCCCTCCGGAGGAAAGAGCGTCAAGTTCTCGGCCACTGCGAAAAGCCAGGTGACAACCAAAACCTCCTATGCCGGGGATGATTATACAAGTGGTAAAACCCACGAAGATATCTATTGGTCTGATGGCGATGCTATCAGTATTTACAGCAGCAATACAAATATAGTTGCAACGCCCAACGGCAGTGCGTCTGCTGAATATCTCCTGGATGTTGTTGAGGGTACGCCGACTCATGCAAAGCTTGTTAATTCGGATCCTAACGGACTTGCGTGGAAAGCTTCGGGCGCCGTAAAGTTTTATGCCGTTTATCCGCCATCAGCACTAGGCAATGGTGAGTCGGGTTATTTTACTATGGGTATTCCGACAACCCAACAATTTGCGACAAGTTTGGCCGAAACCAACATGGACCATGCCTATATGTTGGCAATCAATTCCCTGGAATCGTTGACAGAAAACGTTTCCCTTAATTTCTACCCGGCATTCACTGCTTTCCAGATCAATCTTGGGAGTCTCGACAGTGAGCTTACCCTCAAGGAGTTCAGAATTTACTACGAAGACCCCGCAGACCCTGAAGATGAAGCGGGAAAGGATATCCGCTTATCCGGCCCCTACTACGGGCAAATTGATGAGAACCACACACTGGAGAACAACACAATGGATTTTGCCCGTTGTGACGAATCAACCGAGGTAAATAAATACAAGGAGCCTGATTATGATTTTTCGCAAGTCCGAATGGCTTTCCTGAATGGAACTACGATTTCCCCCGATTCCTATATTAACTTTACCCTGCTGACGTTGCCGTTTATGGGGGGTAAAAATATTCCCGCCGTGAACGGTCTGACCAACCTCTGGCTTGAAGTCTCCTTCACGAAAGAGAATGAAACGACTGTAGTCAAGAAAAAGCTCGCACTCAAACAAGGAACAGACTTCATACAGTTCGCTCCCTGCAAGAAATACCGTATCAATGGTCTTGCGGTCGACGGTGGCTCAAATTGGCGGCTGCAGGTCGATGATCTCCCGTGGGATCTCATTGAGAAAGAGACGACTTTCTCCCAGAACATTCAGGCCAAAGCTTTTAATATCCAAAACTTTACTGAAAACATTAAGCCCGACGGGTCGGTAGAAAACCATTACTATCCTGAAGGAACCAAAGACTATCAAGTCCGTACGCTGGACATGGGTAAGACATATACTGATCCTGAAACACACCAAGAAATCAGTCCTTACTTCGAAGTGACTTTTAGACCAATGGCTCCAATGGGTGGTTATTGGCAGCTCATTCCCGAGAGCAATGGCGGTCTCGGCACGGCTGCCTTCCAGGTGGTTGTATGGGATGAGGATTCAAACAGAGGGAATCCCGATCTCAAGGGTCATATCATGAATCAAGATGTAACCCTTCGCGTTATCTGCAATGTGACCGACGATCAGCGCACGGAGGATCACGCAATCATCATCAAGGGGTTGTTCAGTACCAGCGTCTCTTTCGATGAGAACTCCACATTCAGTGCAGATTCCGAGTTACAGGACGTTCACAAGGACGGTTCATTCTCCTACTGGAGATTCGTTATTCCCGCAAAACAAAACTAGCGATGAAAAAGATTTATATATATATGGTATTTGTGGCGGCGGCCGTCGCAATCCTGGCTGTTTCCTGCGTGAGGGAACTTGACATTCAGCGACCCGTGACGGGTAACCAGGCGGTAATCAGTCTTACCCCTTTCTGTGTTGATCCTGTCACGAAAGCTGATCCTGAACCGACAGAACCGGGAGACAATACCTACAATGAAAATACCATCTCGGGCTACTACTGGTTCATTTCCGGTACTGCTGATGGAAACATTCTTCTCGGAGGTTATACGCCTGGTGATGGTGAAACTTCGATTCCCATCAACAGTGCGTTTCCCATTCAGAATGGCAACAATGGGTTTGTCTATGTGATAGCCAATCTTCCCCAGAAACCAGAGAGTCCCGCCAAAGGAGATGAGTGGTTCGAATATGATGTAACGTCGAAAGGCATTAAACATTTTGTTCAAGGTGCATCCACAGCCGCTTCTACCACTTATTCCGGCACGATTGCGAACTTGCAGACGATTGATTTCGGCAAAAGCATGCCGACATCATATCCGAAAAGCTCAGAGTTCTATGAATACACTTCTGCTACTACAGGCGTTCCCAAGCCCGAAAGATTCGTAATGCGCACGGAAAACCCCGTCCCTTTCCGTATCGTGAACAATGCAAGTGACCCGATTCCTGTCAAAGCCGAACTCAAGCGGGTTGCCGTCAAAATCATCCTTGACCTCTATGTGGCCAAGACAGTGGTTCAGTATAAAACCAACGCCGATGGCACTCAGTCTTATGAAAAGACCTGGGACTCCGACATGAGCCACATCCAGATCTACATGCTGTGGGGCAGTACCCGCGGCAATCTTGCGGGCACACCGATAAGATATGGTGAAGACGGTGTCGAAGCTGAATGGTTTTATTCCGCCTCACCTCGTTACGCGATGTACAAGAATCCGGATGGCGGACAATATAATAATTCCACCAACTCGATTAGTGGTTCCGTTCCATCCTCCCTTTACCCCACAACCGATTATCTGGTCAAGTCTACCGTCTGGGATTATGTTTATCAGGTCAATGCATCCCAGGGAGATAATGGATGGATTTGGAAAAACGATGTGGCAAGCGAGGACATGACCGAAGAGAACAGAGGAGACTATTACTATGGAGACTGGGCTTATGTGAGCGAAGATAAACCTACAGTCATCGATGAGGAGACGGGTAATGCGCAACGGCGTTCGACTACGCAGACGGAAAAGAAGACCTATTACAAAATCAGCAGTCTTCCGCTCTACACAATGCCGATCAAATGGAACGTCAACGATGCACATGCTCCCTTTATCAAGGTCATTCTGCCCTGGATGGGTTATGATACAACGAAGGGGGAAACCCCAAGCCTGAACAATTCGAAGGAGTTTTACTATAAAATATTGATTCCTGAGTTGACGGAACTGGATGCCAATGGTTGCTACCATGTCAAGCTCGATCTTTCGGTGCTTGGCAGCACGGCCGATGAGGTACCTGTCGAAATCTCGGGTGAATACCATGTAGTAGATTGGAACAGCCCCGTCGAGGCAATGGGCGGCGACCAGACAGCCGGCCGCTACCTTGATTGCGGTACTTATTTCGAATTCTATTCTCAGAACGAGATGGAAATCCCCGTCCGATCCAGTCACAACCTTTCAGTTGTCTTGACCGGGACGTATGCGCCGAAGTCAAATTATAATAACTATTCAGGTAATACAGTGACCACCGGTTCTTTGACTCGTCACACTTCTTCTTCTACTGGGGATTATTATATGATTTCGGCATCCGGCAATAATAAGGTTACGGTCACCCATACTATGGAAACCAGTCTTAATAGTATGGCTTCGCGGGATGTTTCGCCGATTACCTACACCTTCCGGATCCAACATGCAGATGATGCAAAGTATTATAAAGATATTACCGTGGTGCAGTATCCGTCGCTTTATATTACACGAGAGGCATCAAATGGATATCTTTTTGTCAATGGGTATGGCCGTCCAACGACTGGTAATAGTCATGCGACTTCATGGGATAATCGCGGTGAACGAACATTAGGGTCATCAGGATATTTAAATTATTTTCTTGGTGGTGTTATGCATATGGATGGCGTTCCTTCCAATACAAATAATTATGATATTCATACAAGTGCGCTTTCCTCTTCGTCTGAATATATTTTAATGGATCCTCGTGAGGATACTATGACGGACGGGTCAATGTTATACCTGACAGGGTTGACAAACTATAGAAAAACACGCTCCGATGTAACAAAAGGGATAGCTCCAATCTATAAGGTGGCGTCTTTTTATGGAGCATGTGTACCTGTAGGTTATAACGGAAACTATGGCGTGCTTTCCCATGATGGGGCAGTAAAGCGTTGTGCTTCATATCAAGAGAATGGTTATCCTGCCGGAAGATGGAGATTACCAACTGAAGCGGAAATAGAATATGCTATTTCTCTATCTTTGCAAGGTTTGATACCTGTTCTATTTAACTCTACATATTGGGCATCAAGTGGACGTGCATATTCGTATTCAGCTAAAGAATTTCAAAATGCAACACAAGCCGTTGTCCGTTGTGTTTATGATTCCTGGTATTGGGGCGATGAAAAACTATCCAATCCTACAGTATGGGGTGGATTCCAAACAGATTATATGAATAATTAGGGGAGAACTGGTCTATGAAAAAGTACATTTATATTCTGTTCGCCGCCTTGCTTGCTGTAGCGTGTGTTGAACCGCTGCAGCCGTATCTTGGCCCTATCATCAACGAGCCGGAAGAGGGAACACCGGTAACCATTGAATTCTCCCTTCCTCCGATGACAAAAGGGACAATGGCCCACGATCCGGACATCAGCACCATCCATGTGGCGGTCTTCAACGAGCGGGGTATCCTGAAACAATATGAGAAAGCTAAGCTCACCAATCCGGAAAACGTCATGAATGGCGACAATCCCGATGGTAATCCGACCTATTCCGTGGAAATCAACATGTCTTCCTCGAAGCGGATCCTTCATTTCATCGGTGACTCGCCGGTTGACAGTTTTGACGATTTGGTGGCCATTGCAGGCACTTCGGGTGAAGACGCTATTCTCAATGCCCTGACTACAGCCGGTGGGGAGGGTGCCTACTGGCAGCGCTACGTACTTGACAAGATCGACGCATACACGTATCAAGGCGGCGTATATGTCGATCCTGATGGGGGGCGTTGGGGTGCAGAGGGTGCCACACAGTATTCTTATGAAGAGAATAACCAAACCATCACGGTGTATAGTGGTGATTTCATCAAGCGTGACGGACACAAGGTCTTGGATGGCACCGGTTATTTCGCATCAACTGAGGTTTCCGAGGCGCTGGCCAATATTCCCTTTATCCGTAATTTTGCAGAGGTTACGGTATCTTCTGATCCCAATGGGACCAATTTTCGTCCGACGCGGTTTGCCTTGATGAATGTACCGAAAGCCGGTTATGTCGCGCCTTTCGATACAAAAAAAGATGCGTTCGCTGTGGCATATATCGGTAAAAATACGCTAACCCACACGGCTGTGGCCGGTTCTAATTATCCCGGTTATCAGGCCGGAAGCATTGATCCTACAGTTCCGACAACATTCATCGACCTGACATCGACAGCAGCCAATGCCGTCAAGACTGCGTACATGTATGAACGCACCCTTCCCAATCCTCAGCAGCCTGCGACCTGTGTTCTGGTTGAAGGGTACTATGATGAAGATGGTGACGGGACTTACCCTACAACTAAGGTATGGTTCAAGTTCGAGATCACCGATACGAACGGGGGCTATTTTCCAATCTACCGCGGTCTTTCGTACGACATCAGGATCGGTATCATTTCCGGTGCTAAGGGTTATGCTACAGCTGCACTCGCCGCTGCATCCGATGCCATCGGCGACATCTCAGGCTCACCGACTACCGCTACACTGGAACAAATCAGCGATGGCAAAGGGACTACTCTCTGGGTAGAGTATATCGACTATGTTGCAACCGGGGCCGAAGAAAAGACCATCTTATACACGATGTACTATACGAATCCCTCTACCGGTGCGATTACGTATTTATACGATGGCATTTCAATTACGTCAGAGTCAATCACACATCCTGACGAAAATTACAAGGCGATCACGGAGACGCCTGTTGTTGCTTCAGGAACGTTTAACTCTGGCACTCCTGACGACTCCAAGGTTTGGAAGAAAGCCACCGTCAAACTGGGAGCATCCGGACAACATCCCTTGCACAGTATCCTCCGTGTCCAGGGTACTTCTTATGGCTCAAATGGAAATAACGGCAAACCCATGTATCGTGACGTCCATTATCGGGTGCTGAACACGCAGAAGTTCGAAAACGGAACCAACAAGTTGAAGGCGACTCCTCTTGAAAACGAAAATACCGGGCAGATAACGACTTTGACCATTTACCTGCCTAATGACCTTGGCTTTTCGATGTTTCCGTTGACCCTTCGCATAGAGGCACAGAACGGAAGCTATACGACCGTCGACGGCCTTCCCGTGGAAAGTGGTCCATCTCTCTTCGATGAGACCAAGAATTCCTTCTATTTCCTTAAGACCATCGAATACTCAGACTACTTCGATTCAGAGACGGGCACCACTACGACGGCTTTTACCACAAGATTCAAGACTACGCGCAATGGTACGACTTCTGCTGCCGGGACCAACGCTACCACCTTCGCCGTGCTGGACAAGGTGAAGAGTGGTCGGGAGACGCCCTATTTTGAGATGGCGACTTGCAATGTGTCTGTAGGTGGTCCTATCTTCGCTCTTGAGCAGGAATCCATAACAGTGAATGCCAACGTGACCGAGGTCCAGTTCAATATCAAATCGACTGGTGATGAAAATCCGACTTGGAATTTGACGCCAAGTAACAACATTACCTCCCTCTCGACAACTTCTGGGACTGGCAACGCGACAATCACGGTAACTATTCCGGAGAATACCAGTGAGACGAATACTGTTACGTACACTGTCACGGCCAAGCGCACCGGTTTCGATGATCTGGTCTTTACAATTACTCAGCAAAAGTATTCGTCGAAGCATTATTCTGTGAATACGAACGCAGGTACAGTAACCGCCAATAGCTATGGTTGGATTGTAAGTGGTGTCAATCCGGATAGCAGTACGTATGACAGCTACGAGTCGAATAATGCCGGACAGAATAACACTATGGCCACCATGAGCATAACGATAAGTGGCTATGATAGCTTTACGTTCTACATTATGAGTAATGGTGAGAGCAGTTACGATTATGTTGCTGTTTATGCTTTGGATGCTAGTTCAGCTGTTTCAACGAGTTGGCCGTACAATCGAGATAGGAGTAATGATTATGAGAATACGCGTGGTTACTCTTTCCAAGATAATAACTTTTCATCGTCATCGGTAAATATTGGTAATGACAACCGTATAAGAACTGTTACATTCAGCAATATTTCAGCAGGTGAACATACTATTTATATCCAGTATGGTAAAGATAGTTCTCAAGGTTATTATACCGACAAAGGCTATATCCTAATCCCGAAGAATCAATAACCTATCTTCCATTTTATTAATAGCAGAAGGGTGCTGAATTGCAGCACCCTTTTTGTTTTTAGTTATGCCCAACATTTGCAAATACTTGTTTTTTTGGTATTTTTGTGCGAATTTTAAGTAATACATTTGATTCATATGCCTTCTTCGGAGAAATACAATGATTCTCGGACGGTGTTGCTGCAGGACAGTATCCTGTCTGTCATGGCGTCATTGTTGGCTCTCTTGCTTGTTCGTTGGCTGACGTCCGCGATGCCGGGGTTTACGTCTATCGTACTGCGATGGATAGGGTGTTCGTTGGGGGCTTCTCTGGTGGGTTTCTTCGCTACCGGGAGCTATCGTTTCGTTCGGCGCTATGCAACGATCCGTCTGTTGGGACACGTCGTATTGGCTATCGTTGTAAAAGAAGCTCTTTTAGCGGGGGTACTTTTGCTGCATGTGGTTCCTGTCGCTTCAGCAATGACGAAAGTATCGCTCTTGCTTGCCGACTTGCTGCTCACTTGCATATTCCTGCTTTATATCCGTTTGTCGGCGAGGCTTTTCTCGACGGAAGGCGACGAAGATGTCAATGCTGTAGTTGGCAAAAAGAACGTTCTGGTGGCAGGTACAGGACCCTTGTCGCTGAAGCTGGCGAATGAGGCAGATCGTGGTGGTATCTACAATGTTTTGGGCCTCCTGAGCCAGGATCGGAATATGTCTGGCCGTGTTATTGACGACAGAGTTGTGTATTACTGTCGTGACGCCCAGGAGATAGACGCCCTTCAGTGGCGCCTCGGCGGTATTGATGCCATCCTTTTTCCCAATGAGCCTGATAGCACGGAAAACACCAAGTCAAAGACCACATTGGAGGATCATCCGCAGCATGACGGGATGAGTGCAGCAGGCCGTTTTATCAAGCGAAGTTTCGATGCGGTGGCTTCCGCAATTCTGCTGCTGCTGTTTTCGCCACTGATCGGTATTTGTGCTGCAGCTGTGAAATTGGAAGACGGAGGGCCGGTGCTTTATGTCCAGGAGCGGATTGGGCGGCAAGGTCGTCCTTTCAACATCTATAAGTTCCGTTCTATGCGTGTGAACGCCGAGGCAGATGAGTGTCCGCAACTTTACGGTGGCGACAACGATCCGCGGCTCACGCGTACCGGACGCTTTCTCCGGGCCCATCATCTGGATGAACTTCCCCAGCTCTGGAACGTGCTTCGCGGGGATATGTCTTTCATAGGCTATCGCCCTGAGCGACAGTTCTATATCGGACAGATTATGGAACGCAATCCCCGTTACCGTTATCTTTACCAGATCCGGCCCGGTGTGACGAGCTACGCCACCTTATACAACGGCTATACCGACACGCTCGAAAAGATGCTCACGCGCCTTGACCTCGACCTTTACTATCTCCGGAACCGTTCCGTTTGGTTTGATCTCAAGGTTCTGGGATTGACGTTTCTGAGTATCGTTGTCGGAAGGAAGTTCTAAGATTCAGACAGCCTGTTTGCTATGGACACACAGGACGGACGCAGATGGTTTGTGGCGCGGACGCGCCACGGTGCGGAACTGGGCGTTCGTAATCGACTGACCTCACTTGGCGTGGAGAATTTTGTGCCGACGCGAAAGAGCAAAGGCTGGCGTGGCAGGACCGTCGAGCGTCCTGTCATCAATTGTCTGGTCTTTATCAGGGCTACGAAGGCTGAGGCTTTAGCCCTGATTCACGAACGAGGATTGAAGGCCGACTATCTTTTTGACCATGCTACCCGGCACCTGATGGTCGTTCCCGATAAAGAGATGGAAGATTTCCAAAGAGTCTTCGACTTGTCGACCGACGAAGGCGGTCTCTTGGATCGTCCACTTGAGTTGGGGGAAAAGGTTCGCGTTACCAAAGGTCCCCTGCAAGGCATAGAGGGAAGCATTATGGAACTTCAGGGGCGACACTATGTCGTGGTCTCCCTGCACGATTTCCTCTTCGCCCGCGCTTCTGTACCGCGCGCTTGGCTGGAGACTATGGCTTAGTAAAGGAAAAGGTATTGCGGAGATTTCCACGGAGAAGGCTCCCCATCGTGGCAAGGGTTTCCTTGGGTGCGTAGTGGAGTGAAAAGGGGAGCCGACGAAGGAAACGTTTCAATGTGTTGAGTTTTCGCTGTCTGGAACCAGCGCTCAATTCCGTACCTCGGGAGGATGCGTAGTGGCCGAAGTTGCCCCCTTCCAGGATAATCTTTTCCAGCGGTTTCGGCGATACTTGTTCGCCGATAAAGGGATGGTCTGAAACCTCGAGTTTTTCAGCTAGGAATGAGAACAGCAACTGGTTCCAGCGCCAGGTGCCGGTGCGGCGGAAGATTCGCTTAAGTGCAGGTACGTCGATGCTGCTGCCAAGCGCCTGCCAGGCCATGGCCATATCGCAGAGCTGCCTCAGTCCCACCCCGGGTCCGATAGCATGTTTGAGAATATGAGCGGATAGCATAAGCAACGTCGCTTCCGGTATGCCTACAGCTGGCAATTTGCGTGCTGCGCAATGCAGGTCGAAATAGCGGTCGTGCAGGTCGATGTCGATGCCTTTCACACGCCCCAGGAGGCTTCCATCGGGTGAGATGCTCCGTTCTTCCAACATAGCGTGCGCATGCTTGATCTCATTTGGCGGCAAATACAGGTCGATGTCACCGCATATCCGGAATTCAGGATGCAGATAGTAAGCCGCTACAGACGTTCCCTTCATCACAATGGGCGAAAGTCCGGCCGATAGGAGTCGATTCATTAAAGACTCGGTTACGGACGAAATCTCGTAGTACCTTCGGACAGCGCGAAGCGTATCGGACATCAGTTCGGTAACGAATAGTTCGGGAGGTTTTATTTCGGGAGGTAGCTGGAACAGCGCTTGATAGAGTAATCCCAAAACAGCCTGCCGTCGGGCAGCATCCAGAATTGCTTGCCATCCTTCCGGCGTTGTCTTACGCGCCAAGGAAACCGCATCAGCAGCAAGCGGCCTCTCGTAGAGGCCGCTTCGTACCAAAGCCAGAAACAAATCTGTCGTCATTTACGTCTCTTGCCGAATAGACCGCGGTGTTTCTTGTGCTTTTCAGCGCGTACGCCAGTCACTATCTCGTGGATGGTGCCCCAGTCTGGCAATCCGCCGAGATTGCGGTCGTCAATATAAAGGTCCGCCACCACCTTGCAGGAACGGCCAGGCTTTGTCGAGAAGAGTGCACCAGGAGGATAGTTGCTGTTGATGGCATAGAACTCCAACCCTCGTTCACGGCAGAAAGAAAGAGCCTCTTCAAGCAGCTCACCGTCGCGCG
>JAEEGH010029161.1_pt1 | contig 10807 bp, 5 predicted proteins | sample 9134181 | NCBI WGS metagenome assembly JAEEGH01 (sample SAMN16246544, study PRJNA631951) | gut metagenome | biome: gut microbiome; feature: rumen; material: DP-attached | host: Bos | place: Iran: Karaj | collected 2018-10
CCTCGGCCTGCGCGAGGGCGGCCCCGATGCCGTCGAGGGCCTCGCGGAGGGATTCGTAGGACGCGAACGAACCGGCCTCGCGCGCCGCGAAGCGGGCCGCCGCCTCCCATACGCGCGGTTCCAGGCCGCCGCAGAGCGAGAGCAGCAGGTCGCGCTTGCTGCCGAGGTCGTCGCCGAGCAGGATGTGCGACATCCAGAACCCCGACTTCGAGGAGACGATCGCAGGGTAGCCGGTGTCGCGGCCGCGGATGTCGCACCACTTCGCAACGGTACGGGCGTCGGAACGGGCGGCCGAGGCCAGCATCAGGCTCGTGGAGTGCTGCCAGACCATGCCGGGGAGGCCCGCCTCCGGCTGGAGCATGCGGATTGCGCGCCAGGCGGTCGGACTGCTCTCCTTCTGCCATGCGCCCAGCGAAAATCCCATCGCGCGGGCCAGTTCCGCATCCGCGCCGTAGAACACGCCGAGCTGGCCGCCGCGGCCGAGGAAGCCGAGCAACGCCTTCTTTTCGCGCGCGCCGGGGTGCGGATTGTAGGGCAGGACGCAGCCTTTGACGTCGGCGCGGCCCAGAATGCCCGACTCGACCGCCTCGTCCGTCACGAACCGATGGCCTACGCCGGCGTCGAGGAGGAGCTTCGAGATGCGCATCGCGGCGGTTGCCGCCACGGCGCGCTCGCTGGCATCCTTGCAGGAGGTGGTGCCTTTCACCACGAGCAGCGGACCGTCGAGGGCGCTCAGGCGGTGGACCGTCAGCGTCGCGTTCCGCCCGCCGTCGCCGCGCCAGGCAGAGATCCGGACGGCCGAGACCTTCCCCCAGCCCGACGGCGTGCCCTCCACGGAGAAATCTTCGCGGTGGTAGACCATCCGCTGCTCGCCGGTGCCGTTCAGGGGGCGGTTGCAGACGTACCAGCCGTTTCCGCTGCGGAAATAGAGCCCCAGATGCCGCATCGAACCCGGGTCGTCGCAGCGCAGGTCCAGGGCGAAACCCGCCGCCTCCGAGAGGTCAACCCTGCCCAGCGACCGGTCCCAGGCCGCGCGGTCCGCCTTGCCGCTGAACGGTAGCACGAAATTGACGCCGGACGCGACTTTTCCGGGCTTGGGCGACCCCATGAACGACGTCCAGGCCGAGGGCACATCGGTCATCAGATTCGCCACCAGGCGCTCGCCGGCCGCCCATTGCGCTCCGCCGATGACCAGCACGGCCGCCAGAAAGAGGGACAGACCTCGTTTTTTCAGCATTGTCCACATGGCGCGGCCGCCTTGTCGTTACCGGGGGAGGGGGCGTGCGTGGCGGATGGCGATCATCTGGGCGAGGACGGAGATGGCGATCTCGGCGGGGTCGGTGCCACCGAGGGATTTGATGCCGACGGGGGAGGTGATGCGGGCCAGGCGTTCCGGGGTGGCGAGCTGCGGGTCGGTTTCGCGGAGGCGGGCGTAGCGGGAGTCGCGGGTGTGGGCGGAGCCGAGAAGGCCGACGTAGGCGGGCGGCGGTTCGAGGGTGAGCGCGGCGCGGAGGGCGGGGAGGTCGAGCTTTTCGTCGTGGGCGAGGAGAACGATGTAGGTCGAGGGGGCCGCCAGGCGCGGGATGGCCTCGTCGGGCCACTCGTGGATGACCTGCGTGGCGGGGGGGAAGAGGTCGGCGCGGGCGTAGTCGGTGCGCGGATCGACCAGCGCCGTCCGCCATCCGCAGTCCGGCGCGAAGCGGGCCAGCGCGACCGCGATGGGAGACGCCCCCACCAGGATGAGGAGAGGGGCCGGGGCGCGGACTTCCAGGAAGTAGGCGGGGTGTTCCGGCGAGGCGGGGCGGTGGCGGCGGACCTCGGAGCGGGTCCAGACGTCGAGGAGGGCGTCGGCGAGGTCGGGGTCGGCAGGCGAGGGGGAGGGGGTGCCTGGCGTCCAGAGGCCCTGGTCGGGGCCCGGACCGGGGGCCAGTCGCGTCCAGAGCAGGATTTTTTGCGTGTTTTCGGCGGCGAGCAGGGCCTTCCAGGCGGCGGAGACGGGGTCGTGGCGGCGGAGCCAGATCGCGATTTCGCCGCCGCAGGAGAGTCCGACTTCGAGGAGCGGGTCGAACGAGGCCCCGTAGCGGACGAGGCGGGGCGGTGCGGCGGGGTCCGCCAGCAGGGCGGCCAGATGCGCGCGGAGATCGTTTTCGACGCAGCCCATGGAGACCGACCCGGCGAAGGCCCCCTCGGCGTTGACGACCAGCCGTGCGCCGGGCAGCCGCGGCGACGAATGCTGGCGGGAGACCAGGATCGCCTCGGCCGACGGTATGCCTGCCGCGTCCCAGGCGGCCAACGCGCTCATCCAGTCGGGCCGCCCGGCGGAATCACGCGCGGGCAGGGACTCGGGGACATCGGAAGGCATGGGGTCGTGGATGGTGTTGCAGGAACTCGTCATGGCACCCGCGAGCATAGGGCAACCCCGGCCCGCTGGAAAGCACGAAACTGGTGGGGGCGCGATGGGCAATCGCGATCGAGAGCAATTTCAGAAAAGCCGCAAAAGCCGGCCGGCTGGGTAAGGGCCGACCGCCGGGCGGCCCGTGCGCAAGGACAGTTTTCAGGATGTTCTTCCCGAATCCCCTGGGCTCGGCCCGCCCGGCGGTCGGGCCCGGAAAGGCCTTCTTGCTGAGAAGCAGGGAGCTGAAGGGGCAACGGCCCAAAAACAACTGCGCGCAACCCGATGTTTCCTCTTTTGCAGACAATCCAGATGCACCCATGTCGCGGTTTATCGCGATTTTCGCTTTGCACATTTGCGCGCGCGTGTTATTGTGTGAGGGTATGAGGTTGTCATTTTTCCAAAGTCTTCCGATATTCTTCGTCGCGCTTCTCCTGGGGGCCGCGCCCGTCCGGGCCGTCCAGGTCCGCATTGCGTCCTACAACGTCCTCAACGGACTCGACACCGCCTCCGACAGAGCTTCGTATGCTGTCACGCGCGCCGACGACTGGTGGCAGGTCGTCGACTCCATCCGCCGCATCGATCCCGACATCGTCGGCTTTGCCGAGCTCAACAACTACGACTTCGACAACCTCCGCGCCCTCGCCTCCCTCCTGGGCTATCCCCACGTCGCCCTCTCCTCGGAGCAAATGAACGTCGGCGACTTCCGCCAGGGCATCATGAGCAAATACCCGATCACCGGCTGGGACCTCGTCAAGGAGAACGGAACCGACCCGAACGCCCGCGAAATCAAGCGCTGGCCGATCCACGCCACCATCGCCGTCCCCGGCGCCCTCAACCCGCTCCACGTCTTCGTCGTTCACACCCACCCCGGCACCGACAGCAAGGCCAACCGCCTCTGGCGCGCCATGAACGCCTGGCGCATGCGCCGCTACCTCGACGACATGAAGGCCCGCCTCCCCGAGGACGTCGAATGCGTCCTCATGGGCGACTTCAACGAAGACGCCTACGGCGCCATCGGCGCCGGCCAGCACACGTCGTTCGACTACGCCTACTATTCCGCACGTCTCGCCGCCGGCACGCTGTTCGGTTCCTGGTTCCGCCTCGGCAACGATTTCCTCTGGTCCACCAACGCCTCCGCCATCCTCCCGTACAAGCTCTACCCCAGCGAGCGATTCAACGACTTCTCCCCCGTCGCGTCCACCTTCCGCACCGGCCTCGAAAACGCCGCCGACCGCACCACATACCCCTTCTCCTCCCGCACCCTCGACTACATTCTCTTCTCTTCCGAAATCCTCCAGTCCCCCTACGGCCCCCCGCAGTGCGAGGTCTACTGGGCCGCCAACGACGCCGCCGACAATCCGCCCGGCCTCCCCAAGCCCGGCCCCTGGCTCGACACCCTCGTCCTCGGCTCCGACCTCGCCGCCGCCAAGTCTGGCCTCGACCACCTCATGGTCTTCGGCGATTTCCACTTGATCGACGCCGTGCCGGGCCTCACCCCCGTCGCCATCATCTCCGAACTCGCCGCCCGCCCCGACGCCCCTTCCGCCAACTTCGTCGAAATCGCCAACACCGGCGCCTACCCCCTCCGCGTCGACGGCTACACCCTTGATTTCCACTACCGCGACAATTCCGTCCCCGCCTTTTCCATCCCCCTTTCCGGCTCCATCCCCGCAGGCGGTGTCTGGTGGGCCGCCCCAAACGCCATCGTCTCCTCCAACCGCTGGGCCGACGTCATCGCCGGCAACGGCCTGGACTGGCGCCCCCCGGACGTTGTCGAATACCGGCTGGGCACCTCCACCTTCGACGGCCGAGGCGCCGTTGTCCTCCGCAATGCCTCAGGCACCATCCTCGACGTTTTCGGAGCCGTCGCCGTCGACGGTACCGGCAAGCTCTGGGACTGCTCGGGGAAAGTCGCCGCCCGCTCCCCCTCCGTCACCGATCCCATCGACACCTGGAACGCCCGCGAGTGGATTTTCCACCCGCTCCCCGACCGCCTTGACGCCGCCACCCCCGGCCACCATGAGTCCGGCGCAGCCGCCGACGTCGTCGTCTCCGCCGTCTCCTTCTCCCCCGCCGCCCCCGCCATCGGCGAGCCGTTCGCCCTGACCGCCGTCATCACCCCCAACGCGCTGGCTTCCAACTTCGTCCTCACGGCCCACTTTTCCGTCAACGGCGACATCTCCTCGCCCGCCTGGACCGACGGCTTCCCCCTCGAAAACGTCTCCGGCAACGTCTGGAACGCCCCCACCATCGACCTCGCCGCCGCCCCCGGCGACGCCGTCTCCTGCCGCCTGCAGGTCTCCTTTGACGGCCCCGGCGGCCTCTCGCCAGCCTTCTCCGACCAGCTTGACTTCGCCTATCCCGCTCTCTCCGACGGCCGCGGCCGCCTGGACGGTCTCCTTTTCAACGAGGTCTCCCCCGCCGCCGGTTTTGCCGAGCTCGCCGGCCCCTCCGGGCTGTCTCTGGAAGGCTGGACGCTCGAGTGCTGGAACATCGCCGAAGACGCCCCGGCCCTCCTCTGGACGCGCGGTTTCGCCGCCGGCGCCACCGTCCCTGGCACCCCCGCTGTCGCCGACGAATGGGGCAACTCCGTCGGCTTTGCGGTCTTTTCCGCCGACCCCTTCGAAACCGCCGACCCCGCCGCCCTCGTCCTCCGCAAGCCCGGCGGCAGCGTCGCGGACGCCGTCGCCTGGCTCCCTCCCGGCGCCCCCGCCGCCCCGTTTGCGGCGGATTTCCTCCCGGACACCGTCCTCTCTGTCAACGTCGCGCAGGGCCTTCCCAACTACCTCCATCTCCTTGGTCCCGCCCCAGCCGCCACCGCCTTTTCCCTTCAGGCCCCGAATTGGATCCTGACCGGCCGCGCCTCCGACACCCCCGCCCGCGTCGTCCGCTGGGACTCCGCTCCACCCACCCCCGGCGCCCTCAACGCCGGCCAAAACTCCGGCGACCTGGCCCTGCTCCGCGTCGACCGCGACGACGATTCTCTCCCCGACGACGAAGACAACTGCCCCGCCGTCCACAATCCCACCCAGGCCGACATCGATGGGGACGGCCTCGGCAACGCCTGCGACCCCGACATGGACGGCGACGGCATCCCCAACGCCATCGACAACTGCCCCGCCGTCTGGAACCCCGAGCAGGAGGACTCCGATGGCGATGGCGACGGCGACGCCTGCGACCCCTATTTCGACCCCGCCCTCCTCCCTGCCTCCGAATCCTTCTTCGTCACCTTCGAATCCGTCGAGCCCGGCGCACTCTCCTTTGCCGACGGCGGCCGCAACTGGACTTTCTCCGCCGCCGACGTCGCGGACGCCCCCTCCGGCTTCGTCCTCGGCGCCCGTGCCGCCCTCCTCGAACCCGGCGGCATCCTCGCCCTCGATGGCGTCCTCACCAACGGCCTCGCCTCCGTCGCCTTCTTCGCCGCCGCGCCCGCCGAAGACGGCGCCACCGGCCTCGTCGTCGAAACCTCCGCCGACGGCGAAACCTGGGACTACCTCTTCCACCCTGTCCTCTCCGCCGCCCTCGCCCCCGCTCGCTTCGCCTCCTCCTCCCCCGCCACCAATCTCCATTTCCGCATCCGCCTCGACGCCTCCGCCGCCGGCCCTGTCTTCCTTGACAACCTCCGCCTCGTCTCCTTCGTCCGCGCCGTCGCCGACGCCGACATCGTTGCCGACCTGGTCGTCGCCCGTGACGGCGCCCCCCACACCAATTCCTTCGTCGTCACGCCCCCCTCCGCCCTTTGGTCCGTCGTCTACACCAACGCCGAAGGCGATACCGTCTCCGCCCCCGTCGAAATCGGCGTCTGGGGCGCCATCCTGCGCGTCGAAACCACCGATGCCGTCGCCGGCGGGACCTTCGTCTTCCCCGGCTGCCTCGTCATCGAACCCCGCGTCGATCCGCCCGTCGCGACCGCCGGCATCGCCCTGCCCGCCGCCACCTGGGCGATGTTGTCCGGAACGGTCGTTCCAAATCGTGCCAGCGCCCTCCCCGTCGTCTTCGAATACGGCACCTCCCCCTACAACTTCGGCAACAAGGTCCTCGCCGAGGAATCCCCCATCTCCGGCTTCGACCCCGTGTCCGTCAACGCCACCATCGAGGGCCTCCTGCCCTCCACCCGCTACTACTGGCGAATCATCGCCGGCGACGCCGCCACCCCCGCCCAGACTTTCGACACCGACGCACTCCCCGTCGTCGAACCATCCGTCCCCGTCGTCGCCTCCCTCGACTTCCTCGCCCAGTGGCCCACCCTCTACGGCGCCACCAACTACCTCCTCTCCGTCTGCACCCTCTCCGGCTCCTCCGGCGAAACCTTCACCGAAACCTTCGCCGACTGGAAAGCCGTCCCGTATCCCTCCATCGACGACCTCAACTCAGGCAAGTCCACCTATTCCGAACAGCGGACCGCCGTCGGCCTCTGGACAGCCACCAACTGCGCCGTCTATCCCTCCGAGCCCGCCACCCCTCCCGGCTCCGCGGGTCGGATACAGCTCTACCAACTCACGGCCTCTAGGGCGGCCTGGCTCCGCGCCCCGCCCATTGACGGCATCGCCTCTGTCTCGTGGGTTGCCGGTGGCAACAAATACGCCAACAGCGCCATCGAGCTCCAGGTCAGCATCGACGGCGGAACCACCTTTGAGTCCGTCACCAACTGCACCGGACTGGCCACCACCCCCGTCGCCGCCACCAACATCTGGGACCCGCCTCTTCCCGACGGCGCGATTATCCGCTTCGGCCCCCTGGGCAACCGCAGTGTTAATATCTACGACGTTTCCATCGCCACTGCCCCCCCCACTGCCACCCCTCTTCCCGGCTACCCCGTCTCCGTCGTTCCCGGCGAATACGCCGCTTCCTGCTCCGCCCTCGTCGTCGGCCTCGACCCCGAAACCACCTACCACGTCTCCGTCGTCGCCCAGGGCCCCGGCTGGGAAACCGACCCCTCCCCGCTCCTCCCCGTCACCACCCTGCCCGGCGACGGCATGACGCCCTTCCCCGTCCCCTGGCCTGACACCCCCGCCGTCACCCTCGGCCAGACCCTCGCCACCAATGTCACCGCCGCAGGCTCCCCCGCCCCTGTCGCCTCCATCGGCGCCTCCGACGCCCTCGGCGACGCCTCTCTCGTCCCCGATCCCGCCGCCTCCTCCCCCGCCGCCACCGTCGCCCTCTTCACCTTCACCCCCGTCTCCGCAGACGTCGGCACCCGCACCTTCCACTTCGTCGCCACCAACCGCTACGGCGCCGTCTCCAATGTCTTCGCCGTTACCGTCCTGCCCGCACCTGCCATCCCCGGCGACTTCTCGATCCGCCACATCTCCACCGACCCCGATACCGGCGCCGTCACCCTTTCCGTCGAAGGCCTCGACCCGCTCTTCTCCTACGGCCTCTCCGCCACCGCCGACCTCTCCGACCCCGCCCCCGGCGCCTGGCATCCCGTCGCCCCTGTCCCCCCCTCCGGCACCGTCATCCTCGTCCCCACCTCCTCTCCCGCCTTCTACCGCATCGAAGTCCTCCCCGCCGACTGACTCCAAAAGAGAAATGGCACAAGAGGGACGATCCTGAGGCGTGCCTTGCCCACGGCCGCAACGAAGCGCGGTCCGGAAAACGGCTAACCACCTAACTACCCAACCACCCAACCACCCAACCACCCAACTCCCCATTGAGAGCCTCCAGAGGGCACTTGCAACAACGCCACAGGGGCGTGGTTGCGCGCTTGCAATGGCTGGTGTGGAATGTAAGAATGGGGGGCCGTTTTTCCGCACCGTGAACCGTCTACAAGCCAACCTCTGCCTTCTTTGCGTCACCCTCTGCTGGTCGGCCGAAATCATCCTCTACGCCTGCATTCCCGCCGGCGTTCCCGCATTTGCCACCATCTGCGCGACGACCTGCGCCGGGGCCGCCCTCCTCGCCATCCCCTTCCGGCATCGCGTCGCCGCCGCCCTCCGCTCAGGCGGCTGGAAGCTCCCCCTCACCGCGCTCCTGCTCGCCGCCCTAAGCACCGCCTACAACACCCTCTTTCTCGTCGGCGTCAAATTCTTCGACGTCGCCTCCGGGGCCTTCACCTTCTGCATGACCGTCGTGGTTCTGCCCGTCGTCCTGCTCTCCCTGCGCCGCCGCGTCGCCCCCGCGACCTGGCTTTCCGTCGTCCTGGTCCTCGCGGGCATCTGCTTCGCGCTCGGCCCGACCCTCCGCACGGCGCACCTTCCCGGACTCGCCATCATGGGCTTCGGCTGCCTCCTTCGCGCGGTGCAGATCGTCCTCCTCGCCGACCTCGTGAAAAAGCACGACCCCATCTCCGTCGCCGTCCTCATCCAAGCCTTTTCAGGCCTTCTGGCGCTGGGCGGCTGGGCCCTCGAAGACCCTCGTCTCTTCGCAGGGCTGCCCATCTCCCGCACCCTCGTCGCCGCCTGGGCGCTCTACGCCTACTTCGTCGTCGCCTTCTCCCAGTGCCTGAACGTCTTCGCCATGCGCCGCGTCACGGCCGCCAACGCCACCGTCGTCTACTCCGTCGAGATCGTCTTCTCGCTCCTCTGGGGCGTTGTCCTGCCGGCCGGCATCGTCCAGCGCGTCATCCTCACCCCGTCCGTCATCCTAGGCGCGCTCCTCGTGGTCGCGGGCTCCGTCGCCGAAATCGTCGACTTCCGTGGACTCCGCTGCGCCGCCGAAGGAGGTGCCCCATGACCCGCCGCCCCGTCGCCGCCGCCATCCTTCGCTTCTTCGCCCTCGTCGCCGTCTACCTCGTCGTCGCCGTCCCCTTCCGGGCCATGAACCTGATCACGGGCTTCACCGACGTCCGCCCCGTCACGGCCCTCGCCCCTGTCTACGCGGTCTTCTTCGGCCCCCTCGGCTGCCTGGCCGTCGGCTGCGGCAACCTCGCCACCGACGCCGTCGCCGGCTACCTCCGCTGGTCCTCCATCGCGGGATTCGCCGGCAACTTTCTCGGACCGCTTCTCGTCTGGTTCTACTGGACGCGCCTGTCCCGCACGCCCTTCGCCCTCCGTACGTTCCGCGACCTCTTCCGACACATCCTGTCCGTCACCGCCATGGCCGCCCTCGAAACGGTGGTCATCACCCCCGCCGTCGCACTCGTCTACCCCGACGTCGACGCCTCCTTCTTCGCCCTCACCGTCTTCCTGAACACCACCGGGTTCCCAATTTTCCTCGGCATCCCCCTCGCCATCCTCCTCCAGGAGGAACTCGGATTCGTGCCCATTCCGCCGAAAAGGTCCGTAAAACATTAGAGCGTATTCAGAAATACCGTAGCCACAAGGCCCGGCTTCGTCCGGGCCGAGCTTGAAGGACACCAGATGGACTCTCCCAATGCGCGCCTTTCGCCCGGCCGCGACGAAGCGCGGCCCCGGAAACGGCTACACTATTTCTAAAAATGCGAAAAGACGCAAACGATCGGCAGTTTTGGTAGGGGCCGACCGCCGGGCGGCCCGTGCGAAAGGACAGTTTCTGGACTGTTCTTTCCGAATCCCTTGGGCACGGCCCGCCCGGCGGTCGGGCCCTACCGGAAAGGCCTTCTTGATGAGGAGCAGGGAGCTGAAGGGGCAACGGTCCAAAAACGACTGCACGCAACCTGGGTGCTTCCTCTTTTGCAAACAACTCAGATGCGCCCGTCGCAAAGGTGGCTGGCGGTTTTGAATTGAACCGCCGGGGGCGGAGGAGTAAGGTGGGGCGAACGGACGGATACGATGGGAAAGCTACCGAAGACATCCACGACGTTGCTGAAGCAGATCGCCGGGGCGGCGGAGCATCCCCGGTGGGGGGAGTTCGTCGCGAAGTACCGCCCGATGATGGAGGGGTTCATGCGTGAGCGGTTCCCGGGGCTGGAGGCGGATGACCTGATCCAGGAGACGCTGATGGCGCTGATGGATGCGCTGCCGGGTTATGTGGAGTCGGCGGAGGGGAAGGGCGCGTTTCATAATTTCCTGACCGGGGTGCTCCGGCACAAGGCGCTGGTCGCGCTGCGGAGCCAGGAGCGGCGGATCAATCTGGAGCGGCGCCACGTCGCGGATGTGGCGGAGTCGGATGCGGTCGCGGAGGAGAGGGAGTGGCGTGAGACGGTGTACGCGGTGGCGCTGGAGCAGCTGCTGGCCGACCCGGCGGTCAACGCGCGGCATAAGCAGATGTTCGTGCGGACGGCGCTGATGGGGGAGAAGTCCGCAGACGTGGCGGAGTCGCTCCTTTCGTCGCGCGATGCCGTGGAGCAGGCGAAACGGCGGCTGACCGCGCGCTTGCGCGAGCTGGTGGAAAGGCTGGAACGTGTCGGCGGAGAATAGCGGCGGCGGCTTGGAGGGCTATCTGGCGCGGGCGGGCGCGGCGGCGGCAGGCGGTTCGTCGGGGGGGCGGCTGTGGCGCGAGGGGCGGGAGGTCGGCGAGTGGACGGTGGCGGGGTTCGTCGGGCGCGGCGGT
>JAEEGH010029162.1_pt1 | contig 10806 bp, 9 predicted proteins | sample 9134181 | NCBI WGS metagenome assembly JAEEGH01 (sample SAMN16246544, study PRJNA631951) | gut metagenome | biome: gut microbiome; feature: rumen; material: DP-attached | host: Bos | place: Iran: Karaj | collected 2018-10
GTACTTTTTTCAGGCAGAGTCCGAAATTCTGTGAACAATATCGCCTTGAAATGTTAAATTTTTGAGATTTTGCTATAATCACTTGTATCGTCGCTTTATTGGTTTACTTTTGCAGCCAAAAATTGAAGTTGTATTTTGATATGGTTAAGAAAGAAATCAAGAGTATTATTCTCTATCTCGATAGCGCTGTTGCTATTGATTATTTGACAGACGAACAGGCTGGTATTCTTTTCAAAGCGGTGCTGCGCTATGGTAGGAATGGTCAGATGCTTGAATCGTCAGATACTGCATTAACTGCATTGTTTACGATGCTATGCACGCAGATAGATCGTGACCACAAGAAGTACGAAGAACGTTGTGAACGTAATGTTACGAATGCCAAGAAAAGGTATGAGAAACAGCATCTGGATGAGCAACCACCTGCGATTGGATGTGATCGCATGCCACCGCATCCGAACGCATGCCATAATGATAATAATAGTGATAATGACACTGAGACTGATAATAAGACTGATACAGATGATGATAACGCTAACGCTCTTATCATCACTGAGGGGAGTGTGGCGGACTATCCTTTTGAGACAGTCTGGGAGATGTATGGAAAGCCGGTAGGGAATGTTGAAGTCCTAAAAGAGAAATGGAATGCCCTGTCTACCAAGAATAGGGATAGTATCCTTGCATACATCCCTTTGTATGTCGCATCTACGCCAGAAGTCAGATACAGAAAGAACTTTGAAAACTTCCTCTCAGAACGATACTGGGAGACTCACCCATTAAACATAAACACCATTCAAAATGAAACAACCAGAAGCACTTACCCAACTCTTAGCGGAACGGAAAGAAGGAAACGGGACGTATATCAAAACGCAGTCAAAGCAATTGCCGGTCTCAACTTTGCTGCAGAAACCACAGCTATCCCAGCAGAGACAGTGGTTGCTACAGAGATTTCCGACAGTTGAATACTTTTTTAACATTTTTAGTCCACAAAGGCAACTGCTCATTTGCCAGGATCCAACATATTGCTTCTTTGGTCCCTCGCCAACATTGACAGAGGTCGATATCATGTATGGTTCATTCACTTCTGCCAAATGGCTTATTCCATTGATTGCAGATGCCAGTCTGAGTTGTGGATTAAAGGAAAACGTGACAAAAGATCAACTTCAGTTCACGGCAATGGCAATCTATAGTAGATTCCGTTGGCTAAAGGCGAGTGAACTAATGCTGTTCTTCTTCAATTTCAAGGCAGGCTTCTATGAGCGGTTCTATAGCTACTTCGATACTCAGACTATCATTAGGAGTATCAAGACCTTCACCGAAGAACGGGCGTTGATTATAGCAGCTCATGAACGTAATTTGTAGCTTCTGGATGGACTTTTGGCGTTTTTTGCGCTCATTTTCGTCATTTTTTCGACAAACATTGCCATGTTTGCGATTTATTTGTTATATTTGCATCGTGTTTTCGTAAGAGACACAAGACATATTGAAACAACGAAGCGTTATGCTCGACTTGCTAATGGAAACGTAGGAAACTTCCAAAGATGTGCAAGGACAGTGATAACGGTTCGCGCTATAGCGTGGACTGGTTACTGCATCTGCACATCAAGGTTATCCTACGACCTCCATTAGAAGACGTGGTATCAGCTCCACGCTTCTTCAAATAATAATTTATAGAAATTGCCTTGGTGGTGCTGCAAAGGATGGAGAGGCAGAAGGAATATGGGTAACTATATTATCCCTTTGGAAATGTCAATGATTAAACAACGATATTATCGACAGTACACAAATAAACAACGTATTGTTAAGGTTATCCTATCATTTGCAATTCTGATAATAGGTGGCCTAATATACGTTGGATTCCGAGATAAGTCATTACTAATGTTTACTTGGTTCGAACAATTAGGCGTTAGTGGTGAAGTGGATGCAATTAGAGGGTTGGTAAACTCTGGAGGTGTTTATGGTTGGGTTAAGAATAGCCTCCCCGATGGTCTATGGATATTTGCGTATTTGTTTTTAGTTGACGCTATTTGGAATGGTACAAAGTCAATAAGTTCATATATATTTATTTTCTCTTTACCGTTCTTTGCTTTGTTATCAGAGTTCTTGCAATATTTTGGCTTATTCCCCGGCGTATTTGACTGGGTTGATGTCGCAAGCTATTTATTCGCAATTCTTTTGTATGTAATTACAAAACTAATAAAATAAAGACCTATGAAATCAAAAATTATTTTATCATCTCTAGCCTTACTTTTATTTGCATTGCTAGGTGGAGGTTCGTTCAGCGGAGAAGAATTAGGAGTATTCTTCACTTTGATTATCGTAGTTGTAGTAGTTGTTATTATTGGCGCGGTAATAACTGCAATAGTGCAAAGCCACAACCAAAAGAAAAGGCTACAATTAATTAAGGAAGATGAAGAGAGTTCAACTGATTTTGATAGGAGCGTATTCATAGGAGATGATCGATTGAAGATTTACTTTGATTCCAATAAAAAACAGGTGATGTTAATGAGAGTCACGACAGACGGTATAAAGAAGGAATACGTTGATGATTTTGAATTCCCAGGAAATGAACTCGCAATATATTCAAATCCTGTTTTCAACATCTACGACCCTGTAAAACGTAGATTACTGTCTGGTTCTTATTCTGATTACAGAATCAATCACCAAATAATATCAATTGCAGAAAAAGATAATAATAAAGACGTTGCTGTAAATAACTCTATCCAACCTCGCTTTAGAATGTTTAGGACGTCTCGAACTGCTTCTGGTATGGTAAAAAATAATATTTATCATATACTCATTGAAGAAAACCGTGGTTTAATAGCATACTGTGCGTCAGGAGGGGTCGGCTCGGTATTTAATTATATAAATGCTAATAGCTTGCCCAAGAAAAGAGGAGAGAAATCAACAGTGAACACTAAGGCTGTTGGAAATTATTTGTTTATAATGGACGACTTCTTTAAAGTCCTAGTTATTGTTGGAGAAAGTTCCCATGAAATATTTAACTATACCGACATTATTGAGGTCTCTTATGAAGAGAATGGCAACCAATTGTACACAAAATCTGCGGGTAGAACTGTTGGTGGCGCAATAGTTGGCGGCGTCCTAATGGGTGGAGCTGGTGCTGTAGTAGGTGGTCTTTCCGGTGCAAGTAAGCAAAACAAGGAAGTCAAGAGTATAGATGTCAAGATCCTTCTTCGTAGCACAAGTAGATCATCATGTGTTCTTCATTTCAAGGATATTGATCGAGTTTTAAAGACAAAAGAGGATGCCGACAGGAAAATGTATGAGACTTTTACAAAGAATGCCAATGAAGCGAAGGACATCTTGTCTGTAATTATCGATAATGCAAAACAGATACAAGTAAGTGCTTCTGTAGCTCAGCCCTTAGTACAGCAAGTATCATCGCCATCTCCTAGCGTTGCTGATGAATTAGCCAAACTTGCTAAATTGAAAGCTGATGGTATTTTGACTGATGAAGAGTTTCAGATGCAAAAAGCAAAACTTCTTGGCTAATCAGATTCCAAATGAATTGGGTATTTACGATATGAGCGGAAATGTGTATGAGTGGTGTCAGGACTGGTCAAGTTTGAACTATTCTTCCATTAGTCCCGAACACAATCCGACTGGACCTACTTCAGGCTCTTATCGTGTATGTCGCGTAGGCAGTTAGTACGGCGGTGATGCTACGGTTTACCGTGTTGCATACCGCTGTAGCAGCGAACCAACCCATGCGGACAGTGATATAGGTTTCCGGCTTGCTCTTTAGCTTTACTCTGTCTGAAGTGAAGGAGCGTATAAAACTAATGAAATAAAAGAATCAAAACACTATGAATATGAAGAAGTTTTTAATTGTATTGGTGGCCGTGCTCTTGTGCTCTTGTGATAGTAAAATCAAAAGCACAGACGTTCAGTGCGTAAATAATGAAATAGTTTACAAGGACAAGAACTATACAGGTAAAGTATGGTCCAAGGATGGTAAGAGCCTTGTTGTTGAAGTCAGCGATGGAAGACCTGTAAAGATTACTTTGTTTCATAAAAATGGAAATCCGGCCTTAGTATCCACAAAATTCCTACATAATGGTGGCCTTAAACATTTTGACATTAATGGGTATGAAATGACAGAACACGAATGGGAAACGAAATATAAGGATTTGCTGAATGAGATTGATCTTGAGAGTGAATTTCCAATATTTTCTAATTGAAGAAGAGTTTAGTATCGAATGTTGATCGACATTGATACTCTTCCTGTAATTTCTAGCAGACACGAATTCTTAAGAATCCGTAGTGAGGTTGGTATCTGTATATTCATATCACCAACGCAAGCAAAGACTCGCACGTTGAAAGCTTTATGGGACACTGGGGCCACAAACACTTGCATACCGATGGAATTTGCGATAGAGATGGGTATACCACTTCGTGAAGAAACCGTCATGCAACTCGGCACTGTTACCCAACCATCGCGTTATTGCTCATTCTATCTGCGATTCTCTGATAAGCATTATGTATTTATTCGTGACGGTGTTGCCGTACCTGGTTCGAGAAATAAACTGGTTATAGGTATGGACTTGATGATGCTCGGCGCAACGACCATTTTACCAAATGAACAAAATGGTGTACATTTTACCTTTGAGATTAGCGAAACAAAATTTCAGAATGGGGTATTACAGTAGAAATCTATTGGTGATAAATAGTTTAAAACTGTCTCCGATTAGAAACAAATCATAATAGGAATTCTTGACGGTGAAGGTGTACATAAGAACCCTTTGACTCCATACGGCGAATAAAAAAATTCAGATGTTATCCTTTCACACGCCAAGTTTTCCTGCTAATTACTCATTATATTTCAAGTGGCCTTCTCATGCCCCAGAATTGATTTATGCAGATTCTAGAATAACCAATATGTTCTATAAGCCAGTGCTGCAACTCATGGACGTAATGGAATTCTTCTGCCTGCATTTTCTTCCATAGTGGAGTATTGCCTAATCTTTCCGCCATAGTTATCATAAATGGCTGACGAGAATAGACATCCTCATGTTGATACACTTTGCCAATCTCATAAGGGCGTGCATGATTTGTGTTATAGTAAATCTGCTTGGCAAGTTCACTTTCTATTGGCACGCTTTCTATGAATTCTGTCGGTATGTCAGAAAACACCCCTGCAAGAGAAAGCGTTTCATCCGCATTTACGGACATAACAGAATAGACTTGAATCTGCGGCTGAGCTATGTCAAGTTTCGCAAACTCCTTGTAATCACTGGCGATAGTCACAATGTCGCTGACATTGAACTTCGTGGTTGTTGTTTTGTTTGTCATATTGATAATTGATGATTATATTGTTTTTGAAGCAATATCGCTTCATTGTGCAATATAATATATGAGAAACGCATTGTCAAGGGCAAAAAAAACACCTGATAGTTTGAATCGCTTCAGGGACTACCAGGAATGAACGATGCAAAGATAGGCATTTATTTTGAATTATCCAATATGTTAGGACGTTTTAATAGAAAAGAATAAAAAAGTTATTTTGTGTGCCAATTGGAACAAAAATATGTTGTTTTGGAACGAGAAATGTTAAATTTAGAACGTTTTTCGTTTATTTTGTACATTATTTCCTTTTTTTCTGTATCTTTGCATCCAAAATAAATCACGGACATGGAAACAGAAATATTACGAATCATAGAAGGAGGTCTTGCGAATGACAAGCGCAAGATAATTACGTATTCAACTAAATTGGCCAATCGCCTATCTAAGGAAGGAAATGAATCCTTGGCTAGATGTATACTTCAGAAGATAAATACTTCTGTACCTCAAGGGCAGGCTGTGGCTGATGCTGTGAGGCTGATGCCTCTTGATGTTGATAGTCATCTGAAAATCGTAGAGGTATATCCCTCTGATGAGAAAAGGCAACCTATTGTATTGGATGAAAACGTTGAAAGACAAATCTCGGATTTTGTTAACATGGTAAATCACAGTTCCGATTTGGAGTTGGCTGGTGTAGATGTAAAAAAAACCTTGTTGTTACATGGTCAGCCTGGCTGTGGAAAGACAAGTATTGCACATTATGTGTCAGAAAAAACGGGATTGCCTCTTATTGTGGCACGTCTTGATGGTGTTGTCTCCTCATTATTAGGAAGTACAGCCAAGAATCTTCGAAAGATTTTTGAATATGCTCAGAGTATGCCATGTATTTTGTTCCTTGACGAATTTGACGCAATAGCCAAGGCTAGGGATGACGCTCATGAACTTGGAGAACTGAAGCGGGTGATTAATAGTCTTCTTCAGAATATTGACGGCATGCGATCAGATAGCGTTCTTATAGCGGCAACAAACCATGCCGAGATGCTTGACTCTGCAGTATGGCGTCGCTTCGTCCATGTTGTAGAGGTGGGATTGCCTTCAGAAAAACAGATAACTGAGATGATTAGTGTGTTTACTGCGCCATTTTCTAGTGATTTGTTTTCAGATTCTCAACGAAAAAAGCTATTTGTGGAGTCGGTTAAAGGTCTTTCTCCCTCAGTGATAAAGACAATCTTCGATAAGGTGAAAGTAAAAAGTGTGATAGCCGGGAAAAAGACATTAGAGACAGAAGAATTGCTTCTAAATGTGTATGATGTTACCTGTATGAGTAAATCAGAAGGTGCATTTGTGTTCTTCTTGAGTAATCATGGAATAGCCCAGACGGAAATAAGCAAGCGTACTGGTCTCAGTTTGAGGAAAGTTAAAACGTATTTATCAACAGGAAAATAAAGAAATATGCCGAAAAATCTCCCAATACAATTTGTTGAAACCCGAGGAGAACAAGATGTTTTCCTTAAGGAGGGTGGTGGTAGTAGTGAACTTCCCAAGTGGGTAACTACAGAAATTATTACTCGTAATGTTACTAATATGCGGGCTTCTTTAACGGCTCTCGGTGCTTTGTTTGACGCAAGAGAAGCTGATGGCACGGACGATTTGCCCTTGCTAGCAGTGGCTACCCTCCATGAGAGGGCTACTGCCAAGTCATATCGTGCAAATGCTAGAGACCTTTTTGATGGTAAAAGAAAACGTAATGTGATAGGTGTAGATAGTCCTAGAGATTTATTGGTAAAGATTGATAATAAAGATGAACTATTGCGAATATCCCGAAACTATAGTCCTACTGTAGTAGCAGCAGCAGGTAAAGTAAAGCAATTCGGATTGGCTGTAATCTCAAATATCCATCAGTATCATCCCCATTTAGATGAAAATCTAATAGGACATCCAATAAAAATAAGACTTATTGACTATCAAGACAATGAACTCAATGAAAAATCTGAGAGATTGTTTTTAAGAAAGTGTGAAGAGCGTAATTTAAATGTTCGCAAAGTGAACTATGCTCAAGATGTTCGTATGTTCTGTATTTCTGATATTCAGGATGATGCGTCAATTCGAGCACTGGCAACAATGGATGCCGTACTCTCTGTTAAGAACATGCCTTATATAGAGTTATCAATAACACCGGAGCCTCTAAATACTCAGCTCGATGTAAAAAATCCGATAGCAGGGGAAACTTATCCTATAGCCGGACTCTTGGATTCTGGTATTGATGATGTCCCTCATCTCTTACCTTGGATAGATGGAGGAAACCAAAATATAGCAGGTTTTGTAGAAGAAGACTTTGATTTCAAGCATGGAACAGCAGTAGCTGGTATTCTGAACTACGGTGATGATTTGGAGCAACAGCCTTGGACAGGTTGTTCTCCGATGAAGTTAGTATCTTGCATTGTAAATACTGATCCTGATAATGCTAGAGTACAAGAGGTCGAAATGATAGAGCATATCCGTTCAGCAGTGATGGCTAATCCAGATGTTAAAGTGTGGAATTTATCTCAGGGATCAACCTTTGAGGTTACAGACAATGCTTTTTCAGATTTTGCTATAGCTTTGGACAGTATTCAAAAAGAACATAATGTTTTGATATGTAAATCAGCAGGTAATATTAAACCTGAAAAACCGAATGAGGAACGAATAAGTCAAGGAGCAGAATCTATGCTAAGTTTGGTAGTGGGATCAATAGCAGATAGATATGAATTCGAAGGAGATGCTCAACCTGGAGAGCGTTCTCCTTTCTCTCGGAAAGGGCCAGGGCCAGAGTTTCTTGTCAAGCCTGATTTGGTACATTATGGTGGTAATCGTCATGCAAAAATCCAATCTTTTTCAATAACTGGATACCAATGCCAGTTGTTTAGTGGAACTAGTTTTTCCACGCCTCGAGTTACTGCATTAGCAGCAAATTTGGCTCATAGGATTAATAAGGATTTTGACCCTACACTTGTGAAAGCCCTATTAGTACATCATTCTAGTTATCAAAATACAGTAGGTCTTGATAATAGTGTTTTACTCAACGAACAAGGTTATGGGCTTCCTTCGGACTTGAATACAATGCTTAATAATGATGCGGATGAATTTACCATGATATGGCAGCCTTCTTTGAATGTGGGTGATGCTCAGATTCAAGATGTTCCATTTCCCTCATCAATGGTTGGTGATGATGGACTGCTTTATGGTGATATAACTGTAACGGTAGTGTCGGATCCCATATTGAAAGCAACTGAAGGTACAGAATACTGTCAGAGTGATGTGGAGGTGCTTTTACAGACGTATGATGATATAAATTATGTGCCATTAAACGCAGTGGGAATATCAAGTTATTACAGGAATTCCGAGAGACTTGTTAATGCCAAGAACGTTTTAGCCAAGGAATTATATTCGTCGAGATCGTGGAAAAGTAATGACTATCAGGAACGTACGTTGATTGAGTCGGAACGCAAATATCAGCCAATCAAAAAGTATCATGTAAATTTGGAAATGATGAGGCCATCCTCCCGTACTAAGTGGCTTACACGTGAGAAGAAATGGTGTCTTTCTGTAAAAGCAAGATACCGTGATGCCATGGTAACAGACAGAGATTATGACGGAGTTGTTGAACATACACGAGCAACGATAATTATTACAATAAAGGATCAAAAACACAAGGGTTCGGCTTATAGAGAGTGTTATACTAGTCTTGACGAACATAATTTTGTGCATTCAAATATTGATATTCAGCAAAGAATAGAGGTGGTAAATCAGCAATAAAATTAGCTGATTATTATGCAAGAATTTACCGTAGAAGGGGTTTGTAATTCTCTTTCTCTATGATACAATTTGAGCCACTTTTGAGAATAGAGATACCGTCATTCCAGACAATCTTCGACTCATTATAGATGCTCTTTTCTGCAATAAATTCCGAAATTCTTTGTGGGAAAACTTCTTCAGAAAGATTAATTGGCAGGATCAGATTGAGTTTGCTGAGGTGATGAAAGTTATCCAAAATCGCTTGGGCAAGTTTGTCTAAGCGATTTTGGAAATGGTACATCAGACCAACGTGTGAAAATACCTATAAATAGAGGTCGAGCTTGCTCTTTAAAAGCCCGGCTAAACCCTGAAATGTTACTTTCAGGGGTATTAGGCTGCCCCATCGAAAAAACGATACACTCAAGCAAGCTCCTTTTTGAAGACTCGTTTAATGAGTTTGAAATTGTTGTCGTTGATGATAGAAAAGTCCTTGGCGATGTATATATCTGCTACCTCAAAACTGCCAACGTGGTTGAGTGCTTCGTCAACGTCACCTTTGCTGAACTTCATCAGGTTTCTGGATAGGGTGGCAAAAGTGTGGCGAGCCTGATAAAATTCGAGGTCGCTAATGCCGACAGCTTTGCCAACAGTTTTCAGACCGATGTTCAGGTTCTTGTTGAAGCCTTCGTAGTCGTTGTAACGTGAACAGAAATTGAAGACGGTTTTGGTGCCTGCATATTTCTTCATGAGCGGTTTGATAAACGGATGAACTTTTACCTCGATGTAGGCTTCATCGTTTCTGCGGTCTTTGGTCTTTGTTCTGTTGTATTTGATGAAGCCGTTCTTGTAGTTCGTTGCTGAGAACAAATCTACCGAGTTCATTCCCATCAGGCAGAACGATAGTATAAAGGTATCACGCGCAAGTTGGGAACGGCTTCCTGGTTTGCCTTGATAGTGGTAGACTTTCATCAGCTCTTCCAAGGTGAGCGCACGGACTCCTTTTTTCATCACTTGCCTAGGTACTTTGTAGCGGATAAATGGATCACTTTTGATGATGGTCTTTTCTTCTGTGTTGAATTCAAGCATTGCCTCACGGAACAGATGACGCAGTTCGCCCAAGTAAAGCGATTGTGCTCTGGGTTTCTTTGACAGATGATTCTCGAACTCTTTCAGTAGGGTGTAGGTTAGGTCAGAAAAGAGAAGATTCTCCTTGCCAAGAAATGAGGAAAAGGTGTTGAGCATACATTTGTAGTTCTTCTTGCCTTTGATGCTGGTGTGTGCCAACCAGTTCTTGGCAAAGGCAAAGAAGTCTGTTTCCTCTTTTTTCTTGCTGATGGCAGAAGTGATGTCTTGAGCATCCACCTTGACACCTAAAGCTTCAATTCCTAATTGGTTGATTTTGTTTTCCCAATCCAGACGCATCATCTCTATCTGCCTCGCCTTGCTAAAGTCTTTAATCTTTTTGGTGCGAGGCGAGATCTCGGATTCCAATACTTTGACTTGCGTGTTGATACGCTTCTCAGTCTTGCCGCTTCTGATTCTCAGATAAACGGTTCTCGTCTTGTTGCTACTTAGCTTTCCGTACTCAGTTGTAATCGTTGCCATTTTAACTAAAAATTTGCGCCGATTTTGCGCCGATTTTGGCATTTTGCGCTGATTTTGCGCCGATTTTTCACCCTAAAAGTTGGTCTCAGACCAATAAGTTGGAAGTCCATACCCCAGAATGAAAAT
>JAEEGH010029163.1_pt1 | contig 10806 bp, 5 predicted proteins | sample 9134181 | NCBI WGS metagenome assembly JAEEGH01 (sample SAMN16246544, study PRJNA631951) | gut metagenome | biome: gut microbiome; feature: rumen; material: DP-attached | host: Bos | place: Iran: Karaj | collected 2018-10
GGTTGACAATGCTCGACATCCTCGAACGGGCCGCCCTTGTCCAACAGCTGAAATCCGAGAAGGCCTCGCTGAAAAACCTTTCACGTCCGGACAAAATCTATCCTGACAACCCGAACATAATGTTCCCCCTCGTTGGCAGAGTTGACATCGGGACGCTCCGGGAGGCGTTTTTCCTGAATCAGCTTCGCGGCGCGGGACACGATGTCAAGTATCCGCCGCAAGGAGACTTCAAAGTCGATGGAAGATGGCTTTTCGAGGTTGGCGGGCCTGGAAAGGGCTTCGACCAGATCAAGGATCTGCCGGACAGCTTTGTCGTCGCGGACGACATGGAAATCGGATTCGGCAACAAGATTCCGCTCTGGCTCTTCGGATTTCTCTACTGAATGCACGGTTTTCATTTGTTTTCTCTCGCTCCGCCAGCCCGGGGAACATGCGCCCGTCCGGTTTGTTCGCGCCATTCGCGCATGGTTAGGCCGGTGACGCGCTTGAAGTACGTCTTGAAGCAGGCGGGCGAGGCAGCGTAGCCGCAGTGGCACGGAATGGGTACTTCGACCTGATTGGTGTATAATTGCAGGCAACCACTTTTGCCCGCAAAGGGTCCAAGGAGCAACCAAGCCATGGAAAAGATCGAAGAGGGAAACTGGACATGGACTGACGGACTCGACCTTCCGCTCGAAGGCCGTGCCTACGCCTCGCCCGACGAGGCCGAGACGCCATACGACCGTCTGCCAAAGGCGCGAAAGGATGTCATACCCGGCGGGGTCTGGTCGCACCAGAGGAACACGGCTGGCATGTGCTTCCGTTTTCGCACCGATTCGTCGCGCCTCCGCATTTACTGGAAGCCGCGTTTCGAGGGGCTCGCGATGTGGCACATGCCCTCGACGGGCGTGAGCGGCGTCGACGTCTATCAGCGCGCCCCCGAAACGGGCTGGCAATACGTCAAGCCACCGTGGCCCGCGCCCCCGCAATTCGAGGGCGCCGCCTACACATGGGAGTACATCGCGCCGGAGGTGCCGACCTTAGTCTATCTCCCGCTCTACAACGGCATCGCGGAAATCCGCTTCGGCGTCGACCCGGGATGTCGCATCGAACCGATTCCGCCACCCGCCGCGAAACCTGTCGTCTTCTACGGCACCTCAACGACGCAGGGCGGGTGCGTCTCGCATCCGGGCTTCTGCCTCACCTCCGTCGCAGGGCGGATTCTCGATATACCCGTCGTCAACCTCGGCTTCTCCGGGGCTGGCAAGATGGAGCGCCCGATGATTGACGTCATCGCCGACGCTGATGCTTCGGCCTACGTCCTCGACACCTTTGGCAACATGGTGCCGACAACCATTGTCGAGCGCTACGAGGATTTCGTTCGCGGACTCCGCGCGCGACGTCCCGGCATTCCCATTGTCCTGACGGCAAATGGCTGGCTCTTCAATGCGCGCTACCGCGAAAACGCCGCCTTGATTCGTGGCATCTGGCGGAAGCTCCGTGCCGAGGACCCCGCCGAATGGTCGAACCTCTTCTTCACCGGCGACTACGACGGTCCGCTCGCGGCCGACGCCGACGGGACGGTCGAGGGACAGCACCTCAACGACATCGGCTCCGTCCGGGCCGGCCGTGTCTTCGCCGAGGCCGTCCGCGAGGCGCTGGGGCGTTAGCGCCACGTTGGAAATGCACATCCCCGTGAGGAAGGTTTTTGATAATACGCGGCATCATAGAAAAAGTCAACATTCAACGAACTTGCCGCGTATAAATAGACTTTATCTTGGAAAAGTTTATGATAAAGTCCAAATATATCCCTATTTCCCAACCATGGGGAGCGCCAAGCCTTCCAGCAGCGCCCGTTTGCGGGGGTTGTCTGCGGAAGGGACCATGTGGTCGCCGTCGGGGCCTTCGTGCTCGACGCTCCAGCCTTTCCATTCGTCGAACGCGTGGTATGTCCAGTCCCAGCCGGACTCCGTGAAGAGTGAAATGGCGTCCCGGAGGTAGTCGCCCGCGCCTTCGGCCCAGGCAATGCAGGAAAACTCGCCGACGTAGATGCGGGCGCCGTGCTTCCGCTGGAACTCGCGCACCGGCGCAAGGGCGTCCGCGAGGAATTCGCGGTTCCAGCCCCTGCCTTCGTCGGGCCACTTGCACTTCGCCCAGGGCTTGTTCGTGTTGACGCCCTGGTGCGAGTAGGCAAACGGCTGGTAGAAGTGGACCTCGTAGATGACGTCCTTCATCGGGACGGCGGGCAGCAGCGTGAAGCCCTTCGGCGAGGCGGCATGGTGCGGCTCGACAATCACCGGGACGTCCGGGTCGATTTCGCGGATTGCCTTTGCGGCGCGGACCTGCAGGGTCCAGTAGTCGCAGCCGGGTTCGGCGTTGTAGTCCTGGAAGGGTTCGTTCAGCAGGTCGTACGCGAAGAGGGCCGGCACCCCCTTGAAGCGCCGCGCGATCCGGCGCCAGCATTCGATGAAGTGTTCGGCGTATTCCGGTTCGTGGAACATGTTCATCTCGTTGTCGTACGCCTTGCCTCCCGGCGGCATGTGCAGGTCGATGACGACCTTCATGCCGTATTTCGCGGCGAAGGGCAGCACGCGCGATTCAAGATGTTCGAGCTTTGTCTCAAGCCATGCGTCGTAGTCGTCCAGGTCGCGCTCGGAGTCGTGCGCGCCCCAGTTGCGCTGCATCTGGGCGCGCACAAGCGTGACGCCCCATTCCTGGAGCTTCGCGAAGTCCTCCTCGTGCATCCCGCGCGACGGCAGCATGAAGCCGCGCAACGGCGGCGCTGACGCCAGCGCCGGCGAGTACTCGCATTGCAAGCCGGGGTCGTCCGGCACCCGTTCGACCTTGATTGGCCGGAAGCGGAGCGAGGCGAGGTCGAAGACGGCGACACCGGCCGTTTCCTGAAGTCCGACCGTGAAGGTCGCGGGGCCATCCACGCCGTTGGTGATCGCCGTGCGGTAGCGTATCGTGCGCCAGCCGAAGTCGCCGGTCCTTCCGGGGGGACCGGGATAGCGCATGGTCCCGGAGCCATCCTTGAATGTCAGCATCGTCTTTAGACCGAGCCAGGGCTTGGTTGGCTTCAGAATGCCGCCGCCGCATGCGCGTATGCTCCATTCCACGCCACCTTCGTCCGCGAAGGGCGCGAGGTCGACAGTCGTCGTCGCCATGGCGCTCTTGCGCGTTTTGCCGTCGGCCAGGAACGTGGCGACGGAACCCTGCATGCCGGCGCCGTCGGTCAAGTGCCAGACGCGCCCGGCGATTTCGACGTTTGCGGCAAAGGCCGCAAACGTCGAAATCGCAATGCAGAATGCAGAATGCAGAATGCGGAATGGGTGGTGGGTGAATTGGGGTCTCATTAGCGTACGACGAAGATCATGCCTGCGGGGACGATTTCAAGGGATCCGGGGCCGAAGAGGAACGACGGATTGGTACTGGCGTTGCGGACGCCGGTGTGCGATTGCCTTTCCGCGCGCAATTTGCGGAGGCGCAGCGTCCCGTCGAAGTCGAGTTCGAGGGAGGCGCCGTCCGCGAGGATGAACTTCGCGTCCCGCGTGTCCCACGGTTCGTCGGCGAGGGCGAGCGGAAGGATCTCGGCCTTTTCGACGCGCACCTTGCCGAGCGTCGCCGTCGCGTCGCCGATTCCCGTGACGGCGAACGTGTGCGCACCGGCGGAAAGCCACGGCAGACGCACCGGGAGCCGGACGAAGTCCGGCGTTTCGACGGAGAACTCCGCGACGGTTTCGCCATCGACCGTGACGGCGGCCTTGGCCGGATAGTATTTGAAGGAGTTGTAGACTCCGGCGGCGGAGGTGTCTTCAACGGCAAGCCCCGCCGTCGTGACGGCGAGGTAGTAGAAGCCGTTCGACGAGACGTTCAGCGTGGTTGAGACGCTCTCGCCGTCGCCGAGCGCGATGGGGGCGCCTCCGGCGGGACGGGTCGAGTCGAAGACGACACCGTCGACGTATTCGAGGCGCAGGTCGTCGAGAATCGTCGCGACTTCGGTGCTCGAGCCGAGGATGTTGGTGACCATGAGGGTGAAGTCGCCGGCCTCCGGCCATTCGAAGTCCTGCACGAAGGTTTGCGTGTTCACAGAGGAAATCTCGTCCGTCCGGGCGACTTCGCTCTCTCCAAGCATGACGGCGATCTTTTGCCCCGCGCTTGCGCCCCAATAGCTGCGGGAATAGCGCATGGAGAAGCGGAGACGTCCGGCGCGCGGGATGCTGACCGTCTGCGAGGCGTATCCGGCGCGGACGAGGACGAGCTTGCGGTAGTCGCGTTCGTCGGGAGGCTCGCCAGCGTAGGCGAGGTCAGTCGCCTGATTACCGGTGTAACGCCAGTAATAGTATTGGCTGTTTTGCGCGAGGCGGGCGTGGCAGGACTTGCCGTTGACGTAGAACGTCGGGCTCGACCAGGCGAAAATGTCCGTGCCGAAACCGCTCGCCACTGCGTCATACCCGGCATTCGCGGCGTATGTGACGGGGCCGGCGCTCTCGAATCCGGCGTTCGGGATGTACACGAACTCGCCGGCGGCGACGGGCGAGACTTCCACCTTGTCGAAGAGGACGGCACGGTCGGTCGACGTGTTGTTGGCAAGGGAGAGCGCGAACGTGTGCGTTCCCTTCGTCAAGGGTGGGAGTTCGACGACGTAGTGCTTGAAGCGGTTCTGCTCGCCGCGGGGATCGTCGGAGACGCAGCCGTAGTAGGCCATGACGCCATCGACAAGGACCTTGGCGCGCGTGTTGTTCGCGCCCTCGCTGCGGCCAGGGCGACGCGTCATGTAGAACGAGGCTTTGTAAAGGCCGTCGGCCGGGACGGTGATCGTCTGCTGGATCGTTCCGTTGCCGCCCTGGATGCCGACGCACTGGCTGCCATCGGGCATCGTCGGATTCTCCAAGGACGTCGGGTTGTAAATGGCGCTGCCGACAGTGGCGAGGTAGGTGTTGCCGGACGGCTTCGTCCAGCCGGTCGGAACGGCGGCCGCGAACGTCCCGGACGCCTGCGCCGGATCCTCGAATGAGCCATGCGAAACGTAGTTGGCCGCCATGTCGCCAATGGCGGGGGGCGGCGCGTCCGTCGCGCCTTCCGCCTCCGTCGCGCATAGCGTCGCCTTGGCGCCGGAGACGGTGATTGTCTTGTCGCCGACGAGCGCGGAGAACGGGATGCGAACATCTTCCGTGAATGTCGCGTCTCCGTCCGGCGCGGCCGTGCCTGGTGCCGTCACGCCCGTGGCGGCGTGGTCGATCGGGGCGCCGAGCCACTTCTGCGCGAGATAGTCCTCGACGGCCTCGCGCTCCGCGTTCGACAAGACGCGGTCGAATACGAGCACTTCGTGGAGCCGGCCGCCGCCCTGCGTAACGGTTCCCTGGTTGCGGTCGTTGAAGAACGTGTTGAAAACGGGCGCGTTGCCGTTGGCGAGGACGCCGGGGCCGACCTGCGAGAAGACCTGTGGGCCATCGAAGCCGTATGTCGCCGTCTCGGGATTGACGCGGAGTCCGTTCAGGCGGGTTTCGCCGTTCTGGAAGACGGCCGACGCATTGGCGATGGCGCCGCCCTCGCCCCCCGGCTGGCGCTTGAACCAGGAGCCGGTCGCGCCGCTGTTGCTGGTGAGCGAGGGAATCTGCCCGAATACGGTGCCGAAGTTGTTCGCCGTACCGAAGCTTACGACCGCGAAGAGCGAGCGCGACGTCACGGACCGAAGCGCGCCGGCTCCGTTCTCCATGAACATCCAGTTGTTATTGCCTCCGTAATTGCCGTAGTCGCCGAAGTCCACGTACTTCAGCCCCGCCGCGTCCGTGACGAGCGCGGGTGGTACAAGGCCGCCCTTGAGATTGGCGTAGGGCGTGGTGGTCGTTGCGGAGGCCACGGGGTATTCGAACGCGGCGTGGTCGCCGAAGATCTCGCCCTCGGCGAAGACCTCGCGGACGTCGCACCAGTGGATGACGCCGGAACTGCCGTTGAACGCGCCCTCGAAGACGTTTGCATTGGCGTCGAGCCATAACGTCGGAGCGGACTGGAGCGCCGCAGGAAGCGCCGACGCCTCCGTGGCGGACACCACTGTCGCGAGTGTCTCGGCGAGCAATGCGGCGAGGAAGGACGAAGCGGATTTCATGGTTGTTGCCTCACTTTCGTTTTGCGGGTGACAACGGGGCATGACCCACGTGTGAAGACAATTCTACCACCACGTCTGTCAAAATGTTTGATATTGCGCGCATTATTTTATGACGTATTGCGAAATGACGCCCGTTGTGCTAGAATTGGCTCCGTGAATACGAAAAGAATGAAACCGCTTAATCGCAGGCGGAAAATCCTATTGCTGGCCGATTTCGCCTATGCCTCGGCCAAGGCGGTGGCGGCGGGAGTGGTGCGTTTTGTTTCATCTAGGCCGGAGCTGGACCTGTCCATACGTGGCGGGCACCCGGGAAACGCGGACGCGGCGTACGCCATGGAGTCCGGTCCCGACGGCATCATCTCGTGTCTCGGTACGAATGTCGGGGAACTGCGCCGCGTCCTGGCCCTCAATCCGAACACTCCCGTGGTCTTCGCCAGCGTGGCGCGCGACCTCTCGTCGCTCCCGCGGCGGCGTTGCGCCTCGATTCTTTGCGACCATGCCGCCATCGCCGGTGCGGCCGCCGACCTGCTGGTGCGCCACGGCCTCGTCGAGTTCGGCTACGTCGGCTCGCGCCTCGATCCGTCCGCGCCGTCATGGAACGCCGAGCGCCGCGAGGCATTCGTTCGCGCGCTCGAGGAACGCGGTTTCCGCATCCGCGTCTATGAGCCATCCGCCGCCGAAGAAGGCGCGGAGGCCGAAACCGCGGCGCTCGCCGCCTGGCTTCGGAAACTCCCGAAGCCGTGCGGAATCTTCACCGCGTACGACATGCGCGCCATGCACGTGCTGGGAGTTTGCCGGGCCTCGGGCATCGCCGTCCCGGAACAACTACAGATTGTCAGCGCCGACAACGAGGAGTGGATCTGCGAGCACACGTCGCCCACGCTAACCTCGGTGGAGCCGGATTTCGAGGGCGGCGGCTGGCGCGCGGCCGAGACGCTCCTCGCGATGATGGACGGGCGGGGTTTCGTCCCGGCCGAACAGACATTCGGCGTCAAGTGTGTCGAGCAGCGGATGTCCACCACGGACATCCACGGCAGCGCGAACCGGGCGGTGCGGGCGAAAAAGTACATGCGCGACCATCTGGCGGAGCCGCTGACGGACGGGCGCCTCGCCGCCGTTCTGGGCTGTTCCCCGCGAATGCTTCAGCTAAGCTACCGGGCTGTCTTCGGACGCACGGTCCAGGAGGATTTGGCCGAAGTGCGCTTTGAGCGCGCCAAGCGGCTGTTGTCGGATTCCTCGCTTCCCGTGTGCGACATCCCCGAACGTCTCGGCTTCGCATCGCCCAACCACCTGATGCGCCTCTTCAAGGCCCGCACCGGCATGACCATGCTGCAGTATCGCCGGGCAACGCGCCCCGCCTCTGCGATTTCGAAATGACATGGGCCGCCGCAATCCATTGTATGGTATAATGTTTCCGTCTTCACCGCTCACTCTTAACTCTTCATTCTTAACTCCGAACTGCCATTGGGAACCCCTGCACAGCGGGCATGGTGACACTATGAAACGCATAATCGGCGTAATACTCGCGGCCGTCATCATGGTCGCGCTGCCCTTCATCTTCCGCAAGCCGCCGGAGGCCGGCGTCTGGCGCGAGGGCGACCCCGTCCTCGTCGTCGTGACACCGCACAACGAGGCGATCCGCCAGGAGTTCGCCGACGGCTTCAGCGCCTGGCACGAGCGCCACTACGGACGCCCGGCCCGCGTCGACTGGCGCAACATCGGCGGCACGACCGAAATCATGCGCTACCTCGCCTCCGAATACATCGGCTCCATGGAGGGCTGGTGGGAGCGCCAGGGACGCCACTGGCCGGCCAACGGCGGCTCCGTCATCCTCTCCGCCACGCCGCCCGCCATTCCCGAAGACGCGGACGCCGCCGCGCGCGAAAAGGCCATGGCCGAGCGCGAAATCTACTACGCCTTCCGCACCAACGATTCGCCGGAAGTCGCCACCGCGCGCATCGACCTCTTCTTCGGCGGCGGCGTCTTCGACCACAGCGACGCGGAACGCAAGGGCCTCACAGTCCGTCCTTGGCCGACGGACGCGGACATTCCCGTCGGCATCTTCAAGGACGCCCGCGGCGTCGAACTCGTCCCGCGCGAACTGAGCGGCGAGACCTGCCGAAGCGATGTCTTCTTCGGCAACGTCCTCAGCACATTCGGCATCTGCCTCAACCCCGACCGCCTCAAGGACCTCGGCTTCAAGGAAGACGCCCTCCCGGACTCCTGGGCCGGCCTCGCCGACCCGCGCCTTTTCGGCAACGTGGGCGTCACGGACCCGACGAAGAGCGGCAGCGTTGCGAAGGCTTTCGAGATGATCGTACAGCAGACAATGACGGAGCACATGCACGCCGCCGGCTGGACCGAGGACGTCATCGCCTCAAACGAGACCGCTATCGCCGCGACCGGCAAGCGCGTCGGCGAAGGAGACCTCGCCGGCTACCAGGCCGACATGGCCGCCGGATGGGAGAAGGGGCTGAACCTCATCCGCCTCATCGGCGCGAACGCCCGCTACTTCACCGACTCCGCCGGCAAGGTGCCGATTGACGTCGGCATGGGCGCGACGGCCGCAGGCATCTGCATCGACTTCTTCGGACGCTTCCAGGCCGAATACACGCGCACGGCGGACGGACAGCCGCACATGACGTACGTGACACCCAAGGGCGGCTCGTGCGTCAGCGCCGACCCCATCAGCCTTCTTCGCGGGGCGGAACACCGCGAACTCGCCGTGCGCTTCATCGAGTTCGTCTTCAGCGTCGAAGGCCAGCGCCTCTGGAACACCAAGGTCGGCGCGCCCGGCGGTCCGCGCAAGTTCGCGTTGCGACGTCTCCCGATCCGGCGCGACTTCTACCCCTCCGACGACCCCGTCTTCAACGCCGCCGCCGCGACGAACTCCCTCGACTCAAGCGACGACCTCGCCTCGCCCGACATCAACCCCTTCACCCTCGCGGACACCTTCACGTACCGTCCGCGCTGGTCGGGGCGCCACTTCGGCGTCCAGCGCGACCTCGTCCGCGCGCTCTGCCTCGACTCCGGCGACGAACTCCGCGCAGCCTGGAAGGCGATCATCGACAACGGCGGGCCCGACGCCAATCCGGAGGCAATGGAATTGCTGCGCAAATTGCCGACAAAGCCAGTGCCTGTCACCTGGGAGAGCGCCGTCACGGACTACCGCAAGATTCCGCGTCTTGAATACATGCGCGAATGGACCGCCGAGATGCGGGCGAACTACCGCATTGCCGCACGCATCGCCACCGCCACGAACATCGACGTTGAGCGGGGTGACGGCACACCGCAGCCGTAGGCAACTACCGGAAAAGACACCCTGGAAAAGGCATTCGTATGACCCGCTCGCGGCAACGGGTACGATACTCATTCAACGGCGAGGGTGACTTGATCGGCGTTGCCGGATTCGGTGGCGGCGGTGACGGCAAATGTGCCGCGCTCCAGCGGCAGTACGAGCGAAGCATTGCCAGTGGTGGTCTTCAACATGCGTCCGTTGACGAACCAGTAGACTGTTTCGCCTTCGCCGACGCCGGAGATGCGTATGACGGCCGTCTGCGCGGCGTCGATGCCGTCTAAGAACTTGTAGCGCGTGCCATCAGATGGGGCGACTATCTTGAGTGTCGTCTCGCGAACCGATTCCGTGCGCCCTATGGCCTGCAGCCCGGACTGGATATCCTGGGGCCATTTCTCCACGACTTCTCCGTCCGCGCCGCGTACATGGACGGCGCAAGGCGACCAAATCGTTGTCCCGTCAATGTAGAAGTCTTCCACCGTCTTGGGACAAAGGGGGCTTGCCGCCTGTCCCGAGACCGCGCAAACCTGACGCGTCTTTATGGTCGCTGGACGGTCGAACCATGGGGCGTCGCCAGACGGATAGAGCGCGCGGATGACCTGCCAGGCCACTGGCGCCGCCGCGTTGAGGCCTGTGCGGGTTTCGTCCTTCACGCGCCCGTGCTTGTCGCCGCACCATACGGCGATGACATACTCAGGATTCCACGCGACAGTCCATGCGTCCCGGAATCCGGCTGAAGTACCGGTCTTCCAGGCGAAGCGCGGCAGATGGACGTCCGCGACATGGCCAAGCGCCGACAGGCTGCGCTCTTCGCCGGAGAGCATGTCCGTGACCATCCACGCCGCGCCTTCAGAGAAGGCTTGACACGGAGGTTTGGAGGTTTGGCTATCTGACATCCAGGCTTCCAGACTTCTAGGCTTCCAGACCTCCGGCGGAGTCCATCTTCCGGCGACGGCCGTCGCCGGAAGATGGACTCCGCCACGCGCCAGCGCGGCATATGCGGCGGCAAGGTCGACGAGACGGACGGAGACGCTGCCGAGCACAATGCCCAGGCCGAGCTTGGTGTAGTCGCTGTCAACGGTCGAGAAGCCGATTTCGCGGAGCTTGTCGGCGAAGGCGTGGACGCCCGTGCGGTTGACAACGTCGATAGCGGGCAGATTCAGGGAGAGGATCAACGCGTCTCGCGCCGTGACGAGGCCGCGGTAGCCGCCGGCGAAGTTTCTTGGCGCGTATGTGCCGAATGTGCGAGGGACGTCTGGCAGGACGAGTCCTGGTGTGAGACTTCCACGGTCGGCCAGCATCGCGTATGCGAATGGCTTGAGGGTGGAACCCGCGAGGCGCGGAACGGCGGCGGCATTGATCTGCCCGGCGTCGCGGGCGAAATAGTCGCCGGAAGCCGTCATGGCCAGAACGGAGGAGTTGG
>JAEEGH010029164.1_pt1 | contig 10806 bp, 9 predicted proteins | sample 9134181 | NCBI WGS metagenome assembly JAEEGH01 (sample SAMN16246544, study PRJNA631951) | gut metagenome | biome: gut microbiome; feature: rumen; material: DP-attached | host: Bos | place: Iran: Karaj | collected 2018-10
GCTGCCCCTGCGGAAGCGGAAAGAAGTACAAGAACTGACATGGAAAGTTGGAGGCCGGAGAATAATTGTCATTGGCTGTTAGCTATTAGCCATTAGCTGTTAGCGCAAAGCTACCAGCTAATGGCTAACGGTTAACATCTAAATTCCAAATTGAAGTTAAATTCTTGAATATGAAATACAACAGAGTACTCCTAAAACTCAGTGGCGAAGCCCTGATGGGCAGCCAGCAATACGGCATCGACCCGGTGCGTCTGGGTGAATATGCCGACGAGATCATCGAAGCCGCACAGGCGGGTGTGCAGATCGGCATCGTCATCGGCGGCGGCAACATCTACCGCGGCCTGCAAGGTGCCTCCAAAGGCATGGACCGCATCCAAGGCGACTATATGGGCATGCTTGCCACCGTCATCAACTCGATGGCCATGCAGTCGACCCTGCAGGGCAAGGGACAGAAAGCCACCCTGCTCTCTGGTCTTTACATCGACCGCATCGCCGACACGATGAGCAGCGCCAAGGCCATTCGTCTGCTTGAGGAAGGTCACATCGTGGTGATGGGCGCCGGCACCGGCAACCCCTTCTTCACCACCGACACAGGCTCTGCCCTCCGCGCCGTGGAGATCAAGGCCGACATCATCCTGAAAGGCACTCGCGTCGACGGCATCTACACCGCCGACCCTGAGAAAGACCCGACGGCCACCAAGTTCGAACACATCACCTACGACGAGGCCTACCAACGCAACCTGAAGGTGATGGACATGACGGCCTTCACCATGTGCAAGGAAAACGACATGCCGATGTATGTGTTCGACATGAACACGCGCGGCAACCTGATGAAGGTGTTACGCGGTGAGAACATCGGCACGCTGGTGACGAAATGATTTGTCCTGTAGAGACGCGCCATGGCACGTCTCTACACAACAAAACGGTTTATGAGGACCCGCAAAAACCATCTGCGCAAAACCAAAAATGCGCCTAGCAAAAGGCTGGATTACATCCTTCTCGGCGTCATTTTGCTTGTTGCCGCCGTACTGAGGCTTTGGAAGCTAGGCCAAGTGCCCTTCATGCACGACGAGTTCAGTGCCTTGCTACGCACCCGTTTCGACAATTTCCATGACTTCATCCAGCATGGCGTGATGCCCGACAGCCATCCCGTCGGGGTGCAACTATTCCTTTGGGGTTGGGTGAAACTCTTCGGGATGAACGAGTTCTGGGTCAAACTGCCTTTCGTGTTGATGGGCATAGGTTCCATATACCTTATATATTTACTAGGACGGCAGTGGTTCAACCGTAAAGTCGGATTGTTTTCAGCCGCTTTCTTTGCCGTCAGCCAGTTCACGGTATTCTATAGCCAGTTGGCTCGACCCTATTCGGCAGGGTTGTTCTTTGTGCTGCTGATGGCCGTGTTTTGGCATAAAGTCGTTTTCGGGACGAAACCGACGACCAGGGATTACATCGGCTTCGCACTCTCGGCATGGGCCTGTTCCATCATGCAGTATTTCTCCATCGCGCAGGCAGGACTCATCTTCCTGACGGGTCTGTTCTTTCTGCCCAAGGAGCGTCGCAAGGCCTACTGGTTCAGCGGCATAGCGGCAGTCGTCTTGTTTGCCCCCACCCTGCCCATCTTTTGGCAGCAACTCTTCGTAAGCGGCAGCATCGGTGGATGGTTAAGTGCGCCCAAGGCCACCTTCATCACCGACTTCATCCAATACACGATGAACTACTCCATGCTGTTCATGTTTGCCGTGGGCATCATCATCCTCTTGCCGCTCATCCTCGGCAAGCGTGACCGGAGAAACCAACCTTTGCGTTGGGCAGGCCTTGCCTGGTTCGTCATCATCTTTGCCATTGCCTTCGTGTACTCATTATATCGCGAGCCCATCCTGCAGCACAGCACCCTGATCTTCAGCTATCCTTTCGTCATCATCGTGGCCTTCTCGCTGTTCAAGAGCCGCACCTTATCGCCGTGGCAGACCGCCTTGGTAGTGGCCGTCATCCTCTTCGTCGGCATGGCCTCGTTGATCATGGAACGCCGTCATTACGACCTGATGTACCATCAGGGCTTCGACCAGATTGCTGCCGAGATGCAGCAGGACAAGGACCAATATGGTGACCAAATCCAGTTTGCTACACGCACCGAGATTGGCGAGGCTGCAGAGTTTTACCAAGCGCAAACCAACGTGGAGAACCGCATCGTCCTCAACCGTTACACCGAATTGGGCGATCTCAACCGTTGGTTCAGCGAACACAAAGATGCCCCCATGCTCGGTTTTGGTTGGACCGACTATGCCAGTCCCATTTGGGAGACCGCCGCTGTGGGCAACTACCCCTACCTCGTTAAAAAGAAAGACTGGTTCACTTCTCGCTATCTGACGCTCAGCAAACAACCTATCGAAGGAAGCCAATACATGCTTAACGCCCTTTCTGAGGAACCATATCCCTTCTATGAGCAAGAGTGGGGCCAGTCCTATAGCCTATCTTGCGACTCGTTGCCTGACGATGTTGAGGCGTTGGGCATCGTGGCAGAAGTGAACGCTGCCGACAGCCTGCATAACTGCATTGTCGTCATTGAGATCCACGACGCAGCGACCGATTCGTTGCTCCTATGGCAAGGGCTTCCCGCTGAAAGTGGCAAGTTCCCTAGCGGCAAAAACATCCTCACCAACGCCTTCAATTTCAACGAGGAAATCACGCCCCAAGGCAAGATCTTAAAGACATACCTTTGGAACCAAGGCCACGACCAATTGGTCCTTGAAAAGATAAGCTATTATACCACACACAAGAGCCGCGTCCTAAAAGGACTTTACGAACCTTTGAACTAAAGCATACCATCCGTTACATCTTCAACACCGATAAAAAGGTAAGGCCCGTTTTGAGAATGCGCAATGGTAAAAGGTCGTCTTTGAACTTATTTCAATCAAGACTGTAACAAAATCGGCCTTAAACCGTATAATTATCATTCCAAACATAAACACTCATGAACTCGACAGAAAAGAAAGATCGAAAAACCACGGTTTTAGCCATCGTGGTTTTTTATGTCATTGCCATTGCGCTCAGGTACATCACGAATAAAACCACCCTGCTGGATGGCATCAATGTTCCCATCCTCAAAATGTTATTGCAAGGCATAGGACCTGCTGTAGGCGCTCTTGTGGCGGTCTTGCTCTTCCGCATCCCTTTCAAGATGACCTTAAAGGGAAACTACAGGAACCTAATAGGTCCTTTTGCACTCTATTGGTTACTACCCATAGTGTTGATTAGCGTGGTGGCTTATTTCACCAAGGGGACCTTCCCTATCGTTTCGGTCATAGCCATTCTGTTGTATGGCTTGCTTGAGGAAATCGGTTGGCGTGGTTTCTTGCAACCCATGCTTTCACCCTTGCCAAAAATCGTCTCCATCTTGATCATCACCGTGTTGTGGTTCGTATGGCACTTGAATTTCCAGATGACCGGATCCAACATCCCCTTTTTCTTTATCTTATTGCTTGGAAGCTGGGGTATCGGTTTGGTGGCCGACAAGACGAATTCATTGCTCGCAGTAGCGGCATTCCACTCTTTGAATAACTTCTTCTCTGAATTCAACGTGCGGACGGGCGTCTTGCTGTCGGTCTTTCTCGTAGTATGGATATTAAGCCTGGTATTCAGGGACAAGTTTGGAAAAAAAGCCATTGCAGAAGAAAAATCTCAGACTGACGTTTAGTTTGGAATGGGTTTTGCAAGAAAAATGATGCAAAACGAGTGTAGAAAAAGAAAAAAAACCTATTTTTGCCCTCAAATTATCAAACTATGACTGAAGATTCTCAATTTGTATTAGACGAAGCCACTGAGAGCATGGAGAACACCATCAAGCACCTGGAGCATGAGTTTCAGGGCATCAGGGCTGGAAAGGCCAGTCCGGCCATGCTGAACGGCGTTATGGTTGAATACTACGGCACGACGGTGCCCATCGAGCAGACCGCCAACATCGGTTGCACCGACGCCCGTATGATTGTGGTGCAACCTTTCGACAAGAGCGCACTCAACAACATCGCCAAAGCCATCTTGAACGCCAACCTAGGGTTCAACCCCATCAACAATGGCGAGATCCTGCGTATTGCAGTGCCCGCCTTGACTGAGGAACGCCGTAAAGAGTTGGTGAAACGCACTAAGACCGCTGCTGAGGAGGCCAAAGTCGGCATCCGTGGCATCCGCCGCAACGCCAACGACGACGCCAAGAAATTGGAGAAAGACGTAATCTCGGAAGACGAGTCGAAACTCCTTCAAGAGGAGATTCAGAAACTCACCGACAAATACATCAAGAAGATCGACGACCTCACTGAACTGAAGTCGAAAGACATTCTCACGGTGTAATCCTTACACGTTGAGATTATTTATTTCACGCAGAATCCGCTGAATTCGCTGAAGCCTATCGGACGCAAAACTTGCGCCGCTTTGCGCTTCAAATAGTTCTGCGGATTCTGCGTTATAAACAGACAGGTTAGAGGACGTTTTCTATCGCCATCTCAAACAGTCGACTCAACGACAGGCCGAAGCATTGCGCCTGTTTGGGGATGATGCTTGCTTCCGACATGCCTGGCACAATATTGGCCTCGATGAAGAACACGCCTTCATTGCTGACAATATAGTCCATGCGTACAAAGCCCTTGCATTCCAGTTTCTCATAAAGCATCGCCGTGGTCGCCTTGATTTCCATAGCGATGTCCTCGTCCACTTCGGCAGGCGTTACCTCGTCGCATTTGCCTGCAGTATACTTGGCTTCGTAATCGAAGAACTCGTTCTTGCTGCAAATCTCGGTCAAAGGGAAGACCATCATCTTGCCTTTAAACTCCATGGCGCCGCAGCCGAACTCGCGTCCATCGACGAACTTCTCGCACATCACCTGTCTGCCCGCAGCACGTGCCGTGAAAATGGCAGGGACAAGGTCATCCGCCGTCTTCACTTTCGACACACCCACGCTTGAGCCATTACATGTCGGCTTGACGAACATAGGCAGCCCCAGTTTCTTGATGATTTCGTCGGCATCATATTGCTCTCCTTCATTGATAATAACTGAAGGTGCCACCTTGACTCCGTAGGAAGCCACCACTCGTTTGCAGAAATCTTTATGGAACGTAAGCGCGCATGTAGTCAACGGGGACGAAGTGCAAGGGATGCCCAGCAGTTCCAAATAACCAGAAAGAGGTCCGTTCTCTCCCGGTTCGCCGTGCACCGCATTGAAAGCCACATCGAATTTCGTCCTATGTCCACCTACTGAAATGGAAAAATCATTTTTGTCAACGTCAACCCGAGTACCATCTTTCAAAAGTCCATACCAGCCTTTCTTCGACACTACGATAATCTTCGAATTATACAGTTCTGGATTCAGGTTCTGCTTGACCACCTGAGCACTTTTGACGGAAATTTCAAACTCTCCTGAATCTCCGCCACAAATAATTGCCACGTTTTTCATATTTTTTGTAATTTTGTCGGTTTAAACAGCATAACAATAAAAACACTCCAAATCGAGTTGTAAAAACACCGCTAAATTATAAAATTATGGGACGCTTTCACTTCCTGAAGGAAAAGAAATTTTACCTCAACTTACTTATCATATTGATATTGTGCGTAGTCCTATTATGGTTAACATTCAAATTGCTAGATGGATACACCCGTCATGACAAGGTTTTCACCATGCCAAATTTTGTGGGCCAAAACTTCAACCAGGTGAAACACGATCACTCTAAAGACTTCAACTTCATCGTTATTGACAGCGTTTACCCCAAGGGGCTAGAACCTGGAAGCATCCATCAGCAAGACCCTTTGCCCGGTTCAAAGATCAAAAAAGGGCGCAATGTTTACGCCATTGTCGTTGCAGTAACCCCTGAACCCACCGAAATGCCCGATGTGAAAGGGACATCATTGCGTGCTGCCGTAAAGCTATTGGAATCAGAAGGACTTGAAGTGGACCATCTTGAATATGTAACCTCATATCCTTACACCAAAAACATTGCTGGTGCATACTTTCAAGGTTCGCCTATCGAGAAGGGCACCAAACTAATTAGGGGAGACAAAATCGTCCTTAAGGTCGGCTTGGGCAGCGACAGGACCAAAGAAAAAGTCCCCAACCTCATTGGAAAACCCGCCGAAGAAACAAAGCGTACGCTCAACTCCATGGGATTCAATCTTGGAAATGTAGTTTTTGAAGACAACGACAGCATTCAATACCAATGCGTCAAGCGCATGTCGCCAGGCCCCAGTTCTGGCTTGGTCAAGTTAGGCACCTATGTCGACGTATGGTACCATTCAAGCCGCACCCTCGATTTCAAGAAGGAGATGAACGAACTGCTGCACGAGGACTCAGTCACCAACAACCCAAAACCCATTGTAATTGATACTGTTATTGAAAAAGAAACCATAGAGACCACCGACTATGAAGAACAAGATGAATTTGAAGATGACTTTTAAGGTTTGGGCAGTAGCCTTTATGATTGGCCTTTTCGCCAATCAAGCCAGCGCCCAAGAGATATTGACCCCGTTTGGTTTAGGCAGTGAGAAAAAAACAGCAAACAGAGAGGCCGCGCCCGCCCGTTTCTTGCCTTTCTTTGACGATTTCAGCCACAATGGCCTCTACCCCGACTCAACCAAATGGACTGACTTCAACGTATTGGTGAACGACGGTTTCCCTCTTTGTCCGCCCAATCGCAACGGCGCCACTCTAGATGTCTTGGATGCCAACGGCAAAGTATACAACTATGCCATCAGCAACGCCTTTGTGGCCGAACATCTTACATCTGTGCGCATTCGCCTTGATTCCATCATGGAACCAGAGCCACGGGCGCTCACACCTGCCGATTCGGTGTATCTTAGTTTTTGGTACCAGCCCCAAGGCAACGGCAACCCACCTGAAGCGCAAGACTCGCTTGTGCTGCAGTTTGGCACCACCACCGAGCGCCAAGAATTCTTGTTCCTTGACTATCAAAACTATAGCATCGCCGACATTTTTGCCGAGATGCATGTCGACACCCTCTTCCCAGGCGACACCATCTGGGCATCAACAGGTTGCCAATCCGGCATGTTCACCCTCGTCACCGACACGCTGACCCCCATCACCCAAGGCCAAATTGCAGTACCCTGCGACTCGGTGTTTGCCACCGTGGCCGACACCACGTGGTATCACATCTGGAGCGTGCCAGGCCAGACCCTAGAATCCTTCATGGCAGAGAATGGCGGACAGTATTTCAAGCAAGTGATGATTCCCATCCGTGACTTGCGCTTTTTCCGCGACGACTTTTACTTCCGTTTCTTCAATTACGCCAGCATCGTCAACGCATCGCTGCCTGCCAACCGAAGCAATGAAGACAATTGGAACATCGATTTCGTCTACCTCGACATTGAGCGCTCCTCCACCGACACCGACTATCCCATGCTGGCCTTCTCGGGACAACGACCATCATTCTTCAACCGATACCAGTCCATCCCTTACCGCCAGTATCGCGTCAACCCTAACTCTGCCATCCGCGAAAACCTAGACATCGACATCGCTAATTTGGACGGAATCGACCATGAGGTCGGCTATTGTTACACAGTGCGACAAATTGGTGGTGACCAAAACTATACTCGCATAATCGACCCTGTCACCATCCATCCGTATCGCGAGTCAGGCTATCTCAACTGCCCTGAATACGGCGAGTCACCCGCATGCCCCTATGTCGGCGAACTGTTTGCACTTGACATGTGGAGCGACTCCGTATCATACCAAATCAGTCATTACATATACGACTCGACCGCCAATCCTCCTTTAGTGGACTCTATGGTGTATCGTATGGGCATGTACAACTATTACGCTTACGATGACGGCATCCCAGAGCTAGGTTTCGGCGTAAGGCCTGCTGGCGGCAAGTTCGCCGTGCGCTTTGACCTCACCGACTACGACACCATCCAAGGCGTTCAACTGCTTTTCAACCGCACCCTCAACGATGCCAACGACAAGTATTTCGACATCGTGGTTTGGAAAGATGAGAACGGCAAGCCTGGCGAGGAGATCTACCGGATGCAAAACCAGCGTCCACAATGGCACGAACAACCCTATCGATTCACATACTACAGATTCAACAAGACGGTGACCTCGGCCAGCACCTTCTACATCGGCATCGAGCAACGCAGCGACGACCTCATCAACATTGGTTTCGATGCCTCTGTCGACAACATCCAATACAACTTTGTCAACACCAACGGCTCATGGCAGCAAAGCAGCAAACACGGTTCGCTGATGATCAGGCCTGTGGTAGGCGCGAACTATTATATAGGCCTTCAAGAAAACTCAGAGAACACGCTGATGATTTACCCCAACCCTGTCAGTAATACACTCCATCTGGAAAGCCAAATCGAGCGCGGCCAAGTGAGTATCTTTGACCTCATGGGCAAAAAGGTGTATCAAGGTGAATACCAAACTACGATTCCCGTCGACGAACTCGCCAATGGGTTGTATTTCCTCAATGTCATCACAAGCGAAGGCCAAGTCATTAACCAAAAATTCATCATCGAGAAATGAACGACGACCTCAACGAAGTCCTTGACAATGAATTAGCAGAAGAAGGCAGCGAACTCTACGAGCACATACGCATGACCGTGGACCCGGGTCAGCAACCCGAGCGCATTGACACCTTCTTGACCAATCACCTCTCCAACATCTCGCGCAACCGCGTGCAGAACGCCGCCAAGGCAGGCAACATCTTGGTAAACGACAAGACCGTCAAGCAGAACTACAAGGTGAAGCCCAATGACGTGATCTCTATCGTATTCACCTATCCGCCACGCGAGACCGACATCAAGCCCGAACCCATCCCGTTGAACATCGTCTATGAAGACGACGACGTCATCGTCATCAACAAGCAAGCAGGTCTGGTGGTACATCCCGGCCATGGCAATTTTGACGGCACCTTGCTTCACGGATTGGCCTACCATTTCGAGCAGACCCATCAAAACATAGAGAACCGTTTCGGCTATCTCGTCCATCGTATCGACAAAGATACTACTGGATTGATGATAGTGGCAAAAAACGAACCTGCACAAGCCGTTTTAGCACACCAGTTTTTTGAACACACCATTCACCGCCGCTACTATGCCTTGGTTTGGGGTGACTTTGACGAAGATGAAGGCGTCATCGAGGGCAACATCGGACGCAGTGCCAACGACCGCCGCAAGATGACCGTTTATCCCGAAGGGGATCATGGCAAAGACGCCATCACCCACTGGAAAGTGCTGGAGCGCTTCGGTTATGTCACCTTGAACGAATACCGCTTGGAGACAGGCCGAACGCACCAAATCCGTGTACACTCCCAGTATATCGGCCATCCCTTGTTCAACGATGCCATGTATGGCGGCGACGTCATCCTGAAAGGTACCACCTTCTCGAAATACAAGCAATTCATCGACAACTGCTTCAAGATTATGCCGCGCCACGCCCTGCACGCCAAGGAGTTGGGGTTCGTGCATCCCACCACAGGCAAACAGATGATGTTCACCTCTGAGATACCTGACGACATGGCACAAGTGCTGGAGAAATGGAGAGTATACTTGAAGGCTAGAAATTTATTGGAAGAATAATAACAGCACCTTACTATTACAATCATGAGAAAACTTTTCTTTTTAGCAGCGGCTATCATTGCCAGCGTCACCTACTCACAAGCACAAATCCTTTACCGCATATCCGGCAATGGACTCAAATCGCCTAGCTACATCGTAGGCACCTACCATCTGGCTCCCGCATCCTTTGCCGACTCCATCCCAGGCATGCAGAAAGCCATGGAGGAAACCACTCAAGTATACGGCGAGTTGGACATGATGGAGACCTTCAAACCTGAGAATGCATCCCGTCTGCTTAAATCGCAGATGCTTCCGGATGGAGTCACCTTGTCTTCCCTGCTCACCTCCGACCAACTGGATCGGTTGAATGCAGTGCTGCGCGAAGTATTGGGTTCAGACCTCAACGACAAGGACTTCGCTGCACAGATGGAAAAGATGACCCCTGTGACCCTTACCACCACACTCACATTGGCCTCCTACGCGAAGGGAACCCCATCGTTCAACCCCATGGAGTTGATCGACACCTATTTCCAACTGAACGCTTTGCAGAACGGCAAAGCCGTCAAGGGATTCGAGACTGTCGACTTCCAGATAGAGATTCTCTATAATGCACCGCTGGAAAAACAGGTGGAAGACATGATGTGCACAGTGGACCATTTTGAAGAAGCTCTGGAGATAGTCAATCGTATCACCTCTGCCTACTTCACACAGAACCTGCAATTGATAGCAGAAGTCTTGGAAGAAGAGTCGGAGATAGAATGTTCGTCGGACGTAGATGAAGACAAACTGCTTTACAACCGTAACCGCAACTGGGTCGACATGATGCCCGACATCATGGCCGAACAACCGACGCTCTTCGTCGTCGGTGCTGGTCATCTTTGCGGCGAGAAAGGCGTATTGAAACTGCTTGAAGGAGCGGGATATACTGTTGAAGGAGTCAAATAATCAGACAACTAAGGTGATAAAAACAGAAAAAGGCTTGAAGTTTCAAGCCTTTTTCTGTTTTTCTGCAAGAGCCTTATCGAGGTCCAATAGGAAACTACGAGTCTTGTCGAGCGTTTCCAGCATGATGATGCGCTCCTCATAGTCGCTGAAGCGTTCTTTGAGGGCTTGCTTGGCACCCGCCAAGGTGTAGCCTTTCACCTTGAGCAACTGATAGATGACATGCACGTAGCGCACGTCGCGCTCGGTGAAAAGGCGGTTGCCCTTCTTGTTCTTGCGCGGACGCAACACGTCGAATTCCTT
>JAEEGH010029166.1_pt1 | contig 10806 bp, 6 predicted proteins | sample 9134181 | NCBI WGS metagenome assembly JAEEGH01 (sample SAMN16246544, study PRJNA631951) | gut metagenome | biome: gut microbiome; feature: rumen; material: DP-attached | host: Bos | place: Iran: Karaj | collected 2018-10
CTTGGCCCCATCGTGATCGACCTGAACTGGTAAGCGACATCAACCGCTAAACCGACACCCCCCTTTCCAAGGAGGTAACGCCAGAGGAGAGCAGCCCGTTTGCTCTCCTTTCTTTTTTTCGGTGCGCTTACTTTTGAGGCAATGCGAGGGCTATGCGGATTTTAAAAAAAAGCTTGATTTTTTGCCTTTTTTTTCTCAGTCTGGAAGTGGCTTAGTTGCTTAAGCGTGTGTCTTAAACAAAATTGATTACTTATGCAGTCTTATTTGAAAGTTTTAGTGCTGGCCGGGATCCTTACAGGAGCGGCTTCTGTTTTAGCAGAAGATGCTGTTCCGCAAATCTTTGAATTAAAGAATGGCGACCGGATCACAGCTACTGTTCAATCCCAATCAGAAACAAACATGGTCGTTTTGACTCCGTTCGGCGGCACTTTGACACTGCCTCTGGATCAAATCACCAAGCAATCTCCCCTTCCTTCTCCGGAAGAAATCGCCGCTGAGGCCGAGAAAGCCGCGAAAGCAGAAGCGGAAAAAGCCGCTGAAGCAGCTGATGCTGAAGTGGAAGAAGCCAAGAAAATACCCGACACTTTCCTGGGCAAGTTTTTCTCCAATCTGACCGGTGAAGTCCAGCTCGGTATGGATGCCGGTTACGGTGCCAGCGATTATATGAACTACTATGGCCGCGTGAAAGCGAGCCACGGTGTGGAACGCTGGAAGAGTCTGTGGGACGGCAAGCTGACCTACGGCAAGAACAAGGGTGTAGTTTCCGCGGATAAGCTGGATACCTCTTATCGTCTGGAATTTGATGCCATCCAGGACAAACTGTTCCTTTACGGTGAACCGACCGGCGGTTATGACACCATCCGCAATATCGATTACTACTACACGATCGGCGGCGGTCTGGGTTACCACATCCTGAAGAAAGACAATGTCGTGTTCGATGCCTCGGCCGGTGTGTCTCATCAGAGTTATCACTACTCCAATGAAGGCGCACGTAATGGTCTGTATGTGGACCTGGGCGAGAGCCTGACCTGGGAGATCGTGAAAGATCTGAAATTCCTGGAGAAGCTGACCTACAGCCCGAAGGCGAACGACTGGAACGTCTATCGCATCACCTTTGAGACGGGTCTTTCCTGGGGATTCTATAAGAATATGACCTTTAACTTCACGCTGATCGAGAAGTATGATTCTCGTCCGGCGGCCGGCGTTGATCACAATGATCTGCAGCTGGTTTCCTCTATCGGTCTGAAGTTCTAATTTATCGGGAGAGTTCGCCCTCTCCCATTTTTCTCAATCTCAATTGACCACAGGCGGCGTTTATATCGCCGCCTTTTTTTTGTCTCAATGTGACGGAGATACCGCGTTTCTGGAGATGAGCGAAGAAGCCCTGGATCACATCCGGCGGCGGGCAGCGAAAGGCGCACCCATCCACCTTGTTGAAGGGGATCAGGTTGACATGGGCATGGAACCGGCGCGCGATCCCGGCCAGCAGATCGCACTGGCGCGGAGTGTCGTTGAGCCGGTCTATCAGTATGTACTCAAAGGAGATCATGCGGCCCTTGGCGCGCTGGTAGGCTTCGCAGGCGGCCAGCAGTTCATTCAGGGGATATTTGCGATTAACAGGCATGATCTGGTCGCGAACGGCATCCTCCGCCGCGTGGAGCGAAATGGCCAGCCGGTATTGAGGTTCCTCCCCGGCCAAACGGCGGATCTGGGGCGCTAAACCGCTGGTGCTGATAGTGATCTTGCGGGCTCCCAGATTACCGCCCCAGGGAGCGTTGATGATCGAGAGCGCCCGCATCAGGTTCTCGTAATTGGAAAGCGGCTCCCCCATCCCCATCACCACGATATTACTGAGCAGACGGTCGTCTTTCGCGCCGGACTGCCGCCGGTGCCAGGCTTCCGCGCCCAGAAACTGTCCCACGATCTCGGCCGCGGTCAGATCCCGGACAAAACCGGAGCGTCCACTGGCGCAAAACCTGCAGCCGTAAGCACATCCCACCTGAGTCGAAACACACAGCGTATGGCGGCCGCCCTCCTCGCTTCCAGCCGGGATGAGGACGCTTTCGACCAGATTGCCGTCTTCCAGCTTCCAAAGGAATTTGCGGGTCTCATGTTCCTGTCCCGTGACCGTGACCAGTGGAGCAAGGGAGAAGAAGTACTTTTCTTTCAGTTTGGCGCGCAGAGGTTTGGAAAGATTGCTGCATTCATCGAAACCACCGGCGAACTTGCGGTAGATCCATTCCATGAGCTGACCGGCGCGCCAGCGCGGTTCACCCCACAGAGCAAACTGATCCTGAAGCGATTCCAGAGATTGTGAAAAAATAGAGTCCACAGACAGCCTTTCCATACAAAATCAGGGATCAAAAGCCGGTCACCCTGCTTTTAATCCCTCATTTGCAAAAACAATGTTTACTTATTTTCCGCCGTTCAGGTAATACTTCTGAACGTATTCCTTGACCATGCGGCTGGTATTGAACTGACCCGGCAAAGTCGCGAGACTGCGGCGGATGCGTTTGATCCAAAGTTTCGGGATACCGTTGGCGCTGCGGTCAAAGAACTCCGGCACAACTTGTTCCGTCAAGGTACGAAACAGATTTTCGCTGTCGATGCGGTCCTGCTCCTGGACATTGTCCGGATTGCTGTCCTCGCCGATCGCGAAACCGTTCGTTCCATCGTAACCCTCACGCCACCAGCCGTCCAGGATACTCAGATTCAGACAGCCGTTGGTGCAGGTCTTCTGGCCGCTCGTACCGGAAGCCTCCAGCGGACGGCGCGGGTTGTTCAGCCACACATCGCAGCCGGACACCATCTGACGGGCCACATGGACATCGTAATTCTCCAGGAAGACCAGACGGCCGTTCAGCTCGGAGTATTTGCTCCGGTGGATGATGTTCTGGATGTAGCGCTTGCCTTCGTCATCACGCGGATGCGCTTTGCCGGCGAAGATGAACTGCACCGGGCGCATGGGATCCTTGACCAGCTTCACGATCTCGTCGAAGCGTTCAAAGATCAGCACGGCGCGTTTATAAGTAGCGAAACGACGGGCGAAACCGATCGTCAAAGCGTTGGGATCCAGCAGACGGTCGAATTCCACAAAGCTGTCGCGGGCCATGTTCTTGCCCTGAGCCAGCAGACGGCGGCGCGCGAACTCGATCAGCTCGCGGCGCAGCTGGTAACGAAGCGCCCAGATCTCTTCATCGGTAACAAAATCTTCATCCAGGAAGTTCTTCCAGACCTCCGGATCGTTGATCAGCTCCTGCCATTCCGCGCCCAGTTTGTCTTCATAGAACTTGGCCACACAGCCTTTCATCCAGCCGGCCAGATGGACACCGTTGGTGATGTGTCCGATGGGTACCTCTTCCTCCTTCTTGCCGGGATAGAGGTCTTTCCACATCTTGCGGCTGACCTGTCCGTGCAGTTCGCTGACACCGTTGGCGCAGCGGCTGCCTTTCAAAGCCAGAACAGTCATGCAGAACAGCTCGTCATTATCCTCCGGATCCACACGACCCAGCCCCATTATCTTGCTGAAAGGCACTTTCAGCTTGGTGGCATAACTGCCCAGCGCGTAACGGACCAGACCTTCATTGAAACGGTCATGGCCGGCCGGCACCGGCGTGTGCGTGGTAAAGACCGCGTGATTTGCCGCTTCTTTCAGACCTTCTTCAAAAGTCTTGCCCATCATCACCTGCTCGCGGATGAGCTCCAGCACCAGGAAGGCAGAATGACCTTCGTTCATGTGGAACACGGAAGGATTGATCCCCAGGAAACGGAGCAGCTTCACACCGCCGATGCCCAGAACGATCTCCTGCATGATGCGGGTGGTCACGTCGCCGCCATAAACACGAGCCGTGATCTCGCGCAGATTACCCGAATTTTGATCCACATTCGTGTCCAGCAGAAACAGTGTGCTGCGGCCCACCATCGTCTTCCAGGCACGGAAGAAAACAGGCTGTCCCATGATATCCACCTCGCACAGAAGCGGATCGCCATCCGATTTCAGGACCGGTTCCATGGCCAGGTTCCGCGGATTCAACTGCGGATAGTACTCGACCTGCCAGTTATCGTTATTGATGGTCTGCTGGAAGTAACCATCACGGTAAAAAAGAGTTATACCCACAAAACCTAAACCGAGATCACTGGCGGATTTCGTATGATCGCCGGCCAGCATTCCCAGACCGCCGGCGGCAATGGGCAGAGACTCGTGGAAACCAAATTCAGCGGAAAAATAGGCCACCGGATTATTCTGGAGCTGAGGCGCGTTGGCCGCGGCCCAGGTATCCTGGCGAGTCATATAGTTATCAAACTTTTTCAGGACGGCTTTCACCTTCTGAGCAAAGTGGGGATTCTGCAAGCGTGCACGCAATTCGTATGCATTCCACTCGGAAACCTCGCGCAAAACAGCCACCGCGTTGTGGTACTGGTTCTGCCATGTCCTTGGGGAAAGGGATTCAAATATCTCCTGTGCCTCGTTATTCCAAGTCCACCAGAGATTTCTGGCCATCTTGTTCAAACCGGCGACGATTTCTTTTACTTCTTTCTGAGTTAAAGGCTCTGATTTCATATTCTGAACGAGACAGCTGGGGAAGCTGTCAACAGGCATATTGTCTCATTTTTAAGGGGTTCTGCGCAATCTAAAATTTCAGGAACGGCGAAATCATTTCCCTTTGAAAAGATCTTCCATCACCTGCTCGGCCGAAAGGTTCGCGTAACCGTCCGGATCGGTCATGATCGAGCTGCCGTCCAGATTCCAGCGGAAGAACCCGACAGTCCCGTTATACGCTTTTCTGTCGAAACAGACATAATCCGCAAAGGACTTCATCGCAGCCGGATAGCGCTTGGCCCACCGGGGATAATACTTCTGCACATAGTAGGAAGCCAGACGGTAGGCCTCACAGTCGGTAGTGTTGCCGTGCGGATTGAGCGCGCTCATCTGAACGCCTCCGCCGTACTTGCCGGTCACGCTTTTGGTCGGCGAGGAATGGATCAGAAGGATGCTGTCGTCCGGGCATCTTCCCAGGCAGATCCATACATGACCCGGCTGGCTGACGATGTCACCCGGCTGCAGATAGCCTTCGCCCTGTTCCAGCTTAGCGTTGGTCCAGGTGCCGTAACCATATTCATCGGCAAGCTTTTTGGCCAGTTCATGCGAGTGGTTCACATACCCCTCCGCTTTGCCTGATTTGGATTCCAGGGTGTTATAGAGCGTCCAGCCCACGAACCCGGAGCAGTCTATGCCGGCATAGTAGTATTGATTCCAGCCGCTGTAATGGTTGTAGCTCTTCCAAGGTGTGGCGTAATCCTGATAGAAATAGTCGTCATCCTTGCTGTTGTAGAAGTCTATCCATGTTTTGCTGACACCCAGCGTCCGCCCCTGGATGGAAGTCCCCTCGTCCTGCCAGGTCCAGTTGCCGCCCCAGACATAGAGCGCCGTTCCCACAGGCGTGAACGCGGTGGCCAGGAAGTTTTTCAGTGTTCTCAGGCCGGGAGTGCCGGTCAGCACCGGTTTATAAGAATGGCTCATGTCATCCAGCAGACGCACATCCGTCACGGTGTCGTTTTTGACGGTGATGCGGTAGTGGTACTGCTCCATCAGTTTGTTTTGGATGGTATAGTCCGGGTCATTCTGAACGGCCAGCAGACGGGTCTCATTGCCAATCTGAAATTTATAGATCATGGCACCGTCCCGGCGCACATCCGCGGTCTTCAGCTCCCGGTGGTTCTCAATGCCCAGATAGACCGCGTCATATTTAGCGGAATGACTGAGGAAACCCGTCTTGCAGGAGGCCAGCAAAGGCAGCAGCACCGCTGCCATCAAAACGGCTGACAGATAACAAATTTTTTTCTTCATAAATCTTTGTTTTTTGTTTTTATCCGCGTTGTCAACGATCGCGATAAAAATACAACAAGGGGTTTTATATACTCTTTAGCCTAAATATGCAACACTTTACGCACGATCCCCCTTTCCGGACCGGTGGCGCGGGATAAAATTAGAATTGAAATCCGGTCTGTTTTGGTTTAATTTAAAAGGGTTATGCGTTTTGTAAAGACAATGGCGATCGCGGCAGTCTGCGCCGCGTTTATGGCAGTGAATGGATTAGCCGCTGGTGAAGAAGGTTTTACACCTCTATTCAACGGCAAAGATCTGACCGGATGGAAGCTGATGTCCGGTGTCGGTCCGGGCTATGTAGTCCAGGACGGTGTCATCGTTTGTCCCGCGGACGGCGGCGGCAACCTGATGACCGAGAAAGAGTTTTCCAATTTTGTCCTCCGTTTCGAGGTCAAGCTGACCTCCGCGGGCAATAACGGCATCGGCATCCGCGCTCCCCTGGAGGGACACGCCGCCGCCGACGGCATGGAGATCCAGGTACTCGATAATGAGCATAAGAGTTACATGAATCTGAACCCCTGGCAGTATCACGGCTCGGTCTATGGCTTCTTCCCGGCCAAGCGCGGGTATCAAAAGGCTCTGGGTGAATGGAATGAGGAGGAGATCATTGCCGACGGCCGGCATATCAAGGTGACCCTGAACGGTGAAGTGATCCTGGATGAAAACCTGAACACCTACAACGATAATCATGCTAAGATGCTCAATCAGTGCGGGATGTTGCGCGACACCGGACACATCGGTTTTCTGGGACACGGCACCCATGTGGAGTTCCGCAATATCCGCATCAAGGAACTTCCCTATCCTCAAAAAGATAACGTGGCTCCGGAAGGCTTCACCGCGCTGTTCGATGGTGAGGATCTGGACGGATGGCAGGGAATGACGTGGACTCCGCTGTCACGCACTTCCATGTCCGAAACAGAGCTGAAGGACGCGCAGGCTGAAGCCGACAAGAGAATGCGGAAACACTGGTCGGTGAAGGACGGCGTACTCTGCTATGACGGGATGGGTCCCATGAACGACAATCTGCGTTCGGCCAAGGAATACGTCAACTTTGAACTGCTGGTGGACTGGAAGATCGAACAGAACGGCGACAGCGGCATCTTCCTCAGAGGAACACCGGAAGTGCAGATCTGGGATCCGGGTATGAGCAACACCGGTTCCGGCAGTCTGTTCGACAATAAGAAGAACGCCAGCACTCCCCTGGTGAAAGCGGACAACCCGGTCGGTGAATGGAACAACTTCCGTATCCTGATGTTAGACGACAAAGTTTCTGTCTATCTGAACAACCAGCTGGTGGTCAGGAATGTCACCCTGGAAAACTATTGGAACCCCAATGTTCCGCTCTATCCGACCGGCTTTGTTGAGCTGCAAACCTACGGCACTCCGGTTTATTTCAAGAATATCTATATCCGCGAAATCAAGTAGGTCTGAAAACCGTTGACGCAAAATCCCCGGCGGTATCGTCCGTCGGGGATTTTTGTTGGAACCACGGATGGACACGGATAAACACAGATTTTTGACAGAATTAACAAGATTTACAGGATGAAAAAATGAATTCAAATCCTGTGGATCCTGTCAAAATAAAAAATCAGCTCAACATATTCCCTGTTGACAAAAAGTTCTATCTATTGTACGTTTTCAGCGGATAGAGGAAATTCTGTCTCAAATGTTTGTCGCTTCTCGATATGCGACTCATAAAAGGTCGAGTTCAAATGTTTGTCGCTTCTCGATATGCGACTCATAAAAGGTCGAGTTCAAATGTTTGAAGCTCCGGTAAGGAGCTTCTTTTTTTTAGGATCATGAATACAGGCCACTTTTATTTTGTTGTTGATCAATATTTTATTGATTTCCCTGACCCTATGTTGATGAGAAATAAAGAAACCATCAATGGGCAACAGCATAATCGTCCCTGCTTTTATGCTTTCCAAGATCCTTCCACAAAACTTTTTTGGCTCATTCCTTTTTCCTCCCAATTTCAAAAATACAAAGCCATCTACGATAAAAAAATACAAAAATATAAAACGTGTGATACGATTGTTTTTGGTTATGTTTTAGGTGATAAAAAAGCTTTTTTGATCCAAAATATGTGTCCCGTTACTCCAAAATATATCAGCAATGAATATATTGACGGCAACTCATTACCTGTTCGCATAAACAAGCATCTTGAACAAGAACTCATCAGCAAATCTATAAAAGTTCTTGCATTACAAAGAAGAGGGATCCGTTTAATTTTTCCTGATGCGCTCGCCATTGAAGCCGCACTTTTAAGCCAAATCTCATAAATGTAACAACAATTTATTTCACGAATATCTATATCCGCAAAATCAAGCAGGCCTGAAAACCGTTGACGCAAAATCCCCGGTGCTGTTTCACATCGGGGATCTTTGTTTTTCGGAGTCTCCCGCGTCTCGCATCTACAGCCGGAGCCGGTTATTTCACCGGAGCCAGCGCCACTCGGAAGCCTTTACCGATGAAGCCGGCGTTCATGGCGGTTCCGTGTGCCCCAGAACGGCAGTCGTCCGCGAAGCTGGAATAGTCACCGCCACACACGACGTGCCACCCTTTCCAAAACGGATCCTTATCCTCGTCTAAACAGAATTCCTCCACATTCCCGTGCATATCATAGAGTCCCCACGCATTCGGCAATTTCTGTCCCACCGGATGTGTCGTGTCATTGCTGTTGCAATAATACCAGCCCACTTCATCCATTTCGGGACATTCCCATTCACCTGACAGATTCTTTCCGCTGTTCAGGGCAGTCGTTGTCCCGGCACGACAGGCGTATTCCCACTGCTCTTCGGTCGGCAAAGTATATCCATACCCTCTCGGCAGACGACCCGCCGCTCTCTCGATGGCTGTCAATTTCTCACAGAATTCCATCGCTTCCAACCAGGACACATCGTCCACCGGTAGATCAGCTCCTTTGTGCCGCCAGGAAGGATTCGTTCCCATAATGGCTTCATACTGTGTCTGAGTGACTTCATACTTACCCATCCAGTAGCCCTGGGTCAGGGTCACTTCATGCTGAACTTCCTTATCATCCCTGCCCAGCTCGTCTTCGGGGCTGCCCATGATAAAGGTGCCGGGTTCGATCCAAACCATATTCAAATTTACCGTATCCGAAAGCGGGATCGTCATATCTTTGCTCTCAACTGGAACCGGAGCCAGCGCCACACGGAAACCGGTAGTACTGTCATTGTGATTGCTGGGGTTGCTGCCGATCCGAACCGCTGAACGGCAGTAGAACGCACTCACGTACCAGGCACCGCCACGCCTCACGCGCTCCCCACCCGTGACCGGTCCCGTGGGATCGGTCACCGCTGAAGTCGGATAAGCTCCATACCGATCCAAACACCATTCCCATATATTCCCGTGCATGTCATACAGTCCCCAAGCATTCGGCTGCTTCTGGCCTACCGGATGAGTTGTATATTTACCATCAAATTCACAGTTGTAGTAATACCAGCCTACCTCATCCATTTCGGGACATTGCATCTCATTCGACAAATTTTTTCCGCTGTTCAGAGCGGTCCACGTTTCGGCACGGCAAGCGTATTCCCATTGCGCCTCCGTCGGCAGGGTGTATTCATACCCCTCCGGCAGTCGACCCGCGGCCTTTTCGATTTCTGTCAGCTTGGCACAGAAATTAGTTGCGTCATACCAACTGACCTGTTCTACCGGCAGATCAGCTCCTTTCCACTTGGAAGGATTCGTCCCCATAACGGCTTCATACTGTGCCTGGGTCACTTCATATTTGCCCATCCAGTAACCCTTTGTCAGGGTCACGTTATGCCAGGTTTCATCACTAAATCTGCCCAGTTCTCTTTCCGGACTGCCCATCATGGACGTCCCCGGCTTGATCCAAGTCAAGTTCAGATCCACATCCTCCGACAACGGGATGGTCATATTCTTAACAAGAGCCAGCGCCACACGGAAGCCGCCGATGCGGTAGCGGCTGGTGGAGATGCTGCTGCTCCGCCACGCTGACCGGCAGCCGGATGCGCGGAGACTCCTGCCGCCGCCGCGCTGTACGCGCAAATCACCTGTATCCGGCCCCGTGGGATCTGTTACGGAAAATATCGGATAATCTCCATACCAGTCCAGACACCATTCATATACATTCCCGTGCATGTCATAGAGTCCCCAGGCATTCGGCTGCTTTTGGCCTACAGGATGGGGCTTGCTGTCGCTGTTGTAATAATACCAGCCCACTTTATCCATTTCGGGACATTGTTCTTCATCTGACAGATTCTCACCACTGTTCAGGGCGGTCCACGTTCCGGCACGGCAGGCGTATTCCCACTGAGCCTCGGTCGGCAGGGTGTATTCATACCCCGCCGGCAGACGACCCGCCGCGCGCTCTCTTGCTGTCAGCTTGGCGCAGAAATTAGTCGCGTCATACCAGCTGACCTGCTCCACCGGCAGATCGGCTCCTTTGAAATAAGAAGGATTCGTCCCCATGACCGCTTCATACTGGGCCTGAGTCACTTCATACTTGCCCAGCCAGTAGCCTTGCGTCAGGGTCACGTCATGCCAGGTTTCATCATCGTTACTGCCCAGTTCCGACACGCTGCCCATCATGAATGTGCCCGGCTCGATCCAGATCATGTCCAGATCCACATCCTCCGACAACGGGATAGTCATATTCTTAGTCTTAGTAAGAGGAGCCAGTGCCACACGGAAGCCCGTGTAACAACTAGCCGCGTTGATGCTGCCGGGCAACCCCCGACTCCGTTCCGCTGAGCGGCACATTCCCGCATAGGTGAAGCCATCGCAGCTGCCGCCGCGTTGCATGCGGTAATCACCTGTAGCCGGCCCCGTGGGATCTGTTACGGATGATGCCGGATAATCTCCCCACCAGTCCAAACACCATTCAAACACATTCCCGTGCATGTCATAGAGTCCCCAGGCGTTCGGTT
>JAEEGH010029170.1_pt1 | contig 10805 bp, 10 predicted proteins | sample 9134181 | NCBI WGS metagenome assembly JAEEGH01 (sample SAMN16246544, study PRJNA631951) | gut metagenome | biome: gut microbiome; feature: rumen; material: DP-attached | host: Bos | place: Iran: Karaj | collected 2018-10
CGACCTCGAAGGGGACGGGTATGTCAGATCCGACCCAGGAAGGTACCTCTCCCATGTCCCTGACCTCTTCGACCAGGATCTCGTCCTCGCGCATCTCCACGACCCTCCACGTCCTTCCTTTGGCTATGAACATGGCCTGCGCATCCTGGAAGGTGGCGACGAAGCTCTCGTCCAACGTTCCGATGATCGCTCTGGTGCCGATGTCCCTGACGCGGTAGTTGCGCTCGTCCGGGATCATCGAGATGTTGTTGTAGAAGTAGTCCATCCCTTTCTTGGAGCGTTTGAACTTCTCCCCGTCGTCGAACACCATCCTGATGGACTTGAGCTGCTCGAGGACGTCCTCCATGTCGCTCCTGGCGAGGGTCCTGAAAGGGTATGCGCCGTAGAACATCTTGAACGCGGTGTCCTTGTCTATGGGGCCGGACATGGTCATGGCTATCAGCTGGTTGGCGACAACGGTCAGAGGGGAAGGCCTTCCGGCGCGATCCTCCAGCTCTTTGGAAGAGCATCTGCGCGCTATCACCAGGGCTTCCGCCACCTCGTCGGGTGCGGTAGCGATGATCTTGGCCCTTATCTTCTCGCCGACCTTGTGGCCTGCCCTTCCAGCGCGCTGTATCATGCGGGAGACCTTTCTGGGGGAGTTGTACTGGACCACCATGTCCGTGGATCCGACGTCTATGCCCAGCTCCAGCGACGAGGTGCATATCAGCGTCCTGAGCTCCCCCCTCTTGAAGCGGTCCTCCATCTCCATCCTTGTTTCTTTCGACAGGGAACCGTGGTGCACGTCCACCGAGAGGCTCTCGTCCCACACGTGGTACCTGGCGGCCAGCCATTCGGCCGTCTCCCTGGTGTTCACGAAGAACAGGGTGGACCTCCCGCTCTCCATTATCTGCCTGGCCCTCTTCATCACAGCGATTATCTCCGGATCCCCCTGGAGCTTGTCGCGGAGCTTGGTGTCGGCCTCGTCCGGCTCGGGGCTCTCGACGTTTATCTCGAACTCGCGGTAGGTGTCGTGCTTGCGTATGGACACCCTTCTCCCTCTTCCTCCGAGGAACATCGCGGTGGCCTGCGCGTCTCCGACGGTGGCGGAAAGGCCTATCCTCTGGTAGTTCCCGGCTACTGCGCTCAGCCTCTCCATGGCCACGCTGAGCTGGGCTCCCCTCTCGGTGTCCGCCAGCTCGTGGATCTCGTCGATTATGACCCATCTGACGGCCGCCAGGTGCTTGGCCAGCCTCTTCCCGGTGAACAGGACCTGCAGGGTCTCCGGCGTGGTTATCAGGACCTCCGGCGGGTCCTCCGACTGCCTAGCCCTCTCATATTGGGTGGTGTCTCCGTGCCTCACGCCCACCCTTATCCCGAGGGCGCGGCCGTAGTCCTCCATCCTCCTCAGCATGTCCCTGTTCAGGGCGCGGAGAGGCGTGATGTAGATGCACTTGAACCCCTTGACGTCGTCCTTCCTGCGGATGATCATGTCGAGGACCGGGAGCATCGCCGCTTCGGTCTTCCCTATTCCCGTAGGAGCCACGACGAGGACGTTCTCGCCCCTCATTATCCTGGGTATGGCGTCCTCCTGGGGAGGGGTCGGAGAGGTGATCCCCTTCTCGGCCAGAACGGAGACGAGCTCGGGCGACAGGAGATCGAAGGACATAGGAAAAGAAGATCCCTGGGGGAGAAATCCCCCCAAGGGTTTCGGTTTCACTCCTTAGGCGCTTCGACCTTGGGAGCGGTGACTTCCAGGAGAACCTGGGACAGGTCCATGACCTTGATGCTGGATCCGAGCTTCTTGGCGCCCTGGGTGAGGTTCAGAACGCAGAAGGGGCAGCAGGTGATGAGGACATCGGCGCCGGTAGCCTCGGCGTCCCTGATCCTGTCCATTGCGACCGCGGTAGCGAAGTCGTTGAACTGGCTCTTGTATCCTCCTCCGGCACCGCAGCATCTGGAGTTCTCCCTGGACCTCTCCATCTCGACGAACTCGACTCCCTTGATCTTCTTGATGACGTTCCTGGGAGCGTCGAAGACTCCGGAGTGCCTTCCGAGGTGGCAGGGGTCGTGGTAGGTGACCTTGTGGTTGAACTCGTTGTTGAGCGGGAGCTTCCTGGTGTTGATGAGGTTCTCGACGTACTGCGAGAAGTGGTAGACGTTCTGTCCGACCTTGGCGTAGTACTTTCCGAAGTCGGAGGAGACGGTCTTGTAGCATCCGGAGCAGGTCATGACCATGTTCTTGGCACCCATTCCGTCCGCCTTCTCGACGACGTTCTCGGCGCACTCGAGAGAGTAGTTGGTGTTTCCGGTCCTGATCAGAGGCGAAGAGCAGCAGTACTCCTTCTCTCCGAGGCAGTTCATCTTGACGCCGGCGCGGTCCAGAACGACGACTCCTGCCCTGGCGATGTGCTGCATCCTGTACGATCCGGTGCATCCCGCGAAGAAGATGGTGTCGGGGCAGTCGTACCTCTTGACCTCTTCAGGCCACCATGCGTCCCTCTTGGAGGGGGGCTCGCCGTAAGGGTTGTGGTACTGGGCGACCTTCTCGGCCATTCCCTTGTGCGCGGAGAGGGGTCCTGCTCCGTTCTTGAAGAGCCAAGCTCTCATGTCCTCCCACAGCTCGATCAGGCTGATCTGGGCGTGGCAGACGACTTCGCAGTTTCCGCAGCCGGTACATTTGTACATGGCGTCGACGAAATCGGGGGAGAGCTCGATCTTCCTTCCGAGGAGCTTGTCCACGGCGTCGAGTCCGTTGGTGTCGATCTGCTTGATGTAGTAGATCTTTCCCCTGGGGGTGACGGACTCCCAAGGCGTCTGGTTGTGCGCTTCGCACACGTCGATGCAGTAACCGCACTGAAGGCACTGGGTGAGTGCTTTCTGTACACGGGGCAGACTGAATTTGCTCAAGGCCATTGCTGATACCTCCGGAATCAGTGGAGTTCCGGTAATGCCAATCCCACTGGTTGTCTGTATTTAATGGTTGCAGGGTCTAGACCGTCCAACGGTTCCGGTTCTCATGGATTAATGAGAAAAAATGAGATTAATATGTAAGAGCTATACGGGACCATGAGCAGCATCGGGACGTACGAGGACTGGACCGGGAACGTCGTGGGAGAAGCCGACGTCAGAAGCCTCGATCCCGGCGCCGTCAGGGCTTTGAGGGCCAAGTATGCCCTGCGCTTTCCCGAGCAGGCGGACGAGGTCAACGACTGGGACGCCGCTGTGTTCCTGTCGAAGGCAGGTGTGCTGAAGAGAGGGAAGATCACCGTGGCCGCGATGATACTCCTGGGGAAGTCCTCGGAGCATGTGCTGCCCGATTCCGTCTGCATACGCTGGCGCAGCCTTGACGTGGACGGCGCGGTAACCGATTCCAGGACGTTCAACGGGCCCATGCTGCTGTCGGCGGTGCAGGCCTCTTCCGCGGTCAGGAACTGGTCCGTTGAGACGGGCGGAAAGGTTCAACGCACGGTCAGCGCGTACAGGACGGCTACCCTGGAGGAGGCTATACTGAACGCAGTGGCCCATCAGGACTACGCCTTGGGCGGGACCATAGACGTCATCGAGAGGGACAAGGAGTCGGTCACCATCCGCAGCGGAGGCTCGTTCGGCTCCCAGCCGCCGGAATCGTTCGCTCTGGGGAAGGCCTCCCCGCACCCGTCTCGCAATCGCTTCCTCAGGGAGGCCATGTCGAAGTCGGGGATCACCATGGGCCATGGGTCGGGAATACGCGGGATGTACCTGTCCCAGGCGTACAGGCATTTTCCTATGCCGTCCTACTACATAGACGACTCATGCGTGTCTGTGACCATTCCGGGGGTCCGCTACGGCCTCCTGCCCAGGATGATGGACTCCCGCGAGCTCAGCCTCGAGGACGCGATCGACCTGGACAGGGTCTGCTCCGGGCGCTTCGTTCCGGAGAGGAGGATGAGGGGCCTGATAGAGCGCGGTCTGGTGGACACCGCGGGCGGGATACCCTGCCCCGTCGCCGGTGTTCCGGAGCCTCGCCGCATCACGGACCGGGAAGCGGTGCTGGAGCTGCTCCGTTCAGGTCCGGTGACGCGTTCGGAAGTAGCCGAGCTTCTCAGGTCCAGGACGGCCAGGCCGATGACGACAGAACAGCTGTCCGTGAAGGCTACGAACCTCCTCCAGTCGTTGAGGAGGGAAGGCCGTCTTGTGAAATCTGCAGGGAGCACCAAGTCCGCCTCATACGAGCTTTCGGACGGGAGCCGCGACTGAGCATCCCGATGCGGAGACATCTTTTGGCAGACAGCGACCGTGGTATGTTGCATGTGTTCGCCAGATATCGAAGTTTCTCGTCAGGGAATGGTATCAGAAGTCTGCCGAACAAGGCAACGAGCTTGCCAAGGAGGCATTGAAAAGGCATTGACGAAACAGATCCTGCGAACGATGCGAGAGGGATTATTTGCTGGGTCCGGGTCCGAACAGCATTCTCAGCAGGAATATCACGGCCAGAATGATGAAGAATATCCCGAATATCGAGAAGAAGCCCGGAGCACCTATGTCGGATGCCATCATCGTCCAGAAGATTCCGAATATGATCACAGCGATTCCCATGATCACGCCTTGAAGTTTTCCAAGCATTATGAAATCAACGGGCTGCAGGTAGATAATTGTTATCCGCAAGCGGACGACCGTGTCTCAGGCGGGGCTGGCTCGATTTCCTCTTCTCAGGTAGGTTGCAGGGACATCTATTAATACTGATAATGTGTAATAATTTTTATGACAAAAGGGATCCTGGGTCTGATAGCGTGTCCGATGGTGGACGACAACCTCGTCTACAGTCTGAGCAAGGACCCGGAAGAGAAGAACATCGTCATTATCGACAACGACAACAACACGTCGATCAAGGCCAAGCTGGACAAGGCTGGAATCCCTTATTCGATAGTCGCATGGAACGACATACTGTCCCGCAACTACACTCTCGACGGGGGCAGATACACCATCCTGGTCTACATGACCAACCTCGGTCTGCATGCGGAGCCGGAGAAGCTGAAATCCACCGTCGAGAACCTGGCCACGGATATGCAGTCGTTCGTCGACGCCATGGGGTTCTACCTGGGCACCTGCGGAAACTACGAGTGGAGCCCTGCCAGATGGTGCAAGGAGAAGGGATTCAAGCCGTCCGCCACTTTCCATGACTGCAACGGCTGCCTTTGCCACGACTGCGTAGGGATAAACATCGCTGGCGGTCCGAAATACAACGAGTTGCAGAAGAAGTACGTGGGCCATTTCTACGCGTTCCCCGCCATGGCTTCCAACTGGGACGAGTTCAACGCCGCGGATTCCAGCAACTCCTCCGCGAGCGAGGAGTCCCTCACCCCTGAGATGAGGGAAGTGCTGGGCATCGAGCCCGGACACGACGGATACATGAGGTGGCTGTTCAGCCTCGGAGGGTACGAATACATCCTCAAGATCGACACAGGTCTTGGTGACCAGGAGCAGTACGAGAAGGATCTCCAGAAGGTCTCCGAGAGGATGCGCCTCAAGATCAAGATACCCGAAGAGAACTGGGCGGACCTCCAGCCCACGAACGACCTCTACAGAGAGTGCAAATCCTTCCTCAAGTCGTGATGTCATGCATGTGGATTCTGAGTTCACGGTCGGGATACACATCCTGGCCTGCTACGGGATACTGGCGGATTCCGGCATCACCAGCAAGGAGCTCGGACTGAGCATAGGGTGCAACGCGGTGATCGTCCGCAAGGTCATGGCCAAGCTCAACAAGGCTGGGCTTCTGAAGACGGGGATGGGCAGAGCTCAGACGGCGCTGGGCAGGCCTGCAGAGAGCATAACGCTGAAGGATGTGCTCCTAGCCACCGAAGAGGAGTCTGCGAGCGACGTGTTCAGCATGTACCCTGCCGTGGCGAAATGCCCGCTGAGCCGCGACATGCGCAGGGTGCTGGCCCCGCACTTCCAGTCCGCTTTCGACGCTATGCTGGAGGATCTGTCTCATGTGACGATGGCGGACATCATCTCCGAGTTCCCCAAGGACAAGAACGCCTACCCCATCTACGTCTTGAAACAGCAGGAGCTGGGCGGCTGAGAGGGGCAGCGTGCAGTTCTCCAAGCCTGAACCGGTGCAGGCCTACGCTTTTGGGACTTTACAACCCGCTGGTTATCTCAACGCTATTGTTCCAAGCGTTCCGATAGAAGCTCAAAAAGAGTTTTCAGCCTTTGTTAAACAGATCGATGAATCGAGACTTGAATTGCTAAGGCATTTAGAGAATACAAGGAAATTGCAGCCGTAGCTCGAACCCTCTCTTTTGATTCAGGGTTTTTTGCCAGAGAGGATCTCCAGCACCCCCTCGGCCAGGAACACCATGTTGCGCGACCTTCCAGTGATTTCGCGGAGGACGCCCTCGCTTTCCAGATCCTTCAAGGCACGGATTGCTGTGGGATGCGTTACCTCGGCGACCTCTGACAGATCGTTGGGGCGGATATAGGGGTTGGAGAAGGACAGGTCTATCGCATGTATGAGCGTAGTGCTTTTGCCGTATGTCTCCTTGAGTCTGTCGCGATATGATCTGAGCGCGTTGATGGTATCCATGGAATCTTCTGCTTGGTTTTTGAGCGCTATTGCGAAGAATTCTATCCATTCCTCTATCTTGTCATCGGAACTCACGGCGGACAGCGCATCTATGTATTGGTCTCTGTTGCGATCGAAGTACTCGCTGGGATATATCATGGGGTATGCGAGTACGCCCTCCATCTGCAGAAGAAGCATTATCAGTAGCCTTCCCATGCGGCCGTTCCCGTCTCTGTACGGATGAATGGCCTCGAATTGATAGTGGACGAGCGCGGCCTTGACGATGGGATCGTCGTAGGAATCGATGTATTCTATAAGATTCTCGATCAGATGCTCGACGGATTCAGGGGGAGCAGGCACCATCGGGGCCGAGTCCAGCGTATCTCCGGGGCGCCCTATGGCATTCTGTTCTGTTTTGAATTCTCCGGGGGATTTGCTGCCTCCTCTGACGCTGTCCATTAGAACTTTGTGCATGGAATGCAGCAGCTCTATATCCACTCTCCTGGATTCTTTGATTTTTTTCATCCCGAGTTCCAGGGCATCCCTGTAGTTGGAGACCTCCTTTGCATCGCGTCTGACCGATTCGCCGACGTCTTCCACTTCCTGCAGGAACATGTCGCTCAGGGTTGACGTCGTGCCTTCTATGGACGAGCTGTGAACGGATTCCTTCAGGGTGAAGTTCAGGAGAAACGTGTTACGTTCTTTCGGCGACATGTCGGACGATCTTCCATCTAGGCGGGACAGAGCCATCAATGCCTCGTTGCAAGCCTTGCGGGTTTCCGGCGATAGATTCATCTCGAAAGGCAGATCGTGCGGTTGAAAATAGGCGTAGAAGCCACGGTCCGATATTCTGACTTCGCCTGATATCTTCGATTTGAATCTTGTTTCGTCCATGTAATATAATTATTCGATTCAGTATTTTTATTGTTTGATTTTTATGTTAGCAGTTTAAATAGTTATTTTCATAACGACTTCCTTATGAAAATAATTTACATAACTCCGGGCTTATGAAAACGCCTTTAAATATTGCTTTCATAAGACCCGAGACGATCTTTCCGTTTATCCGATTTCGCCATCTGCTGTCGTCTATCCGTCTGAAAAACCGTATATACTATTGTTATCATTATTGATAATAAAATCAAAACCAATAAAGGTGTGAAATGAAGCTCTCCGACATCCTTTCCAATCCCGTCAGGCTGAGGATAGTGCAGTACCTCCAGATACACGGCGACGCGACATCCAAGCAGATCTCCGAAGGGCTGGAGGACGTCCCTGTCCCGACGCTCTACCGTCATATCGGCCGTCTGGTCGAGGAGGGGATCCTGTCCGTCAAGGAGGAGAGGAGGGTCAGGGGTAGCGTCGAGAGGCTGCTGGCCGTGAATCCGGAGAGATGGTCCGCTGAGACCGGGGACGTCGCCGACGCCTCCTACCAGTTCCTCATGTCCTTGTACGGGAGATTCGAGCGGTATAAGGGGAAGGACCCGGCCGGGGACAGGCTCTGCCTCAGGACCTGCATGCTCCGTCTGTCCGACGAGAGGTTCGACGCGTTCCTGGGGGAATACGCCGCCTTGCTCGGCAAGTACCTCGAATCCCAGGACGGAGGCAGGCTGAGGAGCGTCTCGATCATTTCAGCGCCAGTGGAGGATGATGGCGATGGCAGTGAACGAGGAGGAGGTGGTCGTATCCGGCGTCGTATCGCTGGGCGCGACGATAGCGTATCAGGACAAGCAGGGGAAGAGGCCGGCGATCGTGATAATCATGGGTACCGGCAAGCTGGACCGTGACGGGAACGGTCCCGGAAGCAGGATGAACATCTATCGCGACCTGTCGGACCTGTTCGTGGAGGAGGGGTTCGTCGTCATCCGCTATGACAAGAGGGGCACCCACCGCTCGTCCGGGGATTTCAACAGCGCCGGCTTGAGCGATCTCGTGGACGACGCCGTATCGGTGACGGAATACGTCAAATCGCTTCCGTATGTCGACGCCGGCAAGGTTGTGATATGCGGCCATTCCGAAGGGGCCATGGTCGCGACGCTGCTGTCCGAGAAGGAGGACGTCGCGGGCCTTATGCTCCTGGGGGGAGCGGCGACCTGCCTGAAGGACGCCCTCCGCTATCAGAGCAGGCTGGTCGGCGAGCAGTCCGAGGAGAAGAAAGGAATCGCCGGCGCGATCCTCCGCAGGACGGCGTCCCAGGACAAGACGGATGCCAGGCAGGACGAGCTGTTCGAGAGGTGCCTGAGCACAGGCGAGACACCATCCGCTTCCAGGGGGTCAAGATGAGCGCCAAGTGGGTCAGGGAGCACCTGTCCTACACCTCGGACGACTACGTCGGGATGCTGAAGGCGTTCGGAAAGCCCATCCTGGCAGTGACCGGGACGGCCGACCTTTCCGCAGACTATAGTTCTCTAGATTCGATCAAGGGGGTTCCGGCCGTGACATGCTATGCTCCGGAGGGCGTGAACCACATACTCAGGGAGATCGACGACGACAACAGCATCATGAAGGTCAAGAAGCAGTACCTCAGGCTGTCCGCGAGGCCGATACACTCCGGGACCAAGGAAACCATGGTCAAATGGCTTTCCCAGTTCTCTGGGCGATGCCGCAGGCATGTCATGCATCGGGCTTGATCCTGGTCGGTATCCTGAGGGCCGTGTCGGCCGCCGCCGTATCTATGACGAATGGGCCGGTGAACGGGTCCATCACCAAGTCCAGCCCGATGGTCTTCGCCATCTCCACGCAATCTGAGAAGTCCTGGATGAAGCGGACGTTGTATTCGCGATAGTGGCCTTCAGGTATCTGGTCCTCGCTGGAGAATATGGGCATGTACCTGTCGCCGTCCCCGTCCTCAAGGACCGCCGGCTTGACGGGTCCGCTCCCCTTCGATTCGATGACGTCGCCGACCTCTATCCCCTTAGCATCCAACGACTCGGCCAGTGAATCGGACCTGCATGCGACGATGAACCTCGAGTCGCGGATGCACGAGAGGAGGGCGATGAAGTCGCATCCCTGCCTCTTCTCGCGGTATCCTTTGCAGATCTGCCTGAGGACGGTCCCGTCGCTCAGGGTCTCGCGGTCCACGGAGCGCCATTCGGGATCTTCGGCAAGAAAGCCGAAATCTGGGAATCCCGGATCGTCCGGATCCTCCGATCTGCGCTTCTGGACGTAGATTGTGTGCAAGATGTCCTGGTATTCTCCAGCCTCGGACAGACGGATCCCGTCCTCGTCGACTAGGGCGAAGAATGGGATCCCCTTGGTCGAAACGCGGGAATACACGGGGCTGTAGACGTCGTACCCTTCCCAGGTGCCGACGAGCTCGGCTCCTTCGAACTCCTCATCCAGGTTCTCGACGAGGAATTCGACGACGGGATTGTTCATCGGAACCTCCCCTCGTCCGCACGACGTCGTTCACGATTTCGAGATTGAGGCCCAGGTCGTCTATGCGCAGGAGCCTGGGGCCTGCCTCCTCGCCGTATTTCATCCAAGCGAGGAAACCGCATATGGACGCGGCGTTTCCCTTGACGTCTCCCGTCATCGGGTCGAACACGTCCATCCGGCCGTCGTCGGTCTGAATGACGAGGACGGCGTGCCTCAGATTCTGACAGAACCACTCGAACTCCAGCATGTACCTTTTCCCGTTCTTGACGTGCCCGCGGATCTCGTAATAGATCTCAGAGGGAGTCCGTCCTCTCAGCTTTATGAAGCAGGGGGCTCCTCCGCCGACGTCTGACCAGGCTGCCTTGGCGTTTCTCATCAGGGATTGCAACGACGCGTTGCCGTTTTCGTATGGAACCGATACGACGTCGTATCCCCTGCTGCGGCATTCGAAGGCCACTATGCATGACATGGCGTTCTCCGCATACGGGTGGATCGACTCGGCTTGTCCGACGTATTTCGATTGGATTCCTTCCATGTCGCTGGCCCTCCTGAGTTCACTGCAAAGACGGATTCACGTCGTCGTATAAGTGGGGATGCGATGTAAACCGGTGTTAAATAATCGGAATTCGGTCATGGACTATTATGCCAATAGTTCTGGAGCCATTGAAGGAGGATGACCGCGAACGGTTCATAAGGGACAACCAGGAGGCCTTCAGATACGGCGCCACGGAGGAGTTCGGCCTCAGGGACGACCATTTCGAGGAGCCCGGCGAGATAATCTCGAGGGAGACCATAGAGAAGTCGATCGACGGCGGCACGGCATACAGGATCATGAAGGACGGGAGGCCCGTCGGCGGCGCCATAGTGTCCGTGAACGGGGACAGGGGCGACCTGCAGATCC
>JAEEGH010029171.1_pt1 | contig 10805 bp, 9 predicted proteins | sample 9134181 | NCBI WGS metagenome assembly JAEEGH01 (sample SAMN16246544, study PRJNA631951) | gut metagenome | biome: gut microbiome; feature: rumen; material: DP-attached | host: Bos | place: Iran: Karaj | collected 2018-10
CCACACGGTTGGCCACTGCCTCTTTTACATCCTCTCCCCTAAAGGCAATTATGACATCAAGTCGCTTTTGCATCTTGGCCATCTCACTCTTGGCTTTGTCCATGTAGCTAAGTACATCCTTAAGATCAAGAGCTGTCTTAAAGGCCAGCATAAAATCACAGCCCTCAATAAATGTCAAAACCACAGTGAAAACCGTAAGGAAATTGTAGGGGATTGAAAGGATTATCTTTTCAATGGGGATCTGAAGGTAGTGGGTAAATATTACCGTGCACACACCCCAGGCAATTGATGACTCCAAAGATACATGTCCCTGGAAATTAAACTTCTTGTGGGAGTAGTCCCAGTACCTTACCTTGAAAAGAGCCTCCATGGTGACGCCCACAGCATATTCAAGAACTGTGGCGCCAATACATCCTGCAATAAACACAAGGACCAGGTTGTCGTAGTAGGGCTTACTTACAACCAGCATCATGATGCCGCCTGATCCATACAACGGCAAAAAGGGTCCACGCATGAACCCTCTGTTTACCGGATGTTTTTCCATTATTGATACATAGGCCGATTCAAAACACCAGCCGAAAAAGCTGTAAAAGAAAAATAGAAATAGCCACTGGCTGGGCTGATAGTTAAACATAATTACTGCTCCGGATTAGAAAAATCAATTACTGGATTTGCTGGCTCAGTGGTCTTTTTAACTTCTGTCGCCACAAGCACTGGACCTTCGCCCTGGTACTCAGCAACGTACTGCTTGACCACCTTGGCTGTAACTTCAACCCACTCTTTTTCCTTAAGCTCATCTACCTTGTCGTATTCGCAGGCAAATCCCAAAAACTGCATATCCTGGGCACAGCATGTCATAGCCATTCTGCCAGGAACAAATCTGCCCTCAGGGAACTCTGGTGGAATAAGCACCATTCCCTTGAATTTTACGTTTTTACCTTCATATCTCTCAACGTGGTCAAGAGCATCAAGATAAAACATTCCATATCCGTAGTTGTTAAGCTCAATAGGATCATCATTTAGATCAAATGGAAGGTCCTCATCAAGAGTAACATCCACCTCTCCGTTCTGATCCTCAAAGATTATATCTGCCTTCTGGTTGATGGCCTTGACGTTCCTCTTGTAGGAAGGAAGGTTCTCAGTAAGACCGTCACATCTGTTGAACAGGATAAGATCTGAGTTTCTTATCTGTTCTGCCAAAAGAGATTTCATATTGCTAAAGTACAGCTCAAAGCTTGAGCAGTCGATAACTGTGATCTGTTGTTCAAGATTCCACATAACAGGGAGCTTTAAGTTTTTGAAGTTCCACATTCCGTTGTATTCAATAAGAATTCGCTCGGGGTTGTGCTTGGCATCCATCGCAAGAAGAGTGTCCGGATTGAACTCCTCTTCATCCTCAAAATACTCAATTACAGTGTTGGTGCTCTTAAGCAGTTTCTCCTCATAATCGTTTTCACCCTCTTCACAGACAAGAAGAAGGGTTTTGCCCTTGGTCCTGAAATATGGCTGGGCTATGGTGTATCTGAAGAAATCCGTCTTTCCCGCATCAAGAAAGCCGTTGATTATATATACTGGTTTCAAATTGTCTCTCCTTATCATAACTCAGAGTCCGGATATCAAAGTCTTCTGAATAGTTTCTGAAGGTTGTCCTGATTCAGCTGTGATCCGATAACACAGAACTTACCGGTTACATCTGCTGCGCCGTCTCTGACATCAGCCTCTCCGGGAACATAATCAAATTCGATCCAGCTTCCGTCAGTTGAGGGAACTACTCCCTTGGTCCTAAGAACGATACCGTATGTCTCCTCATCTTCCAGCTTTGAAAGCATGTCTGCGATCTCTTCCTTAGAATACTTAAGAGGTGTCTCCATTCCCCAGCTCATGAATATGTCATCTGCATCATGATGATGGTGATGGTGATCATGCTCATCATGGTCGTGATCATGATGGTGCTCATGTTCGTCGTGGTCGTGATCATGATGATGCTCGTGCTCATCGTGATCGTGGTGGTGCTCGTGCTCGTCGTGGTCGTGGTGGTGCTCGTGCTCATCGTGGTCGTGGTGATGCTCGTGCTCATCGTGATGGTGATGATGCTCCGCCTCGTGCTCGGCTTCCTCCTGCTCGTGGGCGGCGATCAGCTCCTGCATCATGTCGTCCAGCGTCGGGTTGGACTCCATGGCCTGCTTGAGCTGTGCGCCGGTCAGCTCGTCCCAGGGGGTCGTGACCAGCGTGGCGTGGTCGTTGTGCGCGCGGATCAGCTCCACGGCGGCCTTGAGCTTTTCTTCCTTCACGCTCTGGGTGCGGCTGAGCACGATGCAGCCGGCGGTCTCGATCTGGTTGTTGTAGAACTCACCGAAGTTCTTCATGTAGAGCTTGACCTTGGTCGCGTCAGCCACGGCGACGGTCGCGCCGAGCTCTGCTTCGCCCTTGACGGCCTTCTCCACGGCGACCATGACGTCGGAGAGCTTGCCGACGCCGGAGGGCTCGATCAGAATGCGGTCGGGGTGGTACTGGGAAATGACCTGCTTCAGCGCGGTGCCGAAGTCGCCGACGAGGGTGCAGCAGATGCAGCCGGAGTTCATCTCCGTGATCTGGATGCCGGCGTCCTTGAGGAACCCGCCGTCAATGCCGATCTCGCCGAACTCGTTTTCGATCAGCACCAGGTTTTCACCCTTGTACGCCTCGGAGATCAGCTTCTTGATCAGCGTCGTCTTGCCCGCGCCGAGAAAGCCGGAGAAAATGTCGATTTTCGTCATAAAAGATGCCTCTTTTCTTAAAAATACAAATGAATGACAGGAGCCTGGGCTTACGCCTGGTCGCAGATCGCCTCGCCGGCCTTGTAGATGTCGCCTGCGCCGACGGTCAGGATGATGTCGCCCGGCTTTGCGATGGAGCGGAGATAGTCCGCCACCTCGGGCAGGGTCTCAAAGCAGACCGAGCCGGGGATCTCGGCGGCGAGATCGCTGGAATGAATGCCGATGGTGTTTTGCTCGCGGGCCGCGTAGATCTCCGCCAGCACGAGCTGGTCGGCGAGCTTCAGAACCTCAACGAAGTCCCGGAACAGGGCGCGGGTCCGGCTGTAGGTGTGCGGCTGGAAGGCCAGCACGATCCGGTCGTAGCCCATCGTCTTGACGGCCTCCAGCATGGCCCGGACCTCGTGGGGATGGTGGGCGTAGTCGTCGTACACGTCCGCGCCGCCGCAGGTGCCCTTGAATTCCATGCGCCGCCCTGCGCCGCGGAAGCTGTGCAGGCCGCGGGCCGCGGTTTCGCCGTCCACGCCCATCGTCCATGCGACGGCGCAGGCGCCGAGCGCGTTGATTGTGTTGAACCTGCCGTAGACCTGCAGATCCACGTGGGCGTAGAATGCTCCGCCGCAGATCACGTCGAAGCTGCGCCAGTCGTCGGAGACGTTCTCCGGGTGGACGTCGTTCTGCGTGCCGAGACCGAAGGTCCGGTATTCCAGCCCTGCCAGCGCCTCGCGGGTGTTGGCGTCGTCGCCGTTGGCGATCCGCACGCCGTCGGACGGGATCAGCTCGGCAAAGCGGCGGAAGGATTTTTGAATGTCGGCCAGATCCTTGAAGAAGTCCAGATGGTCCTCCTCAATGTTGTTGATGACCGCAACGGTGGGGAAGAAGTTGTGGAAGGAGTTGCAGTATTCGCAGCTCTCGGCGATGATCGTATCGCCCTGTCCGACGCGGTGACCCGCATGGAGCAGAGGCAGATAGCCGCCGATCATCACGGTCGGGTCCCGCTGCGCCTCCATGAAGATATGCGTCACCATGCCCGTCGTCGTGGTCTTGCCGTGCGTACCCGCAATGCAGATCGCGTTCCGGTATTCCTGCATGATCACGCCCCAGGCCTCGGCCCGCTCAAAGACGGGGATGCCCTTTGCGCGGGCGGCGGCGATTTCGGGATTGTCGTTCCGCGCCGCGGCGGTGCGGATGATGCAGTCCGCGCCCTCGATGTTTTCCGCCCGGTGGCCGATGAAGACGCGGATGCCTTTCGCGATCAGCTCGTCGGTCGAGACGGAGGCGTTCATATCCGAGCCGGAGATCTCCAGCCCGCGATCCCGGAGCACCAGCGCCAGGGGCCGCATCGAGACGCCGCCGATGCCGACCAGATGAACCCTTTTGCCTTTCTGGAAAAAGGATTTGATTTTCTGTGATCTGTTGCGCACCATAATTATGCCTCACTTTTATGGGAAGCCTGTCGCAGGCTCTCTTCCAATGATTCTTTGAAACTTTTATATTATAGTATGCCGGCGCCGGAAACGCAAGCGTTTTTTTCTTTCGTGCTGTTTCTTGCGGTTTTTTTTCACGATAAAAGGCGCAGGTCTCCTGCATAGACCGGTTTTCGCCGCATAGACATGGAACAGAATCCACCCCGGAGGCGTCTATGGAACAGACATTGCTGCATCTGGAGCGGGCGGTCTGGGGCTGGCCGCTTCTGCTTCTGATCCTCGGAACCGGCTGCTGGCTGACGGTCCGGCTCCGCTTTCTGCCGATCCGCCGTCTCGGCACGGCGCTGCGCCTGTTGGGGCGGTCCCGTTCCGGCTCCGGCGTGACGCCCTTCGGAGCCTTCTGTACGGCCCTGTCCTCCACGATCGGCACCGGAAACATCGTCGGCGTCGCCACCGCCCTGACGCTCGGCGGCCCCGGCGCCCTCCTCTGGATGGAGGTCAGCGCCGTGACCGGGATGGCGGTCAAGTATGCGGAGGGCTTCCTTGCGGTCCGCTACCGGCGCACGGCCCCGGACGGGACCCATTCCGGCGGACCGGCGACCTATATCCTGCTCGGCCTCGGCGCGCGCTGGCGTCCGCTTGCGGTCTGCTTTGCCGCCCTTGGAGCGGCGGCGGGGCTGTGCGGGGTCGGCACCTTCGTCCAGGTCGGCTCCGTGATGAGCTGCTTCACCGTCTGGCTGGAGCGTGCAGTCCCGGCGCACCGCGTGATCCGCGTCCTCGGCCGGACGGTCCCGCTTGCGGTCCTGGTCCTTGGCTGCCTGTTCACCGTCGGCACGGCCCTCCTGGTCTTCCGCGACCTGCGCGCGATCAGCCGCTTCTCCGCCGTCCTGGTTCCGGTGATGGGCGGCCTTTATCTGGTCTGCTGTCTCTGGATCCTCTGCGCCAGAGCCGGAGCCCTTCCGTCCGTGCTGGGCGGGATCCTGCGCGGCGCGGTCCGTCCGTCCGCAGCGATTTCCGGCGGCCTGATCGGAACCGTCCGCGCAGGCGTCAGCCGAGGCGTCTTCTCCAACGAAGCCGGGCTTGGGACTGCGCCGATTGCAGCCGCCGGGGCGGAGGGCGTCCGGGCGGCGGAGCAGGGCCTGATCTCCATGACGGCTTCGGTCTTTGATACCCTGCTCGTCTGCACGATGACCGGTCTGGTCCTGCTCGTCACCGGAAGCGGCGGGCTCGGCGTTCGGGCGGCACAGGACGCCTTTGCAGCCGGGCTTCCGTTTCCGCCGTCCGTCTCGCGCGGTCTGATCGTTCTCTGTCTTGCCCTGTTCGCCTTTACGACTGTCGTGGGCTGGAGCTACTACGCCGTCCGCTGCCTGGCCTTTCTGACCGGCGGGAGCCGGATCGCGGAGCGGATCTACCTCACCCTCTACGTCCTTGCCGTTGCGGCTGCCCCGTTTTTCCCGGTCCGGTCGGTCTGGATGGCGGCGAATATCTGCAACGGCCTGATGTCCATCCCGAATCTGCTGGCGATCCTCCTGCTCAGTCCGCGTCTCGCCCTTGACGCGCGTGATATAATGAAATCAACTCATAATCACCCAACGGAGGCCTGAATTGTATGGATCTGCTCTATCTTGACGACCGCGTTCTGGTCTGTGTCAAGCCCACGGGGATCCGCTCCACCGACGAGCCCGGCGGTCTGCCGGATCTGCTTCGCGCGGCCCTCGGGGACCCGGACGCGAATCTTCGCACGGTCCACCGGCTCGATCAGGTCGTCGGCGGCCTGATGGTATTGGCGCGGACGGCCCGCGCGGCCTCGGACCTCTCCGCCCAGATCCGGGCGGGCACGTTTGAGAAGGAATACCTTGCCGTCATACACGGCGAAACGCCGGAGCGCGGGCATCTGGAGGACCTGCTTGCCCGGGACCGGGAGCGCCGCAGGACCGTCGTCGTCACGGAGACCGGTCCAAACGCCCGGCTCGCCAGCCTTGATTACGAGACCCTTGCCCGCGCGGACGGCTGCTCCCTGGTTCGGATCCGCCTGCATACGGGCCGGACGCATCAGATCCGCGTCCAGTTTTCCAGCCGGGGCTTCCCCCTTCTGGGCGACCGGAAATACGGCGCGGACGACGGGGAAGGGCAGATCGCCCTCTGGTCCTTCCGCCTTGCGTTCCGTCACCCGCGCACCGGGAAGCCTGCCTGCTTCCAGCTTCCGCCGCCCCCGCAGGGGCCGTGGTCCCGCGTCCGCCCTGCGCCGGACGCCTTCGAGACACTGATCCCGTCCGCAGAATTTGGCAGAATCGGTTGATTTTTTCGGGATTCCGGGGTAGAATAAAAGCATCTTTCAATTCAGAAAAGAGAACGCCTATGTTAGACAGAATCACAGAAATCGTCCGCCGTGCCGGTGCGCTCGTGCGCTCGGCGGATGCAGATCGCGGCGTCCGCGAAAAAACCGGCCCCCGCGACCTGGTGACCCGCTATGATACGATGGTGCAGGACTTCCTGCGGCGCGAGCTTCTGGCCCTTTTGCCCGGCGCGGCCTTCATGGCGGAGGAGGGCTTTGAGGAAAGCGATTTCAGCGCCGCGGAATGGCGCTTCATCGTAGACCCGATTGACGGCACCACGAACTTCATCCAGGGCTACCGCAACAGCGCGGTCTCCGTCGGTCTGATGCACCGGGGCGAGATGGAATACGCCGTGGTCTATAACCCCTTCGACGGCGAGACCTACACTGCCCGGCGCGGGGGCGGGGCCTTTCTGAACGGAAGACCCATCCGCACGGCGGACCGCGATCTGGAGCACAGCATTCTGATCTTCGGCACAGCCCTCTATTACCGCGAGCTGACGGAGCGGACCCTGACCGTTTTCAACCGCGTCTTCCCGCTGGTTCAGGACGTTCGCCGCTTCGGCTCCGCCGCCCTCGATCTCTGCTACGTCGCGGCGGGGAAGGCAGGCGTCTTCTTTGAATGCCGCCTGTGTCCCTGGGATTATGCGGCGGGCTCGCTGATCGCCCGGGAGGCCGGCTGTCTGGTGACGAAGCTGGAGGGCGGTCCGCTTGATCTGGACCGCAAGGGCTCCCTGCTTGCCGGAAGTCCGCTTGCATATCGACAGTTCGTGGAAGCCCTGCAAAAAGAGAAAGGAGCGAACGCATGAAACGAATTCTTGCCCTGATCCTGGCGATCTCTCTGCTGACCGGTCTGAGCGCCTGCACCATGCAGGGAACCGTTCCCAAGACGGAGACGACCCAATACCCGACGACGACCGCCCCCACCGACCCGACCGGGACCGTGCCCGCCACTGATGAGCCCGACCCGATCCCCACCGAAACGGACAGCCCTGCGGACGACGAGGCGCTGATCCGTTGGCAGAACGGCGGCTTCCGCGACTACCGGGACGACGTGCCCGTGGACATGGTCGCCTTTGCTGAGATGGAATACGTCCGTCCGGATACGGAAGCCCTGTACGCCGCCTTTGACGCGCTGATCGAGGACGCCGGGGATTCCGACGACTTTGAAGCCCTTCTGACGGATTACTATGCCGCCTACGACCGGTATCTGAGCTTCTATTCGATGGACACAATCGCCAACCTTCGCCACAGCCTGGACACGACCGATTCGTATTACGCCGAGGAGTACGACTGGTGCGAGGCCGAATCCCCGAACGTGGAGGAAAAGCTGGAGACGCTCTACAAGGCCTTAGCCGCAGGACCGGCCCGCACCGATCTGGAGACCGCCTACTTTGGCGAGGGCTTCTTTGAGACCTACGACGACTACGAGGTCTACACCAACGAGACCTTCCTGGCCTTCTCCAAGCAGGAAAAGGAGATCCTGTCTGAATACCGCGAGCTGACCGCCGACCCGGACGGCAGCTTTGACACGGACGCGGTCACGGACTGCTTTATCCGTATGGTCAAGGTGCGCAAGCAGATGGCCGAGGCGCTCGACTACGACAGCTACGCGGCCTACGCCTATGACGTCACCTATGGCAGAGACTATACCACGGAGGAGGGAAGCGCCTTCCTCGATGAGATCCGGACGGAGATCGTTCCGATCCTGAACGAGCTTCTTTCCAGCGACCAGTTGTATGGGCTGTATGGCGTCTACACGATGCGCGTCTCGGAGCAGGAGGTTGACCGGATGGTGCAAAGCGCGGCGCAGAACATCGGCGGCGCCGTCTATGACGCCTTCCGCTTTATGAAACGGTATGACCTTTGCGACATTCACCAGGACGCCAAGAAGCTGGACGGCTCCTTCGAAACCTATATCTACGACTATGAATCCCCGTTCGTCATGGTCAACGCGACGGGCGACTACAGCGACTATACGACCTTCGCCCATGAGTTCGGTCATTTCACCGACGGCTTCTACAACTACGGCGCGAATGAGGATCTGGAAACGGCGGAAACCTTCTCGCAGGCCATGGAATTCCTCGCCCTGCAATATACCGACACCCTGAGCGACGAACAGAAAAGCGGCCTCACGAAGCTGCAGATCATCGACCAGCTTCAAGCCTTCATCACCCAGGCGGCCTTTGCGAAGTTTGAGGAGGAGGTCTACCAGCTCCCGGACGAGGAGCTGACCCCGGAGCGGGTCAACGGCGTCTTCATGCAGGTCTGCGTGGACTACGGCTTCGTGGACGAGGCGGAGAAAGAGTATTACGCTTCCTACTGGACCAACGTCCTGCATTTCTTCGAGGTGCCCTTCTACGTGATCGCCTACTGCGTTTCGGCGGACAACGCCCTTCAGGTCTGCCGCCTGGAGACCGAGCATACGGGCGACGGCGTGGACGCCTATTTCCGGATTCTGGATCGGGACCACGAGGCCCGCGTCCAGCAGTTCATGACCGACGCCGGACTGGAAAACCCCTTCCGCGAGGGCGGCGTCCGCGAGTCTGCCGACTTCATCCGCGAGCAGCTTGGTCTGAAGCCCTGAAGGACCCGGTATATTTTTCCGGATAAACGGGCATCCTCCCTTGGAATCAATCATTTCAAGGGAGGATGCTTTTTATGCAGGTACAATCCGTTATGTCGTCGCACTTGATCACGGTGGACAAGGAGGAGACCGTTGCCGCGGCTTCCCGTCTGCTCAGCCGCCATAACATCGGCGCTCTGCCAGTCACCTCGCGGGAGGGGAAGCTCGTCGGGATGTTGACGGATCGGGACGTTGCCGTCCGCTGCGTCGCCGCAAACTTTGACCCGAACGTCACCCGTGTCCGCACGATTATGTCAACCGGTCCGGTCACGGTCCCCGCCGACGCAACCACGGAGGAGGCCGCGAAAACGATGGGCCGCCATCAGGTCCGACGCCTGCCCGTCACGGCAAACGGCCGCCTGGTCGGCATGGTCTCCCAGGCCGACTTTGCCGCGGCTGCCCCTGCCTCGCCCGAAACGGCCAAGGCCTTCTTCGACGTCTTCGACAGCGCGCGGGAGGTCTGAGGGGGAACGGCGGAGGCTGACCCGGACGGAGAAGGCGCTTGCGCATTTACGCCCGCTTACAGGTAGATCTCCGCCGTCACGTACGTCCGGCCCTTGCGCGATTCGCCGCCGATTTCCGTCACGGCGGCCTTGCCGTGCCCCTTCAGCGAAAGCACGTCGCCCTCGGAGATCGGCGCGTCGTTTTTCAGACATTGCAGGTGGTTCCGGCTTGCCGCGCCTGCGGCGATCAGCTTGACCGTGCTGCTTCTGGAAAGCCGGAAGATCTCCGACAGCACCGCGTCCAGACGCGGGCTCTGCACCGTGAAATGAACGGTTTTCCGCTTCTGCTCCGGGGACGGGACCGCGCTGAGCGGTACCTCCCGGGCCTTGACGCTGACGCGCCCGGCCTGCTCCAGCCCCGAGAGCTGCCCGGCTACGCTGGGCAGGCAGAAGACCCAGGCCTCCTGCGCGCGCACCCAGATATCCCCAAGCCATTCCCGGCGCACGCCGAGCGCCAGAAGGGCGCCGAGATAATCCCGGTGACCGGGCGTGCCGTAGTAGGCCGTGATCTGAATACAGCGGATGAACGCGCCGGGATCGAAGTCCGACTCCTCCATCCAATCCGGGAGGAAGAAGGCCGCCCGCCGCTCGCAATCGGCGTGTCCGCCGCAAAAGACCGGGCGCAGGGGGCGGCGGCTGTAGTACTGCGCCACCTGCGCCTGCTCCGCAGGCGTCAGAAAGGCCGTTGCGGTCACAAGCCCGGTGCGGTCACAGCGGTCGCAGAGATCCTCCGTCCGCCGCAGCAGTGCTTCAAATTCCATTGCTTCCGCCCTCCGTCCGCACCGTCAGATTCTCGCCCACGGTCCCCATCCGCTCGCGGTTGTGGCTGCGCAGATAGGCGTCGATGTCGCCGTATACGCGGTCCAGCTCCTCGCCGAACTCCCGCGCCGAGACGCGCAGCACGCCGGAGCGCAGAGCGGAAACCTGGATCAGATTGTCCGAGGTCACCACGCGAACCTGCTCGTTTTTCCCGATGTCGTGGCAAAGCTGCTCAATGTAGGCGTCGCCGGTCTCGTTTTCCCGGGTATAGACCACGTGGACGCCGTGGAAATCGAAGCGCTCGCCCTTGCCGCCGGGCACGCGGTAGGCGTCGAAGACCAGAATGGTCTCGGTTCGGGTGAAGGAGCTGTAGTTAGCCAGCAGCTCCATAAGCTTTTGCCG
>JAEEGH010029172.1_pt1 | contig 10805 bp, 6 predicted proteins | sample 9134181 | NCBI WGS metagenome assembly JAEEGH01 (sample SAMN16246544, study PRJNA631951) | gut metagenome | biome: gut microbiome; feature: rumen; material: DP-attached | host: Bos | place: Iran: Karaj | collected 2018-10
AGTTTATCAGCATAGCTCATTGTTATTACCCTCCGTTCTCATAAAAGGCGGGCCGGAGAATATCCGACCCGCCTGCTGTCTGTTTATCGATCCAGATCATTAAACATATTTATACAAGAACCATTTCCGCAAACTTCTTGATATTCGACGCATTGGTATACTTGGTCACCGTTCCGTTCGATAATACCACAAGGGTGGGAGCCGACATGATGCCCCATTCCTTGGCAAGTTCGGGCTCTTCCTCCGCATCGACTACCGTATACTCCCTGCCTTCAAGATACTGCTTGGCAAGTCTGCAGTTCGGACATGTCTTCGTAGTAAACAGGTAAAGGCCGTCTTCCGTCATATCGGTCGATGCCGCTTCATCGTTGATAACGAGAGGCTCGGTGTTCTTGTCGAGCTGCTGTGTGATCTCATCCGTTGCGCCGGTATTGCAGCAGCCTGCTCCGATACTGAAACGGTTCATGAACTTCTCGGGCTTGTACTCGGTACGGTTCCTGTATTCCTGAGCCTTGCCTGCGTTCCAGTTCTTGACAGGTCTGTAATAACCCGTGATACGGCTGTAAACTTCTGTCTCTTCTCCGCATATCGGACACGTTTTCTTTTCACCGGCAAGATATCCGTGATTCTTGCATATCGAATATGTGGGAGAAAGTGTATAGTAAGGAAGTCTGTAATTGTCTGCGATGGTCTTTACAAGGTTTGCGGCTGCCTTCCAGTCGGGAAGCTTTTCACCCAGGAATGCATGGAATACGGTTCCCGAAGTGTAAAGAGTCTGCAGTTCATCCTGTATGTCAAGAGCATCGAATATGTCAGCCGTATAATCAACCGGAAGATGCGATGAGTTGGTGTAGTAAGGTGTATCTCCGGGATTTCCCGCGGTCTTGATGGCAGGCCATTTCTTTTTGTCGTTCTTGGCAAGTCTGTAAGTGGTGCTCTCTGCGGGTGTTGCTTCAAGGTTGTAGAGATCGCCGTACTGCTGCTGATAATCGGACAGACGGTTTCTCATGTGATTGAGAACTTCCTTGGTGAATTCCTGGGTTCTCTCATCCGTAAGGTCTGCACGAAGCCAGTTTGCATTGAGGCCCACTTCATTCATACCGATAAGACCGATCGTTGAGAAGTGATTGTCAAATGTTCCGAGATATCTCTTGGTGTAGGGATAAAGTCCTTCATCAAGAAGTTTGGTGATGACGCCTCTCTTAACCTTTAATGATCTTGCGGCGATATCCATGAGTCTGTTGAGTCTCTTGTAGAAATCGTCCTTGTTGGTGGAGAGGTATGCGATCCTGGGCATGTTAATGGTAACAACGCCTACGGAACCGGTGGACTCACCCGAGCCGAAGAAACCACCGGATTTCTTGCGGAGCTCTCTAAGATCGAGACGCAAACGGCAGCACATGGAACGCACATCGCTGGGCTCCATGTCAGAGTTAACATAGTTGGAGAAGTAAGGAGTTCCGTACTTGGAAGTCATCTCAAAGAGCAACTTGTTATTCTCTGTCTCCGACCAGTCAAAGTCCCTCGTGATGGAGTAAGTGGGAATGGGGTACTGGAAGCCTCTGCCATTGGCATCGCCTTCGATCATGGTCTCAATAAAGGCCTTGTTGATCATGTCCATTTCCTTCTTACAATCCTTGTAACAAAAATCCTGAGGCTGACCGCCTACGATACACGGAAGTTCCGCGAGATCGTTGGGTACGGTCCAGTCCAGAGTAATGTTCGAGAAAGGTGCCTGAGTACCCCAACGGCTTGGAGTATTAACACCGTATACGAATGATTCGATACATTTCTTAACTTCGGGATATGTAAGATTGTCTATCTTTACAAAAGGAGCAAGATAGGTATCAAATGATGAAAATGCCTGAGCGCCTGCCCATTCGTTCTGCATGATACCGAGGAAGTTGACCATCTGGTTGCAAAGAACGGATAAATGCTTGGCGGGAGCCGATGTGATCTTGCCGGGAATACCGCCGAGTCCTTCGGTGATGAGCTGCTTTAACGACCAGCCCGCACAGTAACCGGTAAGCATTGAAAGATCGTGGATATGTATGTCGGCATTACGATGTGCCTCTGCGATCTCCTCGTCGTAGATCTCACTGAGCCAGTAATTGGCCGTAACCGCGCCGGAGTTTGAGAGGATAAGTCCGCCGACCGAATATGTAACGGTAGAGTTTTCCTTAACACGCCAGTCTTCTACCTTAACATAGCTGTTGACAACATCTTTGTAGTCAAGGATCGTGGATTTCATAACGCGCATCTTTTCGCGCTGCTTGCGGTAAAGAATATATGCCTTGGCAACTTCCACATAGCCTGTCTGCTCAAGAACCTTCTCCACACTGTCCTGAATATCCTCGACGTGAATCTGTCCGTCCTTAACCTTACTCTGGAAATCAGCCGTTACACGAAGGGCAAGAAGATCGATGATGTCGTTGGTATACTCGACCTCCGTAGCCACAAAAGCCTTCATGATGGCGTCACTTATCCTGGTAAGTGTAAAATCGGATACTTCGCCGTCTCTCTTAACTACCTGATACATTTTACTGAATTCTCCCTCCAAAATATTGCGTCATACCCCAAATTCCGCGACCATATTTAGTGTATCAAACGAAATTATTAAAGTCAACGACTAAACACAATATATCGCAAAAAAATAATTATGTCAACACTAAATATTGTGTTTTGCCATCGCTTTTAAGTATCAAAAAAGGGAGAAAACCGCGTGTTTTCACCCTTTTGTAAAATACAATATATTGTGTATTAAATAAAATACAATCCAAAATAATTCATTTGGTAATGATTATGTAAATTTACGGAATAATAAAACCTTAAAAAATTCTTCCTTTTCTTTAAGAAGAGATTAATCTACCTGGTAAGAAGAAACTCATACTCTCTCTTGGCTTCTTCGTCTTTGGGATACTTGGCGATGTATGTTTCCATCTTTGTTCTCGCCGTTTCAAAATCAAGAAGATACTCGTACGCCACCGCTTCGTTGTACATAAGATCCTGCTGCCATAAAGGATCTCCAAGATTAAGTCCCGATTCGAATGCCGAAAGTGCCGCAGGATAATCTTCCATTCTCATACGGCAAACGCCCAACTGATTGTATACGGCTGCATTGTTTCCTTTATCGGAAAGATACGTATTGTAAAGGCTCGCCGCATAACTGTAATCGTTTATCGCCTCGTATGTCTTTCCAAGCATGAGTATCGTATCGGGATCTGTCATGTCCTTTCCCTTTTCAAGATAAACTCTCGCATCGGAATACTCTCCGAGATAGTAGCATATCCTTCCTTTATCGTAATCGCTCATGGCTTTGGCTTCTTCCAGGGTTGCCTGAAGATACGCTCTTGCGTCCTGCTCAAATCCCGCTTCGCACATATTAAAGAAGATATCTATATATGTATCGTAGTTTTTGGGATCGGCCGATGTGACTTTAAGGAAGTCTTCCTCGGCTCCGGTTCGGTCACCGAGTTTAAGCTTGGAAAGCGCTCTGTAGTAATATGCGTTGGTTTCCTTGGGCTTTAACGTGAGAATGTTGTCATAGATAGTAACGGCATCTTCGTACCGACCGCTTAAATAGTAGGTATAGCCGAGATAGAAATTGATATCGTAATCCACGGGCTTGATGATACCGCGGCTTTCGGAAAGTGCCGCAATAAAGGCCTCGATCGCGGCATCGTAGTTGCCTTCGTCGAGAGCCTGAATGCCCTGCCTTCTGTATGCTTCTTTATGATCTTCCGTTTTGCCGCAAGCACATAAAACAAGCATCATGCATACGAGCAAAAGGCACAACCCTTTCTTCAAACCCATACTCCTTATGTCGAAATTTCTATCCGATTTCTATGATATCATATATGAACGCTTTTTACAGAGAAACTTTTTCAAAATTTCTTATTTATTGGGCATGTTTTCGCTTGTGATACCTTTTATAATAGGGTATAGTTTTAGAGTATTAAATCGAAATAAATACAGGAGAATTGATTATGGGCGGATTTTTCGGCGTAGCAGCCAAAGATGACTGCGTATTTGATTTGTTTTTCGGCGTTGACTACCATTCTCACCTCGGTACCAGAAGAGGCGGTATGTGTGTCTACGACAAAGAAAAGGGCTTTGACAGAGCCATACACAACATAGAAAACTCTCCTTTCAGGACGAAATTCGATCACGATTTTCAGGATATGCACGGTTCTCTGGGAATCGGCTGTATCTCAGACTTCGAGCCCCAGCCTTTGACTGTGCGCTCCCATCACGGCACTTATGCCATCACCACCGTCAGCAAGATAAACAACGTTGACGAACTTACCAAAAAAGTATTTGAAAAAGGTCATTCTCATTTCCTTGAGATGAGCGGCGGCGAAATAAACGCCACCGAACTTGTGGCCGCTTTAATAAACGAAAAAGAAAACATAATCGAAGGCATCAACTACGCCCTCGAATCGATCGACGGCTCATTGTCACTTTTGCTTCTTACCCCCAAGGGCATCTACTGTGCCCGCGACAGGCTTGGACGTACTCCGGTCGTTATCGGCCGCAAGCAGGACGCATACTGCGCTTCGTTTGAAGATTTCGCATACAGGAACATAGGTTACACGAGTTTCAAAGAACTCGGTCCCGGAGAGATAGGCATCATAACAAGTGATAACTACTTACAGCTTAAGGCTCCCGGCAAAGACATGAAGATATGTACCTTCTTATGGATCTACTACGGTTATCCCTCAAGCTCCTACGAAGGTATAAGCGTCGAAAAGATGCGTTACAACTGCGGTGCCAAGATGGCGAAGCGCGACCACGTTACCCCCGACGTCGTAGCCGGCGTTCCCGACTCCGGTCTTGCCCATGCGATCGGATATGCCAACGAATCGGGCGTACCGTTCTCAAGGCCTTTTATAAAGTACACGCCTACGTGGCCCCGTTCGTTCATGCCCACGATGCAAAGCCAGCGTAACCTCATCGCCAAGATGAAGCTTCTCGCCGTAGAAGATCTCATTCGCGACAAAAAGCTTCTTCTCATAGACGACTCGATAGTCAGAGGCACACAGCTCAGAGAAACGACGGAATTCTTATATCAGTCGGGTGCAAAAGAAGTTCACATCCGCCCCGCCTGCCCTCCGCTCCTCTACGGCTGTAAATATCTTAACTTTTCGCGTTCTTCGTCGGAGATGGACCTTATCACGCGTCGTGTTATCGCCCGCCTCGAAAACGGCAACGTGACCGACGAAGTGCTTGAAGAATATGCCAATCCCGACAGCGAAAAGTACGAAGCAATGGTCGAAGAGATCAGAAAAGAACTTAACTTCACCTCACTTCGTTTCAACCGTCTCGACGACATGCTCGATGCGGTGGGCATAGACAAGTGCAAACTCTGTACCTACTGCTGGGACGGAAAAGAATAAAAGACAATTCAGTATAAAGAAAACGAGGAACAAAAAATGGACAAACGTGAAATAGCACTTAAGCAGCACGAAGAATGGGCCGGCAAGATTGAAGTCATCAGCCGTGCAAGCGTATCCAACAAAGAAGAACTCTCCGTTGCATACACTCCCGGTGTTGCGGAACCCTGTCTTGAGATTCAGAAAGACGTTGATCTTTCCTATAAATATACAAGACGTCACAACCTTGTAGCCGTTATCACCGACGGAACCGCAGTTCTCGGTCTCGGCGACATCGGTCCCGAAGCGGGCATGCCCGTTATGGAAGGCAAATGTGCCCTCTTCAAAAGCTTCGGTGATGTAGACGCATTTCCTCTTTGCATCCGTTCAAAGGACGTAGACGAGATCGTAAACACCGTTAAACTCCTTGCAGGCAGTTTCGGCGGAGTTAACCTTGAAGATATCTCCGCACCCAGATGCTTTGAGATTGAAAGACGTTTAAAAGAATGCTGTGACATTCCGATCTTCCACGACGATCAGCACGGAACAGCAGTCGTAGTTCTCGCAGCCATGATCAACGCACTTAAGATCGTAAAGAAAGACATTAAGGACATCAAAGTCGTAACAAGCGGCGCCGGAGCAGCCGGAATCGCCATCATAAAGCTTCTCGTAAGCATGGGTCTTAAGAACGTCATCATGTGTGACCGTCAGGGCGCCATCTACGAAGGACGTGAAGGCCTTAACTCCGAAAAGATCGAGATGGCCAAGATTACCAACCAAGACCACGTATCGGGCACTCTTGCAGACGTTATCAAAGGCGCCGACGTATTCATCGGCGTATCCGCACCCGGAACGGTTACAACCGAAATGGTTAAGACAATGGCCAAAAATTCCATCCTCTTCCCCATGGCAAACCCCGTTCCCGAAATCACTCCCGACGAAGCAAAGGCCGGCGGTGCAGCCGTAGTGGGAACCGGACGTTCCGATTACCCCAACCAGATAAACAACGTTCTCGCTTTTCCCGGAATCTTCCGCGGAGCGCTTGACGTAAGAGCCCGTGACATCAACGACGAGATGAAGGTTGCAGCCGCATACGCCATCGCAAGCCTCGTATCCGACTCCGAACTCAACCCCGAATACATCATCCCCAACGCTTTCGACCCCCGCGTCGGCAAGACCGTTGCCGCTGCCGTCAAAGAAGCCGCGATCAAGACAGGGGTTAACAGAATTTAGTTTTATTTAGTTTTATTTACGCAATAACAAACCGCGCATATATATATTTAACTTTTGACGCGCTCTCGCTCATATTTTTACGTAACGGACGCTAAACTCGTCCTGCGCACGCTTGGACTCGTTAAGCGCCGACGTAAAAAAAGGTCAAAAGTTTAAACATATATATGCGCGGTTTGGCGTTGTTGAATGTAAAACCGTCCATGAATATATTTAAACGCCGGACTATGTTTGCAGCGTCGGCGCTTGGCGAGGTTTTTTCGAGCCTAGCGAGTGATGCGTCAGCAGCACGGTCCGCTACGCGAAAACCTAAGCGGGAGCGTGTCCGGAGTTAAATGTATTCATGGACGGTTTATAATATCGATACCCCAAAATCAGGATTCTTCTGTTTTCTTCTTTGTTGTGCGTCGTTTTTGGGGAGCTTCGGCTTTAGGCTCTTCGGGAGTCGGTTCCGGAGCCGGAGCAGGTTCCGGCTCGGTTTCTTTCTCCGGGGCTGCCTCAATGGTGGTGACGACGCGGTTACGGCCGTTCTGCTTACCGTAGTAGAGCTTTTCATCGGCAAGTTCGATAAGTCGCTCTATCTTCTCGGGATAGCCGTCAACAACGCCGAAGGTCATGGTTATCTTGATGTCAAAGCCTTCGGTTGAGACTACCATTTCACGGATACTTTCCAGTGTCTTCCAAAGATGTTCGGCCGCTTCATGCATATCGCATTTGTCGAAACAAAGGACAAATTCCTCGCCGCCCCAGCGGGCCGCAAAGCCTTTTGAGGTCATGGCCTGCTTTAACTTGTTGGCAACGGCTTTAAGCACTTCGTCGCCGGCGTTGTGGCCGTATGTATCGTTAACCTTTTTAAAGAAATCGATATCGGCGATGGCGATGGAGAAGGGAAGACCCGATGCCTGGGATCTTGTGATGACTCTGTCCGTCTGGTTTAAGAAAAATCTTCTGTTTCCGAGTTTGGTCAAAGGATCGGTCTCCACGAAGCCTCTTATGCTCTTTTGCATCGAAGTCGCAGATTTTGATATCTCGCCCAGTTCGTCGGTTCTCTTAAGTACGTCTATGTCCAGCTCGGTCGTAAGATTTCCCCCCGCAACCTTGTTCATGAAGGTCTGAAGTTTTGAAAGAACATTTGTGATCTCTTTTGTGCTCCTGTAGGAAACTATGGCGCCAAAGAGCATAAAACCGAGAGCAAATACGAGTATGGGCCATACCGCATGAACCACGGAAACTGTCATGGCTGTACTGGGTCTTGCCACTTCCACCATACCGATTATTCTTCCGTCCGCGTTCTCAAGGGGAACGTATACGAGAAGATAATCGTCATTAAACATCTTTACATTGGAATATTTTACGGTCTGACCTTTGCCCAATACTTTCTCGGTGGTGTCTTCATTTGTGCACACACCGGTAAATCTCGTTCCGTCATAGGACGCGAAGGTGGTGTTTACTCTCATATCCATATAAAGAAGGGATATCTCGGTGCCTGTGGCTTTCTTGAAATCGTCGACTATCTGAGTCTCATTGGTGATATCTGCCTCGCCCTTATAAAAATCGAAATTGCCGGACGCATCTTTAACCGGATAGTAATCTCCGCTGTATTTCATGTCATATGCGAGCATGACGGAACGGGCGACATTTATCATGTCCTCCTGTGCCTGCTCATATATGGTGTTTGTAAATCTCGTATAGCAGAATACCGTAAGCGAAAGCCCCAGAATAAGAATGGGCGCCACCGCCATTGTGAGCATCTTCTTATACAATCCGGTTTTCTTCATACCAAATTAACTCCTCGGTTAAACGTGATAAACATACGCCGCTGTATATATATACAACGGCGTACCATAAAGCAATTAATTAATTATTTGCATGAACTTCATCGAACTCTTTAAGCATCTCTGCATCGGGTTCTTTTGTTGAAAGTGAAACGATAACGTTGATGATGATCGCAAAGATAAATGCGGGAAGGAGTTCGTAGATCGCAAATGCTCCGCCGAGCTTGGATATTACGAATTTCCAAAGGAATACCATTGCTCCGCCCGAAACCATACCTGCGATCGCGCCGGGAAGGTTTGACCTCTTCCAGAAGAGTGCAAGCAATACTACAGGTCCGAATGCGGCACCGAAGCCCGCCCATGCGAACGATACGATCTTAAATACCGAACTCTCAGGATTCCATGCTATCACCATACCGAAAAGCGATATGCAAAGAACCGAGATTCTTGCAACAAGCATCTGCTTCTTGGCGTCAAATTTGATACCGAACTTGGCTGAGATGATATCCTCGGTGATCGAAGATGCTGCAGCCAAAAGCTGTGAATCTGCGGTAGACATTGTTGCCGCAAGAACACCTGCAAGTATGACACCTGCGATGATAGCGCAAAGCCAGTTGTGTGATGCAAGAAGGTTTGCGATCTTAACAAGTACTGTCTCTGAAGCGCTTCCTTCAAGTTTGTCGATGGCGCCTACATTGCTCATTGCAAGACCTACGACACCGATGAAGATTGCAACCGTCATTGAGATAACTACCCATACGGAAGCGATACGTCTCGAGAAGGTAAGTTCCTCTTCTTTTCTGGCTGCCATGAATCTTAAAAGTATATGAGGCATACCGAAATATCCAAGTCCCCAAGCCATTGTCGAAACTATCGTCAAAAATCCGTAAGGGGATGATCCTCCGGTCGATGCCACGTGAGATGCCGTAAGAGCAAGATATCCGGGAAGTGCGCTGGCATTGTCCATAACGGCGCCCCATCCGCCGGCAACGGATACACCGAAGCCGAATACGGTGATGATGGCGATGGTCATAACGATAGACTGAATAAAGTCTGTCGTGGAAGCCGCAAGGAATCCGCCGAGAGATGTATAGATGGCGATAACTACAGCACTTACGATCATTGCTGCGTGGTAATCGATTCCGAAAAGACTCTGGAAGAGTTTGCCGCATGCAGCAAATCCCGATCCCGTATAAGGGATGAAGAAAATTACGATGACAACTGCAGCGATGGTCTGAAGTACGTTCTTCTTATCGTGATATCTCTTTGTGAAGAATTCGGGAATTGTGATCGCGTTGATCTTTACCGAATATCTTCTTATCTTCTTGGCAACGATAAGCCAGTTAAGATAAGTTCCCAGTGCAAGTCCGATAGCCGTCCATGACGCATCGGCAAGACCGGAAAGATAAGCAACACCGGGAAGTCCCAGCAGAAGCCACGAGCTCATGTCCGAAGCCTCGGCACTCATGGCGGTTACGAAGGGGCCAAGTTTACGACCACCTAAGTAGAAATCGTCGGTATCCTTGTTCTGCTTTGAGAACTTAAAGCCTATGTACACAACCATGGCAAGATACGCAACGATCGTAACTAAAATAAGGATGTTCGTTACGTTAAACATTTTCTTTTTTCCTCTCCTCCGCACAAAGCGGTTATTTTATATGAAAGCGCATAGCGCTCACATTCAAATTACAGTTCCACTCCGTTTAACTTAAGAAGCTCTCTTGCGGACTCAACGGAATCGATACCGGTCTTGTTCTTTATCGGTGCAAATTCACGCTCTCTTTCAACCTCGTAAGGAAGGCAGGAAGCGGCAAGATGGATCATGTCCAGCACGAGCTGCTCAAACTTGTAGCCGTTGGGGCTTTCGGGCTTCACAAAGTTTCCGTTTTCGTCGATGTAAGGGATCTTCTTTTCAACAACGTGATAAGGAAGACTCTTCTTTACTATCTCCTCAAGTTCGTCCACTCTGAAAAGATAATTTAATATAACGCCGAAGTTATATACTCTCTCGCCGCGCTCGTCACGCTCTTCGGCCATCTCATCGGTAAGTTCGTAGTATTCGATGATGGAAGGCTTCCCGTCCTCAAGGCAGATGGTGCCCACACGCTCATCGGGAGTAGCCTTTCTTACGACCTTTGCGCCCACAGTTTTATCCTTTTTGATGGTGGCGCCGATAAATGTGGGATCGCAAATACGCTGGCATACGTTATCAACGGCAAAGATGTTGAGCCATTCGATGCCGTAATCTTTTACCTTTTCAAGCATGCCCGTTCTCATCATCGATAAGAACCATCCGCCGTTACCGTTGGGTGATACGGCTACTTTGTCTTTTGCTTCAAGGAATACTTTTCCGTTGTAATCACAAGCGGGAGCCATCTCCTGCTTGAAAAAATGAACGTAATCCTTGGGATATCCGAAATAGTCTTTG
>JAEEGH010029175.1_pt1 | contig 10803 bp, 11 predicted proteins | sample 9134181 | NCBI WGS metagenome assembly JAEEGH01 (sample SAMN16246544, study PRJNA631951) | gut metagenome | biome: gut microbiome; feature: rumen; material: DP-attached | host: Bos | place: Iran: Karaj | collected 2018-10
GATGACTTCGGCAACCTCTACGACTATCCCGCAGGCGCCCTGAACGTCATCCGCCGTGCCATGAGCAAGGATGTGGGAGCCTATATCGAAGGACCCTCGAAGGTCGCCCTCTTCCCCTACGACAACAAGACCCTGGTGGTCGAGAACTTCAACGACGAGGCCGTCACCCTGCGCGTGGTCATCAACAGCAAGGTGGGCGCCCTGCGCAACCTCCTCACAGGCGACCAGCTGAAACCCGCTGACATCAAGCCCCTGACGGGATTCTTCAGGTACAACCGTTTCTTCGGCTATCCCGACGGCTCCACGGTCTTCGACCTCCAACTCCCCGCCCACAGCTACATCGGATTAGGCTATTAAGCGATGGAGAGACGCATCATTACCATCCTCGACGGCTTCACTGCCGACCTCAGCGAACGGGAGACAAAAAAGACGGGAGATTGGGGAGACAGAGGAGATAAAAAAAGAGGGAATAAACTAAAAGGAAGCGCCCGATGGGCACTTCCTTAATGTTTTTGATCAACTACCAGTATCAAAACCAGTCTGCGTTGTGCTTACAAGGATGGTACCGATTGTCGTTCCGTTGTTCGATACGACAAGCTGGTGGTTTGTGGCACTGCAAACGAATGTAAGCTGTGCAGATTCAGGATCGTAATTGATGCTGTTGATAGCATTGGCGGAGTCAGCACCGTTGGAATCTACGAAGTCAGCCGAAGTCAGCTCATCAAGGTTTTCACCTACCAGATACAGCGTGTAGCTGCTGGATGACTGAGTAACGACGGTCTCCAGACTCTGCGTTGCAGCAGTGGCAGAATCCTTCTTGTAACCAGTCAATGTGACCGTAGGAACGACGGTAACCAACGAAGCCGTGAAAATGAACTCACCTCCCCAAGCGATCTTGAAGTCACCCTCCTGAGCATTGTTGATAGTTGCTGCAATCATCGTGTTGCTCTGAGAGGTGATATTGATTGTGGAGCCTGCGGGCAGGGTGAAATCTGCGGCAGAGAGGTTGGTAAGACCTGTTCCGGCAATCTGGATGTTATAGTTGCTACCAGCCGTGATGTTGGTAGAACCACCATTCACGAGTGCGTCACCGTTGGCAGTGACAGAGCTGACAACCACGTTGGTGGCTTCACCAAAAGACATGTTGTACGTGCTGGCTGCATGGGTGTCGTCCTTCACGCTGACGGGGTAGTTACCCGTAGCGGCAGGCGTGAAATTGACAGTCAGATAGGTGTCGCTGACTGCACTGGGGGTGACAGTCGTCTCGCCAATCTTCACCTCGGTGGCATTCTGGAGGTTGAAACCCCAGATACGGATCTTCTTGACTACACCAGCCTCGAATTTCACGGTTGCCCCAGGAGCCACTGCGGCATCATCGACAGACACGGCAGAAATCTGCGGACCCTCAGCAAGTGCAGCGAAGCTGCGCTCAACGATGATGTTCTGATCTCGGTCAACCACCTGAACCTTCTTCAGAGCCACAACCTCGGGATGGAAGGCCAGCTCCTTCTTCAGGTAAACGCGAATCTGCCCGTACTGCTGATTGAGAATGGCACCTGAAGGATCACCCATCACCACGGTGTTGCCCTCGGCATCATAGCCCTCCAGCTTGATTGGCAGAGCTCCGATGAAGTCCTTCGACAAACGTGTACCGTGAATAACCAACGTCTCGACAGGATCGGGCACGGCATAAGCGCGACCTGCATTCAGACCAATGACCTGTGAACCACGGGCGAAGTTCATGCTGCGAACGCTGATGACACCCTGTGCGGTATAGTCATCCTCATTGACAGTGGTGGTGATGCCCGTATTGGCGATCATCTGCTTCAGCTCCGTGTCAGGGAGGAAACGGATCATGACGTTGCGCAGGTTCTGCGAGAAGTTCGCTGTGAACTCGCTTTCGTCGGTTGCCGACTTGGCGCGAACGCCGATAGAGAACGTACCCAGATTAGGAATCTGAACGGAGTGTCCGTTAAGTACGAAGTAGTTCATGGCATCAAACAAGGCTTCCATAGCCATTTCGATGCTCGATTCGGGAACGGCGGCAGCCTTGGCTGCGTAAGCGATGATGGCATCATAAGCGATGGTGCTGTAACGCTCTGCCTGTCCTACAAGCTTTTCGGTTCCATTGAAGGCGATACGACGCCCCTTGTAACCAATGTTGATTTGTCCTTTCTTAACCATAACGCAAAATATTTAAAGGTTAAACTTCAGTCTCGATGCGCATGGCTGCGATAGCATCCTTGATCTCCTTCGAAGGAGTGAAGCCGATCGTTACACGCTTAACGAGATTAGCACTGACTTCCTCTGCGTCGGTAGCTGCCTTCTGGGAGCTTCGAACACCAAGGATACCGAATTTGCCCAGGTCAACATGGTGGCCATTGAGCACGAAATAAGAGATCGCCTCGCGCATTGCCAGCGTGCAAGCACGAAGAGTGGACTCAGGAATGTGAGATGACTGAGCGGCATAGCTGGTCAGCTCGTCCTGCTTGACCGTCGAATAACGAACGGCCTTGGCAACCACACGATTTTCGTTGATTACCGCGATGCGCTGCATCTTTCCACGAACTTTGATTTGTGACATAACTGTAAAATTTAAATTGTTGAACAAAAAAAAACGAATGCGCTGCAAAGGTAAATAGAGAATCAGGCAATTTCCAAATCATCATTGCGATAAATTTTCTTTTTCACAAATTTTATGGAAAATATTTTCCAAAAAATCTTTTCAGTTATGTATTGGACAGCATTTCGGTTAAGCGTTTTCGGATATTTAGTTAAGAGAATTTTGGATTCCAGTTCAGAGATTCTATAAATATAGTGTAGTAAAGGATTTCAGTAAGGCGCACCCTCTCTGATTACCACAACGGATTTAGTGTCTCCTCTGTCTCCCCAATCTCCCGTCTTTTTTGTCTCCCCATTCGTGCGAAAATATTTTAAATTATTATTATATATATAATCTTTGATTATTATTATATATATTATAAAAATTAAATAGGTACGCGTACTTCAATACCGAAAATTTTTCAAAGCGGGAGACGCAGGAGACGGGAGATATAGGAGACATCGGAGACGTTTTGATTCTTTTTTTGTGAAATCGCGCGAATTATAAGAAAAAAGTTGTATATTTGCAGCCGAAACGTTTCAAATATTCTATTTATGGCAACAGTAACATCCATCCCCACACAGCCGGGCAGGCTTACCGTAGATGTTGAGGACATCAGCATGCTCCGTGACATCAAGAAAGCCATCAGTATGCTCAAGGGTGTGACCAAGGTCAAGGCCCAGCGGCCCAAGCCACGCCTCTACGACCCAGAGACGGGCGAGTACCTCAACGATGAGACGATGAAGGTCATCGAGGATGCTCACAAGGGTATCGGGGTGACGCACTACGACTCTGTGGACGATATGTTTAAGAGTATACTTGGTGAGAAGGAGTTCGAGAAAATCCGCAGCAGCCATGTATAGTGTTGACACCACCAAGCGCTTCGATAAGGAATTGAAACGCTGTGTGAAGCGTGGACTTAATTTGCAGCTTCTCTATGATGCAATTGCCCTGCTGAGAATTACTGGTACATTGCCACAGCAGTACCATCCACATAAGCTGTCGGGCGATATGGATGGCATCTGGGAGTGCCACATCCAGCCCAACTGGCTGATGACGTGGGAGCAGAACGACACGCAGCTCACGCTCCTCTTCCTGCGAACAGGTACCCACTCCGATTTGTTCGGAAAGAATAGACGATAAAATCCCCCATACCATTACTCGCGCCGAGATAATCTCGGCGCTTGTTTTTTACCCCCAAATTATTTTATTTCCTTATTCCCAATTCATGTCCTTTACTCTCTTGCGACATGCACTGATTTGGTTGAATTAACATTTATTAACGGGGGAGGCTGTCCGAAAACATAATGTGAGCTAAATTGAGCATATGAGCATCTCTTTTTGCAACCTTCTGATCATCAATAAGTTTAATTGTTTTTAACCTAATAAATTCTTTAATGTCAGCTGTTTTTAGTAACTTTGTACCTATAATAAAGGTACCGATTATGGCATATAAGAAAGGTGAAGACAGAAGGCAAAGGACGCTGTTTCCTGATTGCATTGATGATTATGTAGAGCAGGATTCCCCTGTTCGTCTGATGGATGCGTTCGTTGATCGTTTGGATATGGAGAAGCTTGGATTCCAGCGTTTTGTCCCTGCTGATACAGGTGCTCCGGGATATAATCCCCGTGACCTGCTGAAGTTGTACACATATGGTTATTACTACGAGGTGCGGTCATCACGAAAACTGGCCCGTCAATGCCTGATAAACATAGAGGTGATGCGGCTTCTCAGTAAGCTTGCCCCAGACTTTCGCACGATATCCGACTTCCGCAAGGACAACAAGGAAGCTATCGAGAAAACATTCAAGGAGTTCAACCGTTTTTGCTATAGTCAGGACCTTTTCTCCAAGAGTTTTGTCTCTATTGACGGCAGCAAGTTCAAGGCTGTCAATGCGAAGGACAGGAAATTTACACCATTTCGCTACAGCAACCCCCATTGTCTTAAGCCTCAAAATGAAAAAAATGAGGCTCCTTAACATTTATTAAGTGCCTCATTCTTGGTTTTGTCTTAGAAATCCCCACGGCTATTCATGAATATTGCTGGAAGTTTAACCGCAGGTTCTTCCGTGACTCCAACGATCCAAAAAATTTTTTTTCCAATTCTTCTACTGTCTTGTGTTTTTTTGCTATCTTTGCACACGTAATTCATAATAAGTATAATGAAAGCAGGAAACTGTTGAAGTAAAACGATTATGTACGATCAGATCCGAAACGATACCCTCTTTGGCATGTTATATGCCGTAGTGTCAGCACTGTTTCTGGCAGCTTGTTGCTATCTGCTGTTCCGTCAAGGCAACGCCTTTGCCCGTGACGTTACACCGCCAGTACGACTGCGCCGGTGGACTGCGGCCTATTTCGCCGCCACTGCCGTGTGCCACTTGTGGTATATGCAGATATTCTTTCTTACCTCCGCTGAGGACATTATGATGACCGACCTTATAGGCGGACTGCTCGACAGCGTGCTCGCCGTGCCGTTGGTCATCTGCGTCATGCTCAACATGCTGCAAGACCGCCGGCGACCGCTGTGGCCCATTCCATTGATGATAGCACCGTTTGTCGTGGGAGAGGTATATAGCATTGCCACCCTTAGCTATGCCGTTATCCCGATGCTACATGTCTATCTGCTGCTGTTGAGCATATGTATCGCGATATACATGTTTCGCGCGACGAGACAATACGGACGCTGGCTGCGCGACAACTATGCCGACCTGGAGCACAAGGAGGTGTGGCAGAGTCTTGTGGTACTGGCCCTCATGCTCCTGCTGTTCGTCTTCTATACGTTTTTAGGCAATGTCACGCTTTTCCTATACGCCTATCAGCTGTTCGACATCGTGTTTCTCGGCTATCTCCTGTGGCGGGTAGAAACGTTGAGCGACCTGAGCATCCCAGTCAACGACCCCTCATCACCCACGCGCAATTACCCGGCCTTGCCGCCCGGCACGTGCAAGAACATCGGACAGTTGCTTCAGCAGCGTTGCATAGATACGCAACTCTATTTACAGCACGACATGACCCTTGCCCAACTTGCCAAGACCATCGGTACCAACCGTCTTTATCTCAGCCAGTATTTTTCCAGTCAGGGCACCACCTACAATAACTATATCAACGATTTACGCATCAATCATTTCATCCATCTCTGTCGCGAGGCAGCAGATGCCCAGCGCTCATACACCATCCAACAGTTGGCTTTAGAGAGTGGCTACCGCAGTTATAGCACTTTTCGTGATGTCATTAAGCGCAAGACGGGAAAGTCGGTGAGAGCTTGGATGAAAGAGTTTGGAGAGCCCTAAAGTCACGAAATCAACAAAAAAAGTCACGAAATCAGCAAGAATCACAGTTCAAGCCTTGGGACCGTGACTTTTTTTTAGGGAATATTGCTAATTTTGTAAGCGTAAAATTTCAAAAAAATGTCTATTCATATCAATCACATGTAGCAATGAAAAAATCGATTATCTTCGGCAATATCATCACGATGGATGAAAAGCGCCCCTTTGCCAAGGCCGCGTTAGTGAAAAACGGCATATTTGCCTATATCGGCAGTGCAAACGAAGCGAAGCAGCTCGCAGGCGCAGATGCGCAGGTGCTGGATTATGGCGACAACTATATCTATCCCGGATTCCTTGAGTCGCACAGTCACGGTCATCTGGCGGGAGACCGCTTTATCGGACAGGCCAACCTGAGCCAGGTGGGCTTGACCGACTATGCCAAATACCGCGAAATCATCAAGGAGTTTATTGCGAAGAACCCGCAGCGCCAACTCTATATGGCTGCAGGGTGGGTGGAGAATGATGAATACGTCACCAAAGCCTATCTGGATGATATCTGCGCAGACAAGCCTCTGATCATGCAAACTGGTGGCGGGCACTCCATGCTGCTCAATACCAAAGCACTTCAGTGGGCCGGCATTGATGCGGCATACGCGAAGAGATATGGCTATGACATGGTGCACGTTGACAAGAATGGCGACCCCGACGGCTACATCTGTGAAAATCCCCTGATGGATGTCATCGCCATACTACCCTGTTCGGTGGAGGATGCCAAGAGCTACTTGCTTGCGTGGCAGGATTTCGCCCTGCAGAATGGCTATACAGCCGTAGCCGACGCTGGTGTGGAACTCTTCTGCAAGGATTGTCCCCAGGCCTACTATGAACTGGAGAAGGAAGGCAAGCTGAAGATACGTACCTATGCTTATATGTACGTTACCGACAATATTGCCGACCCGAAGGCAGAGATTGCCCGCATTGCCGCACAGCGTGCCGAACTGAGTGGTGAGTATTTCCATATTGTCGGAGCCAAGGCGTTCCTCGATGGTGTGACCGAGGCGCATACAGGTTGGCAGAACCAGGACTACCTGGACCAGCCCGGCTATCACGGTGTGGAGCGCTACAACGACCACGACAAGATGGTTCAACTGATTGTTGAAGCCGACAAGGAGGGCATGTCTGTTCATGTACACTCAGAGGGCGGTGGTGCTACCCATTTCATGCTGGGCTGTATTGAGGATGCAGAGAAGATTACCGGAAACCTTGACCAGCGTAACGTGCTGGCCCACCTGCACTTCGTCACCGATGAGGATATCCGCCGTATGGGCGCAACAGGCTCCATACCCGCTGTTGCACCGCTGTGGACTCCGAAGATTCCCGGAGGTCCTTACGAACAGGAAGTCTCCTACGTCGGTAAGGAACTGACCGATCAGGCCTATCCCATCAAGTCGTTCTATGATGCAGGTGCCAACGTGGTATTCCATTCCGACTATCCCGTCTCGCCGATGATGAATGTCAAATTCAGCATTTATACGGCAGAAACGCGCTCGGCTCCAAAGGACATGTTGGGCGGGATATGCCAACCGCGTAATGTCAAGGAGGCCATCACCCGCGAGCAGTCGCTGCGTGCCATGACTATCAATGTGGCCCGTCAGTGGCACCAGGAGCATCGCATGGGTAGCATTGAGTTCGGTAAGATTGCCAATATGGCAGTATTTGATTGCGACTTCCTGCACGACGACATCGAGAAGGTCGCACAAGCTAATATCGTTGCCACAATCGTTGATGGCGAAGAAGTCTATAAAGCGTAATTGACTAAATGATTATACTTAGAAAACTATCGCAGATTCACCCAGACATCCCACTGGTGTGGAAACTTTTCTCTGAATCGTTCCACGAGCATGAGCGTATTATCTTTTCCGACCTATTGGACTGTCCACAGGCAACTTTATATGGCATTTACCCTGATGAAGAGTCCCTGCAGTTTGCGGGATTCTTCATCGTCCTCGACTGTGAGCGAATCGTGTATCTGTACTATTTAGCCGTCTGTCCTGAAATGCGCTCTACTGGCATAGGTGGAAAGGCGCTGCACACCTTAATAGACATGTATAATGGCAGACAGATAACGCTGGCCTACGAAAGCATCCTCCAGCCCAGTGACAACGCTGGTCAGCGTAAGCGCAGGCAGGCGTTCTATCTGCGAAACGGTTTCCATGAAAGCCCTTGGTATTTTTGCTTTGATGGTACCGAATATGTATTGGCTAGTACAGAAGAAGCAATCGATATTGCTGGCACCAAAGAGATATTTTATCAATTTGCCAACTTTGATTCCGATTTTTACACTCATAACATAACAGAAGACAAATAGTCAAATAAAGCAGCAAAACAATGAAAGAGACAGCAGACAAAGTTTATAGGAACGCAAAAGTTTATTCCGTTGCATTGGATGGAACAGAAACGCATGCGGAGGCACTTGTTATCAAAGACGGCAAATTCGCATACGTTGGAGATGAGACAGGTGCCACTGAGTGGATTGGGAATACCACAGAGGTCATTGACTGCAAAGGGAAGAGCATTATCCCCGGTCTTGGAGACGCACATTTGCATCATGCGCAAGCTGTGCTGAAGTACGGCACGTGCAGCTTTAGCCATATTGTACCAAATCCAGAGACTGACACCCCCGACGGTGTGGTCAAGCTGATTCAGGAGAAACTGAAGACCTATGCTGAAGAGCACAAGAATGCCCCTGTGATTAGAGGATTCGGCTGGGATAGAATGTGGTTTGCCGGTGTACTACAGGGCATTGTGAGACCGTTTACCAGACATGATGTGGATGCGGTTATACCTGATAAACCAGTCGTTCTCACATCGTTCTGCGGTCATCTTGTCTTGCTGAATACGAAGGCTCTGGAAGCTGCCGGTGTTACAAAAGATACTGATGACCATCATGGACTGATTGTCAAGGAAGCCGACGGAACGCCCAGCGGCTATATCTCTGAACCTGCCATATTCCGCCCTATCATCTATAGTATTCCGAACTATGATTTCACGCCGGAGGAGTATCACGACTGCTTAAAGAAAGCGTTTAATGACTTGAACGCAAGCGGATACACACTTTTATGCGACTGCCAACAGGTAGAGTCCTCTTATGCTGTGCTTTCAGAAATGGCCAGGAATGGCGAATTTACCGCCAGAGTATCCGGTGTTCATAATGTCAACGATGCAACAAGGGAGTCGGATCTCGAAAAGGCCATTGCCAACCGCACGAAGTTTGATGTCGATGAGCTCTTTATGGTGGATACGGTAAAATACTTTGCCGATGGTTCCCTCGCTATGATTGAGCCATACACAGAGCGTGCGTCCGACAAAGAACCAGGCACCAGAGAGCCGCTTCTATGGGATGAGGAGCATCTGAAGGAGTCGATGGCACTTGCCAACAAGGAAGGCTTCAACATCCATACACATGCCATGGGAAGTTATGCCATACGCAGAGTGATTGACTGCTATGAGAACGCGCAGCAGTTGTACCCGAATCCCAAAATCAGAAACATCATTGCGCATTGCACATTCATAGAGCCAGAGGATCGTGTGCGTATGGGCAAGAGCCATATCATAGCCAGCAATCAGCCCGGTTGGTTCAGTGACAACCCCACCGAAGAACCTGTCATGGTAGCTTGGTGGGGTGAAGATGTTGTCAGGCAGACCTATCCAAGTAAGTCCCTGATAAGCAATGGTGTGGTGTGTGCTTACGGTTCCGACTTTCCTGTCAATGCCGCTTACGGTCTTGCAGGTATTCAGGTAGCTATGACGCGAAGGCATGTTAAGTTGGATCCGACTTATGAGTTGTTCAAGGATTTACCCGCTGCCTTGCCCAATGAGTGTGTATCCTTGAAGGAAGCGCTTCAGGCACATACCATCCATGTGGCATATCAGGCACATCTGGAAAAAGTAACTGGCTCCATCGAAGTCGGAAAATCCGCAGAGCTGGTTGTTCTTGATAGTAATATAGAAACCACTCCTGCAGACCAAATTCAGGATATCAAAGTGCTTGAAACTGTATTTAAAGGGAAAACAGTATTCAAAAACACTTAATATCCCATGAAATCCTAACTTATGCAGACAAGATTCAAAAAAAAGGCAAAACTCTTTGACATTGGCATCACTGCCGTGGCAGGAATGCTGTCTGTGGGTATGATGCTCTATGGCGTGTTTCATTTCGGACAGGCCAAGATATTGCCTGAACTGGTGCTTAACCTGTTCTACATCGCCTGTCTGGTGATGATCTGGATGTACTTCTTCAACCGACTCAAGCCTCAGCAGTTCAACTACCGGTGCACCATCTGCGTGGGCATCACAGTACTGCTGCGCGACGTTCTGTTTCCACCACCATTGGCTTTCTACGCGCTCCATCTGGCTTGTCTGGCACTCTCGGTGCTGCTGCTACTCATGCTCACCTACTTCTATGCGCGCAAAGACTGGAAAAACTACACCAAGCGCAACATGTGGACTATCTGTATCATCGACATTATCATTGCAGCACTCTACAATGTGGACATCTACTTAGAACCCATCGATGAGTACACCACGTATTTGCTCACGGAAATTTGGATTCGCCCCACCATCACCTACGGTCTCGTGGCCTGTTTCATAACGGAAAAATCATAACTTTATATTAACATTATTATTCAATTAAAACAATTATGAAAAGACTGCAGAAAGGGCCCGCATTTGTGATGCGAGCCCCTTAATTATTTGTCAGTGGTGACTTCACTTTACACGAACTCCGAATGTCTCTTTCTTTGGGGTTCCACCTTTAACACGAATACCACCGTTTACATTCTCCAACTCTCCCATGTTCAGAGCGCGTGCGCTCATAAAATTCTTCTGTGTCATAATCTTATAAATTTTAAATTGTTAAACTTACTGTCTTTTCTC
>JAEEGH010029183.1_pt1 | contig 10802 bp, 9 predicted proteins | sample 9134181 | NCBI WGS metagenome assembly JAEEGH01 (sample SAMN16246544, study PRJNA631951) | gut metagenome | biome: gut microbiome; feature: rumen; material: DP-attached | host: Bos | place: Iran: Karaj | collected 2018-10
ACAAAGGAGTGGATGTAGCCGATGGCGGTATCACCGGTGGATTTGTGAATCACGTCGCCCAGGTAGCGGGGCGAATAGGCAAGCTGCTCCGCGCAGTATTGGACGGTGGGGACGCCAAGGTCCATCTGTTTGCCGTCCAGATAATACTCCCGCAGCAGGTTATGGTAACGCTTGAGGATGTCCGATGATGTCTTGTCTTCTTGCGAGAGCTGGCGTTGGTAGATGCGCTGGCAGTACTCCAGGACAAGACGGATATATCCCAGAATGACGGCCCTCAGTGCAGGGGAATCCTCGTTTTCCTGCAGTTCGTGTCTGAGCTGCGAGAGGAGCTGGGTAATCCGGCCCCATTCGGATGGGTTCATTTTCAAGGTTTCCGTGGCGAAATAGGAGAAGTATGGGTAGTCCTTCATCTTCGCCTCCAGATCCGTACCGTGCAGAAGTTCCGGAGAGAACAGCAAGACCCATCCGCTGATATGGATGTCCTCGCCACTATCTTCCTTCCCGCCGATTTGGCCAGGCTCCACGGCAATGATGGAAGCATCGGCCGCATCGAACATCTTCATTCCATAGGTCAGGTTCCTGGGGAAATTCTTCTGGATGAAGAGACCATAGACGCCGTAATTGTTCAGGCTGGTACGGATTGGTGAGACCTCGTCATAATGGATAATGCTCACCAGCGGGTGCAGCTGAGGCGCCCCCACGAAACGGGCGTAAACATTGGGATTTGAGACGTGCAAGATGTTCTTCATATCACGCGAAAGGGTATGGTTTCGTGCAAAAATACGCAAAGTTCTGCGATATTGGTAGAAATCAAGCAAAAATCGGTTAAAGAATACCCGAAAATCCGCCTACCTTTGCACCATCAAGCACCAAAGACATGAATATCAAATCCTTCCTTGCAATCTCCAGCGCATCCCTGATGCTGCTTGCCTGCAGAACAAACACGAACGAGAATATGAGTACTTTGAATCTTACCCGGGAATGGGACAAGACCTTTCCCAAATCCGAACTTGTAAACCACAGCAAAGTCACCTTCCACAACCGCTACGGCATTGAACTGGCGGCCGATATGTATGCCCCCAAGAACGCGGAAGGCAAACTCCCCGCCATTGCGGTCAGCGGCCCGTTCGGCGCCGTGAAGGAGCAGTCGAGTGGCCTCTATGCCCAGCACATGGCCGAGCGCGGGTTCCTGACCATCGCCTTCGACCCGTCCTTTACGGGCGAGTCCGGCGGAGAGCCTCGCAGGATGGCGTCTCCGGACATCAATACGGAGGATTTCCTGGCGGCAGTGGATTTCCTTTCCACCTGTGACCTGGTCGATCCTGCACGCGTCGGCATCATCGGTATCTGTGGTTTTGGTGGAATGGCGATCAACGCTGCAGCACTCGATCCCCGCATCAAGGCGACCGTAGCCAGTACTATGTACGATATGAGCAAGGTCAACGTGGAAGGTTATTTCGCCAGCGAGGACACGCCTGCGCAGCGCCAGGAAAAGCGCCGTGCCCTGGCCGCCCAGCGCACGAAGGATTATGCCTCAGGCACATATGAGCGCGCCGGCGGCGTGGTCGACCCGCTTCCGGAAGATGCGCCCTCGTTTGTCAAGGATTATCATGCCTACTACAAGACCCCGCGCGGCTATCACCCTCGAAGCGGCAACTCCAACGATGGCTGGAACGTCATCGGCTGCCAGAGCTTCCTGAACCAACCCCTGCTTGCCTGGGCGGGTGAAATCGAGAATCCTGTTCTGCTCATCCACGGCGAGAAGGCCCACAGCCGCTATTTCAGCGAGTATGCCTATGGTCTCCTTACTGGCAGCAACAAGGAACTGATGATTATTCCCGGGGCCTCCCACGTGGACCTCTATGACGATGTCGCCGGCGTAATTCCCTACGACAAAATGGAGGGTTTCTTCAAGAAAAATCTGAAATAGGCATACGACTTGGGCAAAACGTTCAGATCGAGTTCTTACAAAAGTTTTGCTTTAAGCCGCTGGCGTGCTTTGGTAACCGAGGCGGGGGAGATCCCCAGCAGGATGGCCTGCTCGGATACGGAGAATTGCAGGTGCGACAGAATATAGGTGCGGATATCGCCTTTTGTCAGGTCGGGATGGGTTTCCCGGAGAGATTCGGGCGTAAGGTCGGACGAATTCCGGAGCATCCGTTCCAATTCCGCCCACTCTTCATCCTGGATATAGCGGGGCTTTGCCCGGAGTTGCTGAAGCAGGTGATTCTGCCCGACGAGCGCTTGCATGAGCACGTAGGAATCGACTTCGCCGCCAGGCCCTCCGCCTGCGTTCGGTACGAATCCCTCCCGCTCGTCGTTTCCTGCGTGGAGGACCATCAGGAAGGCCCTGACATTCTTTCCGAGGATTTCGCTTACCTGCGGGATACTTAACCGGCTTCTGCCGCAGGTGCAGGTTGAGGCAAGTCCCAATGCCACCAGAACGAGTTGATAATAAAGCAATTCGGCTTCATTCCTTTGTAGAGCGAAGGTCTCCGCGATGGCTGAAAGGCTCTCCGCCTTGAAGCCGACATAGGAATCGATGTACTCCTTGAAAGAATCGGGCTGCATCTGCGATTCCATGACCATGGAGAACAGATGTGGCTCGTCCATGGCGAACCAGATAAGGGCCATCCCAAAGCCTTTGAACGGGGGATTGAGCAGAAAGCCTTCTCCCACCCGCTTCCGGTATAGTTTCCGGGCCTCCTCCCGGACGGCGTCCCGGACTCCCTGGATGGAACCGAAAGAAGAAAAGATGGCGTTGGCCCCGCATCCGAGGCGGGTGCAGAGGTTCCTGGCGGTAAGGATCGAGGGACCTCCGGAACGCACCAAATCAAGGGCTGCGGAAAGGATTTTTTCTTTTGTGACAGTAACCGGTCTTGCCATAATCGATGTTCCGTAATTGTTCCAGGCAAAGGTAGGAAATGTTCCTTTTTTGTCCAATAGTTTCCACGCCAAAATCGGCCAATTGTCCATATGATTGTCCATATTGATTTTTATTTCGGAACGGAATATACTCTAACTTTGCGGTCGAGAAATATGGACAGATTATGAAAAAAGTATTTATTCTCCTGCTGATGTCAATCATGTCTCTTCCCGTCCTGGCCAAAGGAGACTGGAAGGGAAAGGTCGTGGATGAAAATGGCGAGCCTGTGGCCTATGCCAACGTCGCAATCCTTTCCCGTGCGGATTCAACAGTCGTTTGCGGGGTGGTTACACAAGAGGATGGATCCTTCAATATAGTAACCAAAGAGACAGACGGCATCATGATGGTGGCGCTTCTTGGCTACAAGACGGTGTATCTTGCTCCGTCCGACGGCGCGGTCATTACTTTGGCCGATGATTCCGAGATGCTCCGGGGGGCTGTCGCCAGTGCGGTAATGCCCAAGACAAAACTCACGGGAGAGGGTCTTCAGACCAATGTCCGCGGATCTGTCCTGGCGCATGCGGGATCGGCCAATGACGTGCTGGCGAAGCCCCCGGGCCTTATCAAAGGCAATAATGGACTGGAGGTGATAGGGAAAGGCACTCCGCTGGTGTATATCAACGGACGCAAGGTTACGGATAGCAGTGAACTCGACCGCCTGCAGAGTAATGAGATTCAGAGCGTCGAGGTAATAAACAATCCGGGAGCACAATACGATGCCTCGGTGCAGGCGGTAGTCCGCATCAGGACCATCAAGCGGCAGGGAGACGGATTCGGATTCAATCTGAATGCTTCCGACGCCCAGTCTTTGAGATGGGCCGGGGGGAACGACCCTTTCGGGGCCGTCAATGTGAATTACCGCACGGGAGGCCTGGATGTCTTTGGGGGAATTAATTATTCCAGAAACACTTCCCGTCAGGAAAGCAACCTTCAGAAGCAGACCTTTGGCCTTACCCGTACCGGAGAGGACTGGCTTTTCGAAAATAAAGGTACGCTCCTGAATGAATACATCGGCAGCACCATCTATGGTAATGCCGGCGTGAATTATCAGATTAACGATAATCATTTCCTTGGCGGCAAGGTGGAATGGGGCCTGCACCTGACCCACAACGTACATACGGAAGTGAACGACAATGTGTTCGAGAATGGGACGCTGACTGACATGCTCACCACGGTATCGGATGACAAGATGGGGGAGCGGAAGCCGTACAATCTGGGCGCCAACATCTATTACAACGGCCTCGTCGCAGGAAAACTGGGCATCGACGTGAACCTGGATTATTATGGCACCGACGACAGTTCCACATCCGTATCGAAAGAAACCAGCGAAATGACACACGATGCCTCCATCAGCAGCGGCAGTAACAACGTTGGAAGGATGTACGCCGCCAAGGTGGTGCTTTCTTATCCCATTTGGAAAGGACAGTTGCAGGTGGGAACTGAAGAGACTTTTTCCCGCCGCAAGGATAACTATAAGGTGGAAGGTATCGACATTCCCGCATCGGCGGCGGCCATTAAAGAGGACAATATTGCCGGGTTTGCCTCTTACGGCTGCCATATACCCCGTGTGGGCCAGTTCAGTGCCGGAGTACGTTACGAATATGTGCATTACGCCTATGAAGACGCCGAAACCCCGGCCAACAATCTTTCCCGTAACTATGGCAACTGGTTCCCTAACGTTTCCTATGCGGGGGTTATTGGCCAGAAAACAAAGAATCCTGTCCAGGTAATGCTGAATTACAGTACCAAAACCAGCAGGCCTCATTATGGGAATCTGTCAAGTGCAATACGCTATAACAGCCGGTACATCTGGCAGAGCGGCAATGCGCAGCTTCAGCCTGAATTGTCTCATAATATAGGTCTTACCGCCGTATGGAAGTTCGTCACTGTCATGCTTAATTACACCCGTACCGACGATGCCATTGTCACATGGTCTTCGCCTTACGGCGATGAAGGCGTGGTGCTGGTGAAGCCCCGTAACATTGAAACGCCTTTCCGCATGATGTCAGCCTATGTCAATCTGACCCCGACCGTGGGCCCCTGGAATATGAATTATACAGTCGGCGTCCTGCCTCAGTGGTTCACCATCAATGCCCCGGATCCCCGCGAAGAATCCGGCATACGCGTGACCACGTTCAACAAAAAGCCCATCTTCTTTGCCCAGCTTTTCAACACCTTCACCGTGAAGGGAGGATGGCAGTTTGAACTGGGAGGAGTGCTTATGAGTCCCGGCTATTCCCGGAACCTGTATATGAGCAACTGGTTCATTAACCTCAGGGCAGCCGTGCAAAAAACGCTGCTCCGTGACGGTTCGCTTGTCGTGCGCCTTGAAGGGGAAGACCTTACACGCAACGCATTTTTCAACACCAATTCCGACTTCGGCAGCCATACCATCAATCAGACCAACCTGCTGGATATGCAGAGAATCAAACTCTCCGTCCGTTACAGCTTCAACACCGCCCAGAGCAAGTACCGCGGTAGCGGCGCCGGCGCCGACAGCAGAGCCAGAATGTAAAAAATATCACACCTAATGGGGATGCTCCGTGCCATTTCGGAACGTAAAATACACTAATTTTGTAACCGGAAATATGTAGACAAGTAGTGAACATATGGAACAGAAATTTTGCCAGAGCTGCGGAATGCCGCTCACTCAGGAAATCCTCGGCACCAATGCCGATGGAAGCAAGAATGAAGATTACTGCATCTACTGCTATAAAGAAGGCAAGTTCCAGCAGGAGTGCACAATGGATGAGATGATCGAACACTGCGCCCGGTTTGTGGACGAGGTGAACAAAGGCCTGCCGCAGCCCATCACGAAGGAAGAATACATCGGCCAGATGAAGATGTATTTCCCACACCTGAAACGTTGGCGCAAAGAACTGGCACTTACGGATTCCATGCCGGAGAATCCCGCCCTCTCCGGCGTGAAGGAACTCATCGGCCAAATGGCCGATACACTCCCGATTGCCTTCATTTCTTCCGTGGATGATGAAGGTTATCCCTGCACCAAGGCGATGCTGTCTCCCCGTGTGCGTGAGGACATTAAGGTATTCTATTTCACCACCAATACCTTCTCCCTGCGTGTGGCCCATTACAAAGCGAATCCCAAGGCCAGCGTCTACTTCTGCGATGCCGAGGGCTTTAAGGGCATGCTGCTGCGCGGTACAATGGAGGTGCTGACGGATGCCGCCTCAAAGGAGATGATCTGGCGCGACGGCGACACGGAATACTATCCCGGCGGCGTCAGGGACCCAAACTACTGTGTCCTCAAATTCACCGCCACCGACGGTCGCTTCTACAGCGATTTCTATCCGCGCAGTTTTGTGATTGAATAACACTGACAGCGGGGCGATTGGGCCTCGCAGAGCCGGGCGACCTGCCTCAGAACCCCTTTCAGAACGGGTGTGTCTGAAGAATAATGATTATCTTTGAGGGTTAGAAAAATCGGGATTTGAACTATGACAGAAAAAGAACTAATGCAATCAGGACTCCCTTATTCGGCGGTTGATGTACAGCTCTTGAGAGAGTTGAATGCCACTAAGGAAGTGATTCACAGATACAATGCCTTAATGCCTTCGCAGACAGATGAGCTGTTTTCAATCTTGAAGAACCTGCTGGGGTACATCGGTGACGACCATATCTGTATCAACCAGCCGTTCTACTGCGATTATGGCAAACAGATCAGGGTGGGCAAACGCTTCTTTGCAAACTTCAATTTCACCGTGTTGGACGAGGCCCCGGTAACCATCGGTGATGACTGTTTTATCGGTCCTAACGTAAGTATCTACACGGCCTGCCACAGTACGGATCCGGTGGAGCGTAACAGCCGGAAGGAGTGGGCCGAGCCCGTGACCATCGGCGATAATGTATGGATTGGCGGCAGCGTGACCATCCTTCCTGGCGTGACGATCGGTGATAATACCACTATCGGAGCGGGTTCCGTCGTCACCAAGGATATCCCTGCTAATGTTGTGGCAGCTGGTAATCCGTGCAAAGTTATCAGAAAGCTGTAATCATCCTCTGGCATTCAGACAATCTTGGGTATGAAACAGGTTCTTGGATACTTTCTTGGCTTTGCCATTTTTATCGTTGGGATTCCGGCCCTGATGTGGCTGGTTTCCGGAATGCCTGCTCCTGCGGATATTCCCGTTGGGCGTCTGTATTTATCGGCCCTTATTGCAATTGCCGGACTCTCGCTGAGCGTATGGAGTATCGTTTATATGAAGCGCGTGGGGAAGGGCAATCCTTTTGATGCGATGGGGCGCGAGATTGCGCCAAGGACCAGGCACCTGATGACGGACGGGCCATATAAGATGTCCCGGAACCCTATGCTGTCAGGGACTTATCTTTATTATGCCGGTGTTGTCGTTGCCCTTTGGACCTGGTGGGCGCTTCTTGTTTTTGCCGCCGTGGCCGGGCTGATGATGCTTCAGGTGAGCTCTGAAGAGAAGCGCCTGGAGGCCGATTTCGGGGAAGAATACCTTGAATATAAAAAGCGTACAGGCCGATTTATAACTTTGAAGAAATGACTTTCAACACCTACGGAGACAAAGCGAATCCCAGTCTGCTTCTGATACCCGGGCTGGGGGTATCTTATGAGATATTCCTTCCGCTGATCGATATCCTGAAAGACCAGTTCCATATCGTTGCCGCCGGAATTGACGGCTTCCTGTTGGGGAAGGAATCGGCCTTCACTTCCGTTGACGATCAGGCAGGGCATATTATCGCATATGTTCAGGAGAACCTGGGAGGGCATCTGGATTGCGCCTATGGCTTGTCGCTGGGAGGAAAAATTCTTTCGCGGGTGCTTGAACGCGATGAGATTGTCATCGGCCACGCTATTATGGACGCGGCACCCTTACTGCCACTCCCAAAATGGCTTGTGGATCCCCTTCGCTACTATCAGAGCCTTAATGTCTGGACCTGTTACCACTGGACCGGCTTCTGGCGGTGGGTGTTCCATTCCCATTATTTTGATGTGCTTCTGGATGAATGCCGGAAAGTGTGGCCATACGGCAAGGGAAAGGCGGTGCGAGACGGATACAAGGATGTCTATACCCATAAGTTGGAGTCAATTCAAGGGGCCGATATTCATTATTGGTATGGAACAAAAGAGGCCTTTGTAGCAAAGCCTCAGGTCAGGCATCTGTGTGCCCTCCACCCCGACACTCACGTTGAGGTGTTCCCCGGGATGAACCACGGACAATTTCTTATCGACCATCCGGAAGAGGTGGCTGGGAGAATCAAGTCAATGACCCTATGATAAAGAATAATCTATTCGTTCAGGCTATCAGCAAGTTTCTGATGGGCGTCATTATTATCGGCCTGCTGCTTATTCTGCCTGCAGGTTCGCTTCAGTACTGGCAGGGCTGGCTGCTGATGGGGATTCTCTTTGTGCCGATGTTTTGCGGGAGAACACCTACTTGTCACGGACCATCGAGGTGCAGGAGAATCAGAAGGTTATCGACACTGGCCTCTATGGCATTGTCCGGCATCCGATGTATATGGCAACCACAGTCCTGTTCCTGGCGATGCCGCTGGTACTTGCTTCGCCCTTTTCTTTCCTTATAATGCTGCTTTACATCCCGCTTATTGCCAGGCGGATAAAGAATGAGGAGAAGGTTCCGGAGGCCGGTTTTGCAGAAAACACAAGATCGGACCCCTGCTGTTTTACTACCATCCGTTTTTCCGGACCCAATTCAGCCATTGACCGTATGCGCGTGCGTCAAAAGAGGTATTTGTTCCTCCTGAAGAAGACGTACCAATGGTCTTGGTTTCCTTATCAAGACCGAGTGCACTGCCAATCTTGGCAAAGGCAACGATAACAGCAACCAGAACTATTCCATAAATAATGTAGGCAAATATCGCCGACACGGCGGTGGATTGTCTCATTACCCCAACAAGTGTCAGCGAAGCAACTATGCTTGCTGGGATGCACGTAAATAAAGAAGAGAAGTTTACATGTGCCTTTCCTAGGAGGACAAGCATATAGAGAACGGGGAGAGCGGCAAATGCCACAACACTCCATACGTTGCGTTCCCAGAAATGCATCATCAGAACACTGGCGAGGTACGACAGGCAAATAATGATGACCAGCATGTTAAACTGGCCCCAGCGCATCTTTGTGCTGTCCGGATGTACATTCTTTCCGTGTGGGCCAGGACGGAAGATGAGTGATATGGCCGGATACAGTATCATGAGGGCTATTCTAAGAATCCAATTCCATAGGGGTTGCTCCGGAGATCGGGCAAGGAACCAGCTACCCTCCCAGTAGCCCATCGCACAAACATACCATCCCAAAGCTGCAATCAATGCAATATTCAATACTATTCCTATTGCATTGACCCAGTAATTACGATACCACATGAGGATTGCCGCTACAATTCCTACGATGAGCAGAACCATCCAGGAACGGGGATCTGTCATCCACGGCTGCATATAATCTGGAAGCAAAACAGGAACATTCATATTCTGTAAGTTACATTGTCTTTACAAAAGTACGTATTCTGGAAATCAAATCCAATAACTCCTCCAAAAGCTTCTTTTGGATAGTGCATGTGGCTAAATTTGGCGAAAGGCCGCTTTTCGGAGCGAAGCGACCCAGGGGGTCTGGGGGATTAGGCCCCCAGTAAATCAAATAGTTAGGCATGAAAAAAGACCGGACTTACCGGTCTTTTTTCGTGCCTCGGTCGGGAGCTAAGATGTTGGTGACAGGTGGGAATTGTTGTGTGTCTATTGGGAGGCTATTAAGGGTTTGAACCCCAATTGGTTACCACTCTTATTGAAGCTATCAAAACAATCCCCGGAAAATGTGGTCAAATGTGGTCGATTGTTGGAAGTTGTGGTCAAAACGTGGTCAAGGATCAAGGGCATCGACGAAGGCTCGTTCAGTGAAGATTCAGGAAAAAGCATTAACTTTGATAGTCATTCAATCTAGTTAAGATGAAACAGGTTCTGGGATACTTTCTTGGCTTTGCCATTTTTATCGTGGGGATTCCGGCATTGATGCGGCTGGTTTCCGGGATGCCCTCCGGCTCCCACGTCAAAGTGTATAACGTCCCCAACTACGGCAACGTATACAGCAGCTCCATGGCGGAGTACTTATACCGAAAGTGATCGAGAAAAAAGAGTATCTTTGTATCCGTTATGGAAAAGAAAACCAAAAGAAGATTTGACTGGGGCAGTTTTTTTGTGACCGTCCTGGGTACTGCCATCGGTGTGGCGCTCACCTTCGTCGTGAGTGGAATACTGGAGCGCAGGAACAAGGCGCAAGCCCAGCGGCTCACGGCCATCATGGTGATTCATGATATAGACAATTCCATTGATATCGTCAAAAAAATGAAGGAGGAAGAAGAGCGGAATGGCGAATTGCTGCGTTTCGCCCTGAAACAAAGAGATCATCTGGAAGGGATGCCGTTCGACACGCTCGCCAGCATCCTTGACGTTCTGATAGATTCCCGTTCGGTTTTCAGCTTCGACACATCCAAGGAGAAGATTTTCAACAGCGACCTGGACACCTGGCAGAATCTGGGCAACATTGCGTTTTTGGACAATGTACAGACTTTCTATCATTACAGGAAAAGGGCTCAGGATACCATGAACGAGTCAACGGTATGGGAGAGACCCATTCCCAACGAAGAGTACATGCAATTAATCATGGGTTCCGGATGGGTGACGGAGGAAGAGTTTGCTGCCATCTTGCAGCCGCTCCTGGAAGAGAAACTCCACGAAAACAGGGTTGTCTACTTTATCAATGTTTCTTCTAGCCGACTGGACTATCTGACGCAACTGATTGACTATTGGACCGGGTTGAATGATGAGAACAAGTTCCTGATGGGCCTCACGGACCAGGAACTGGAAGACTATGTCAACAATA
>JAEEGH010029184.1_pt1 | contig 10802 bp, 9 predicted proteins | sample 9134181 | NCBI WGS metagenome assembly JAEEGH01 (sample SAMN16246544, study PRJNA631951) | gut metagenome | biome: gut microbiome; feature: rumen; material: DP-attached | host: Bos | place: Iran: Karaj | collected 2018-10
TCAAGAGTTTGATAGATGGGTTTTTATATTCTGTTTGGGATCCACATGTTTGAGCGAAGCGAGTTTGGATCCCAGAATATAAAAGCACATATATCAAGCCTTGAATTTTAATACTTTTGAGACACTAAAATCATTTATAAACTGCCAGTCCCAGGAATCCCCCAAGACCAGCTATTTCATTTATTTATGATAGAGCTTCTGGCTCTCGTAATGCGCTTCGCATGTAAGGTTCACGCCAAGCTTTTTGAACACATTCTCATCAACCTGAGACAGGATAACTGAGCTGTGTGCTTCGCATCCCTTAAGATCCGGAATATGCTCAAGAGCTTTTCTTGCATTCTCGTTGTTAACAGCTGTAACTGAGAGTGCGATAAGGATCTCATTAAGATGAAGAAGTGAAGAGTGATCGCCAAGGCAATTGCTCTTAAGCTTCATGATAGGCTCGATGAAATCCGGAGGGATAAGCTCTACGCTATCATCTATTCCTGCAAGCTCTTTAAGGGCATTGAGAAGAAGAGCTGATGATGCGCCAAGGAGAACAGATGTCTTACCTGTAAGTATCTTGCCATTTGGAAGTTCCATAGCTGCTGCAGGGCCGCCTGTCTGCTCTGCTTTAAGGTTAGCAGCTGCAACAACTGGTCTGTCGGCTGTTGTGATTCCTGCTTTATTCATAAGAAGCTCGATGCTGCGAACGGGTTCCATTCCGGCATTACCCTTACGATATTCGCACAGCGCCTGATAGTATCTTCTGATGATCTCCTGATTAGCTGCTGCTGATACTGCTTCGTCATCAAAGATACACTTTCCTGCCATGTTTACACCCATATCTGTAGGTGACTTGTATGGTGACTGTCCGGAGATCTTCTCAAACATAGCATTAAGAACAGGGAATACTTCAATGTCACGGTTATAGTTAACTGTAGTCTCTCCATATGCTTCAAGATGGAAAGGATCGATCATGTTAACATCATCAAGGTCAGCTGTAGCTGCCTCATATGCAAGGTTTACAGGGTGGTTAAGAGGAAGATTCCAGATAGGGAATGTCTCGAACTTAGCATATCCTGCCTTTACACCTCTCTTATTTTCATGATAGAGCTGGGAAAGACATGTAGCCATCTTACCGCTTCCGGGTCCCGGAGCTGTGATAACTACAAGAGGGTGAGTTGTTTCTATATAATCGTTTCTTCCAAAACCTTCATCACTTACGATAAGTGAAATGTCTGAAGGATAATTCTCAATAGGATAATGTCTGTAAACTTTAAGACCCAGTGCTTTAAGTTTTTTCTCATAAGCAATTGCTGAAGGCTGCTCAGCAAATCTGGTAAGAACAACAGAACCAACATAGAGACCTTCTTCACGGAAAGCATCTGCAAGTCTTAAAAGATCCATATCATATGTGATACCAAGATCGCCTCTGACCTTGTTCTTCTCGATATCTGCAGCATTGATCGAGATAACGATCTCTGCCTGATCCTTAAGCTCTTTTAACATAGTGATCTTACTATCAGGAAGAAATCCCGGAAGTACTCTTGATGCGTGAAAATCATCAAAAAGCTTGCCACCAAACTCCATGTAAAGCTTACCGCCGAATTCGCTGATACGTCTGCGAATCTGCTCGCTCTGCATCTTCAGGTATTTGTCGTTATCAAAACCAATCTTGTTCATAGCTGAATATTCTCCTGATAATTTAATTTCTATGTCGTATTTACCAGAACACATTTTAACGCCTACCAATAATGCATTTCAAGTACTTTTTAATGTGGGAATTGCTTATATATGCTGTAGTCTCCGCTTATAGTATCAGTCGTAGACTGGCTTATCTGCCTGATGGCTCCATCGAAATCTCTTTTATTTATGTAAAAATAAACTTCTGCAAGGCTCTTATAAAGCTGCTGCGTTCCATAATTCTGAGCATATCTGGTCCACAGACCAACTGTAACTTTCTTAAAGCCTGCAGTCAGCATAGGAACAATAGTATTTCCGCTAAGTACTGCCAGTTCGTGGTAATAATCATATGCGCAAAGAGCAGCCTTCTTTGGTGAATCTGCTTCCAATATATTATCCAGAAACTTGCCAAGCCTTGCTATCTCTTCATCCGAGGCATTCTGAATAACCCTTTTACATGTAAGAGTCTCAATCCCCCATTTATACTCAACGATCGAAGCGATCTCTTTTGGCTGAAGTTCGAAATCAGCTTTCATAAGAGCTTCAAGCGTATGTATATTGCCGTTTTTCCTAAAATCATTGACAAAGACTCCTTGCCTTGGAACAACGACAAGAAGTCCTTTCTTTTCAAGTTCTTTTATGATGTCTGCACACAGATTTCTGCTGATACCCATACTCTCAGCCAGCTTCCTCTCAGGAGGGAGCTGATCATCAGGCTTAAGCTGACCTGTGAGTATCATTTCTGTAATACGCTTTGTTACTATTTCCCTTGAAGATTTATTCTTTTCCATAGACCACTCTTTCATAAATGAAAATATGTTTCGGATTAGTCTTACTGGATCAGTCTTTTCAGGTTATCTGTTTCAGGTTATCTGTTTCGGGTTAACCTTTCCGTATCTGTCTTCTAAAGTTATCTTTTCGGATGAGTTTTTACGTTAATTCTCTTCCTTATTATCCTGTGCGTTTACGCTGCCCTTCTCTTCTGCATTTTCCTGCACCTGAGCATTTAATACATTATTTTCTGTATCATTATCTTTTTTGAAAACGTTAAACTTATTGAATCTCTTCTGTCTTTCTTCTGCCTTCTTACGATTTGACTTTCTGATAATAAGAACGACAACTATGATAACAGCTGCAAAAAGAATCAGCTGAGGAAGGTTAACGATGATGCCGATTCCAAGTTCAAGAAGGAAGTTTCCTGTTTTCTTAAGACTTGATAAGAAGCCTTCAACAACTCTCTGTCCGACGCTCTGCTTCTCTGTAACTGTAAGGTTATCAGGCTCAACTTCTACGATATTTAAATAAATAGTGCTATAGTCGATCTTGTTATCATAAACGCGAAGCTGTGACTTGATGGAATCAATCTGGTACTGAACTTCTGTAAGCTGTGACTGTATAACGATCAGATCATCCATGGACTCAGCCTGCTCCATGAGCTTTTTAAGAGCTTCTTTCTCTGTTTCAAGAGCTTCCTGATGAGCAACGATATCAGTGTATGTAAGAGTTACATCTTCAACACTCTGATTCTTGTATGTTATGTTGGTTCTACCCTCAACATCTACAAGGAAATCTCCAAGCTTAGATTCAGGTATACGGATTGTATACTCAGCCCTGTGAAGATCTGTATACTTCTCATTGTAGTAATATCCGCCATTTACTGAGATGCTGCTGGATTCAATATATCCTCCAAGCTCGCTGGTTCTTGCTTCAACCCAGCCTGTAGTCTCGTTAAAATCAATAGTCTCTGAATCGATACGAACTGTTGTGATAAGTTTTCTGTCTGAAGTCTGTGATGACTCATCAACTTCTGTTGTGCTATTGTCTGCCATATCAGCAGATTCAGCCGCAGCTTCCTCAGTCATTGCCTGATCATAATATACAGCCGCACTACCACTCTTTGATTCTGAGTAAGACGGAGCCTGTGCAGAGTCACTTCTTCCTCCGCATCCTGTGATAGCCATAGCAAGTACAATAGCCGGAACTGTTGATAACCATAACTTATTCTTTTTCATAATCTCCCTCCATATAAAAAGAAATATTTTGTTTTTTGTGCCTTACACACTATATGACGGAGTACCCCCATAATCCGTCACATATTTTTTGAAGAATTTTATAAAAAATATTTATTATCATTATACCAATTATTTCGCCTTAATAACGTCTTTTTTCCAAAGCCCTGTAAAATACAAGGCAAAAAGTATTGCTGCAGAACTTGCATTAGATACTACAACCGAATACCATATCGACTCAACGCCCATCTTAAGGACATGTTGACAGACAAAAAGTGTCGCAAACCTGAACACCCACAGCCTTGATGCATCAACGATCATAGTCACAAGAGTATGTCCGCTTCCCTGGAATATGCCCATCGTCACGTTATAAAATGCATTAGTCCAGCACCAGAAAGCCATAAGGCACAAGAAATCTGTAGCAAGCGTTATAACCTGTTCATCAGATGTAAGTGTTTTTACCATAAAAGAAGCTATTGGCGGTCTTGAAAGGATGAGGCCTGCGATAAGAAGATACACGAAAGCCATTCGAAGCGCTATCCTGTAAGCCTTGTCAGCTCTTTTCTTATTACCTGATCCTATGTTAAGGCCCACAATAGTACTTATGGCAGAGCCGATTCCATTATTAGGAAGCGTGATTATGGAGTTGATCTTGTTGCCTATACCATAGGCAGTTGTTGCGATCATGCCATATGCCTGTACGCTTCTACTCATAAGAAGGAAGCCAAACTGCATGGTGCTGTGTCCTATAGCGGTTGGAAGACCTATTTTTACTATGCTAAGGAGTTTCTCTTTTTCAAACCTGAATCCCTTGAAATGAAGGGTTATGACCTGGTCCTTTCTTGTAAGAGAATAAAGAGCGATAATAGCGCCAGGAAGCTTTGCAAAAAGCGTTGCAAAAGCAGCACCTGCAATACCAAAATGAAGCACGACCATAAGAAGCGGGTCCATCACAAGATTGACCAGCGCTCCTACAAGATTTAAAAGCATAGGACGCACAGAATCGCCCTGAGCCTGATGTACCGACGAATAGATATTGATCATGTACAAAAGAGGCATATCAAGTATAACGATCCTTATGTATATAAGAGAGTAATCATACTGAAGCCCTGTCGCACCAAGCCAGGATACAAGAGGCGGTGAGATCAGGAAGCATAAAATAGCGCATATCACTGAAAAAATAAGCGTCGAAACACAAACATGATTAGCCATGTTCGAAGCTTCTTTGTCATTATGGGCACCAAGATACTGGGCTATAAGGATCGAACCTGCGACCGTGATACCAGAACCGAAATTCTGGAGTATAGACTGGAAAGGCGATACCAGCGTGATCGCAGACTGGTACTCTGTTCCCAGCACTCCAAGCCAGTAAGTATCTGTCAGATTATACAGCGACTGTATAAAACTGTTGATCATTACAGGTACTGCCAGCATCAGCACCGCATGGTAGATATTTCCGTTTAATACGATATTTCTTTTGTCTTCACTTAATTTTTTAGCCACAACTATATCTTCCCTAATTTATTAAAACTAAAACTTTTTAGTTCCATAAATAATTGTATGACGTTAATTTTATTTCACTAACCATTTTTTACTTACATTTTCCGCTTACATTTTTTATACAAGCGGCGCCACTATTCTTAACGCACACTGACTTATGCGAAGCGGAACGCTTCTGTGAGAATGATATTTGTCAGTAACTTCGGTACTGACTTCAAACATCTTTTTAAAATCATCCTCTATATCTTTTATAGCCTTACAATTGTAAAGGTAAACACCATCCTCAAAATGCAGATACAAAGATCTGAAATCAAGATTGAGCGTACCCACCGTCGCACACTGCCCGTCAGCAATACACATCTTGGCATGACAAAATCCCGGCGTATACTCAAAGATCCTCACACCATTCCTTGCAAGTTCATTGTAGTAGGACCTGGTGATGGCATATACCACCTTCTTATCCGGAATCCCCGGCGTAATGATCCTTACGTCAATTCCCCTCTTGACCGCGATCTCAAATTCACGGCACAACTCATCAGTGATAACAAGATACGGCGTCACAAACCAGCAGTACTTCCTTGCCGTCTGCAACATTCCCATGTAAACGTTCTCCCCAAGAAGCTCCTCGTCAAGAGGCGTATCTGCAAATGGCTGAACAAAACCGCTTTTTTCCACTGCCGTATAGAACACCTTTGGAAAAAAGATGGACAGATCATTGTCATCAATATCGTTGGCCTTAACAGCATTCCACATCTCCAGGAAAAGAGCTGTAAGAGTCACCACGCCATCGCCAATGATCTTAACTCCCGAATCCTTCCAAAAGCCGTGAGGCTCGATCTTATGAGTATAAAGATCCGCCAGATTATATCCGCCTGTAAAGCCAACCTTTCCATCTATTACAGTTATCTTCCTGTGATCACGATTATTCATGATAACCTGGAAAATAGGACTTACGTGGTTAAATACACGGCACTTTATACCAAGGGCTTCCATTCTTTTTATAAATCCGCTATTGATAAAGCCGCCGCTTCCGATATCGTCATAGATAACGCGAACTTCAAGGCCCTCTTCAGCTTTTTGAGCCAGAACTTCTTTGATAGGCTCAAAGGTTTCAGAATCCTGAATTGCATAATATTCAAGGAAAATAAAGCTTCTGGCCTTTTTCAGCTCCCTGATCTGATCTTCTATTCCCTTCCCGGCATCATCAAAATATACTACATCCGTATTAGTGTATAAGGGAAAATGTCCATACTTTTCAACATACCTGACTCTGGATGCAATGTAGGGATTCTCCACTTCAAGGGCATGGATATTTTGGGGTTGTGGTTTCATATAAGGAAGGATCTTGGAATCAATAAGTTCAAACCTCTTTCTGGCTCCTGACGTGACCCCAGGCCTTCCCATAAGAAGATACAACAATATCCCAAACACAGGGACGAACATAATAAAGATCATCCAGGGCATCTTGTTGGCGGAATTGGTATGCCGCCCGTATATGGTCAGCACGATAATGATCGACAATATCGAAAAGCCGAACTGAAAATACATACTATAATTGCTGAATTCATACAAAAGAACTCCAAGCCAGAATATCTGAAGGAAGGTAAATACTGCAATAGAAGCGATCCTGTTAACGCTGTTCTGGGCGTTTCTATTGGCTTTACCTTTGGGATTGATCTTGGATTTCAGGGATTCGTCTAATGACTGCTTCCTGACTTTACTTTGATAAACTTCTTTTTCTTTACGCATTGGTAACCTCATGATAACCGGACGTTTATCTGATATTTATCACTTATTCATATACTTACACAAAAAGCGTAATAGCGCTTCCTGCTACTTATGGACTGTAATTATGTATTATTCATTATAACATGCGGTTTATAAGCATGTTTGCCTATTCTCCGTAAAAAAGGATAGGCACCTTATAAAAATTTTGTAAAATTTAATTTTACGATATTGTTTTTTTGTGATTTCATTCTATAATAGGATTATAGATAACCGCTAACATTAATAATTCAATTTATAAAAGGAGAATTTTTATGGCAGTAATACAGCTTACATCAGATAATTTTGAAACAGAAGTACTTAATTCTGACAAGCCTGTGCTTGTAGATTTCTATGCAGACTGGTGCGGTCCTTGCAAGATGATGGCACCTGTTGTAGATCAGATCGCTGAAGAAAATGATGATATCAAAGTTGGTAAGATCAATGTTGATGATGAGCAGGATCTTGCAGCAAAGTACGGAGTTATGTCCATTCCTACTATCGGATTTTTCAAAAACGGTGATATCGTTGAAAAGAGCGTAGGCGCAAAGCCAAAGTCAGAGCTTCTTAAGATGATCGGAAAGTAATTATTCTGATCATTAATAACACCTCTTGTCACAACTAAATAACTATGTTAAAGTAAACAAGACTTAGATGAAAATTTAAGTCTTGTTTTTTTATATACTCCATGAGGGAGTAGCAAGCGTGTTATACGTAATAAGTCAACATACTGGTTTTGGCAGAAACCTGGCTTATTTTAAATTGCGAGACTCATGTAAAGCTTTCGAACATATAACGAGGGTTTTACATTTGTCTCGTTTTTTTGTGCGTCAAAACACGATTTGCAGGCAGTTTAGTTCTTCAAAATGGCAAAATCTTCCATTTTCGGAAGAAAACACAAAAAGGCAGGTACAGACTATGATCATCGAATTTCTTATCCTGAGCATTGGCCTCGGCATAGGTCTTGCAATGGACGCATTCTCAGTAAGCATCGCTAATGGACTTAAAGAGCCCAACATGTCACTTTCAAGACATGCCAAAATGGCAGGCATATACGCCTTCTTCCAGTTCGCTATGCCACTTATCGGATGGCTCTGCGTTCATACAATCCAGACAGCTTTCGTATCATTCCAGAAATTCATCCCATGGATCGCACTTCTCCTTCTCCTCTACATCGGAATCCAGATGATCATCGATGGTATTAAAGGCGAAGACAATACAAAAGAAAAGCTAGAAGAAGATCTTGCGAAAAACGAGAAAAAGATAAGCACTAAAACTCTTCTCATTCAGGGAATTGCAACCTCGATCGACGCTCTCTCTGTAGGCTTTGCAATCGCAAGTTACAGCGCACTTAAAGCATTCATCTGCGGCCTTATAATAGCCGTTGTAACATTCTTTATCTGCATGCTTGGAGTAAAGCTTGGCAAACTGTTCGGATGCAAGCTTCATAAATACGCCAACTTCCTCGGCGGCGGAATCCTCATTGCGATCGGACTTGAAATATTCATAAAGTCATTTATTTAAAAAAATAAACCTTTGCAAGATAATATGAACCATCCTTACCGGACAATCCTGTAAGGATGATTTTTTATATAAACAGGCTATAGAAGCAGGATTATTGTATACATAAAAACATTGCTTTTTATGTACTTTCCTATATACATCAAAAACAATGTGGGTGTAGAATAAATCTGGCTAATGACCGATATATTAAAAAATACATTATTGATATATCTTTGGTTTTAGTAAGTCAGAATAACCTTAAGAGGTAAACACACTATGTTACGTAAAAAGTTGGCATCAAGAGAAGTATTTCAGTTTAAGAGGAGTGACATCTGGAGAATTATACTCTGCATATGCGCCGGTATACTCATGTCTGTCAACCTTCGTACCTTCGTCTACACAGGAAACCTTCTCCCAGGCGGCTTCGCTGGTCTTACTCTTCTGCTTCAGGCTATCTTCCTTAAATTCTTTGGAATAACAGTTCCATACGGTGTCATATACTTTCTAATGAACTCAGTTCCGATAGTCATTTCATTTAAGTTTATCGGCAAGAAATTCACTACATATTCCTGTATCACTATACTTTTAGTAACATTCCTTACAGATATTATTCCCGTACATGCAATAACCTACGATGTGCTTCTGATCAGTATATTCGGCGGACTTATAAACGGATTTGCCATCAGCATGTGCCTCAAAGCCGATGCCACAACCGGCGGAACAGACTTCATAGCAATTGCTATTTCTGAAAGATTCGGAATTGATTCTTTCAACTACATACTGTTATTCAACGCAATGGTCCTTACCATTGACGGATTTATCTTCGGATGGGACAAAGCCCTGTATTCAATCATCTTCCAGTTCTCATCCACACAGGTAATTCACATCCTCTATAAGCGTTATAAGAAGAACACCCTTCTGATTGTAACTCAGAGCCCCAAGGAAGTCGCCGACATGATCTATGAACTCACAGGTCATGGTGCTACAGACATCGAAGCCTACGGCTCCTACCAGAACGCCGACAGAACCATCGTATATTCCGTCGTATCCAGTGACGAGCTCCGCACAGTTGTAGCTGAAATATTAAACATCGATCCTGGGGCATTTATAAATGTAATCAAGACAGAGCAGGTAAATGGTAACTTCTATCTGCACCCGAATAACTAAAGACTATACAAAAAAATGCATGCCTAAGCGGGTAGTCTAACACCAGTAAATGGTGCATGGCCACCCGCTTCTTATATTTTTTCACTAATCATTGAATTCTTCCGAGTACTAAAACCTTATTTACGTACACTCATTTGACATATCTTTCATATGTATGTTATAAGTATACCCGATGCTATTAACACACGCTGCACGCGTGATTTAGAGCAAAACTTGGAGGAATAAGACATGAAGAAAAAGACAATCGCAAGCATTATCGCAACTACAATGATACTTTCACTCGTTGGATGTTCAGGTTCAGCATCAAGCTCTGCAAATGCTGCAAGTACTGAAATCTCTTCTCAGGAAGAAAACATTGAGGAAGGACCGGCAGAAGCAGACATCGAAGAAGAATCCAATGAAGAATCCGATGAATCATCCGATGAAACATCTTCCGAACCTGTTGTAGATAATTCAGATCTGCAGGATGATCAGTTCAGATATGACGGAAAAGTTTTCTCCGTTATGGATGACGTTAACGCCTTTGCGGAAATTATTGATGATTCTAAAACAGAAAATTATGAAGAACAGACTTTTTACCATACAGAAGATGGATTAGTATCTCTTGAGACTCTGGAAAAAGATGGAACTGAGTTACCGATCATTATCATTATCACCGGAGAGGGCATAGCTACTAATCGTAACATAAGCGTAGGCAGTTTTATAGATGAGGTTAAAGCAGCTTATGGCGAACCCAATGTTGAACCTACTAAAGTATACGGCCCTGATAACAAAGAGCTTTCTCGCGAAGAAGTGATTGAGCTGTACGGTGAAGAGCTCATTTATGATCTTGGTGATATTACAATCACTTTTATTGTGACAGATGGATTAGTGTCTTCCATCTCTTACACCAACAATGCAAACCACGATCAATTCTCTTGGAGCTAAATAAAGCTGCTTGGCATATAACTACAACATTTAATCACTATATAAAAATATCAAAAGCCCAGAAAAATCCAACATTTTCTGGGCTTTTCTATTGCATATAGTCTTATTCAGAAAAGCAAGATATGCCAGAGTGTGCCATTACTCCTTTTAAGGCAATGCTATCTCTGGAAAATTCCTGGGGCTGGCGGTTTATAAATGGTTTTCGAGTCTTTCAAAAGTGTTCGTAAATTCAAGAGCACAATAAATGGAATATTTTATTCTGCTCGG
>JAEEGH010029186.1_pt1 | contig 10802 bp, 5 predicted proteins | sample 9134181 | NCBI WGS metagenome assembly JAEEGH01 (sample SAMN16246544, study PRJNA631951) | gut metagenome | biome: gut microbiome; feature: rumen; material: DP-attached | host: Bos | place: Iran: Karaj | collected 2018-10
AGAAACCGAATACTGAAAGGAAGAAGAAAGTACCAATCAGCGAAACAGGAACGGCAATCAGCGGGATGAGCGTAGAGCGCCAGTCCTGCAGGAACACATAAATCACGAGGAACACCAGGATGAGGGTGAACACAAGCGTGAACACCACTTCCTCGATAGAAGCATAGAGGAACTCGGTGACGTCGTAGTTGATCTTATAGAACATGCCTGGAGGGAACGACTTAGACTGTTCGTCCAGCTCGGCCTTCACCTGCTTGGCAATATCGTTTGCATTAGAACCTGCAATCTGCTGCACCATGCCCATCACCGAAGGGATGTTGTTGTTCTTCATCGACACGGTGTACTGCTGTCCACCCAGCTCGATTCTGGCCACGTCCTTCAGTTTCAAGGTCTGTCCGTTGGCATCGCTCGAAATCACAATGTTGCCAAACTCCTCAGCCGTCTTGAAGCGACCCGTATAGCGCATGGCATACTCGTAGGCCACGTCAGACTCCTGACCGAAGTTACCTGGAGCCGCCTCAATGTTCTGTTCAGCCAACAGTCCGCTGATGTCAGAAGGCATCAGGTTGTATTGCTTCATCACATCGGGCTTCAACCAGATGCGCATAGAGTAGGTCTTCAGACCAGGCGACTGAACGTCACCCACACCCTGAATACGCTTGATAGCCGGTATGATATTAATATTGCTATAGTTCGTGAGGAACTCGTCGTCGTAGCGACCGTCACTGGTCAGAGAGAACATGATCACCTGTGAAGTCTGTCGCTTCATGACCGTCACACCGATGCGCGTCACCTCAGCAGGCAACAGGGCCTGAGCCTGAGAAACACGGTTCTGCACGTTCACGGCACACATATCAGCATTCATGCCCTGACGGAACAGAATAGAGATCTGGGCCGAACCCGACGAGGCCGACGATGTAATGTAGTCCATGCCTTCCACACCGTTGATGCTCTCTTCAAGCGGAGTGATGACAGCATTCTTCACCGTCTCGGCATCGGCACCAGGATAGCTGGTGTAAACGACAACCGTAGGCGGTGCAATATCGGGGTACTGCTCAATAGGCAGCGAGAAAAGTCCGATTGCACCCAACAGCACCAGAACGATGGAGACCACCGTTGAGAGTACAGGGCGCTTGATAAATGTTGTAAATGTCATTGTTCTTTATCTAAATTAGAATATCGAGTTATTTGTCTCTCTTCATTCTTTATTTGCTAACGGCGGAGACAATTTCGCTGGCAGACATAGCCTTAGCCTGCTCGTCAATCTTCTGCTTATAGCGCTCAGGAGTGATGGGAACAATCTCGGCCTTGTCGGTCAGCTTGGAAACGCCGTTGGTCACATACTTGTCGCCCTTCTTCAGACCACTGGTCACCACATAGTTGTTGCCGTCGTTCTGGGGGTCAACAGTAATCTCGGTGTATTGCACCTTATTGCTGTCGTTCACCGTATAGACAAACTTCTTGTTCTGCACTTCCATAACGCACGACTGTGGGATGACGATGGCATCATCGTTGACGTGGGGGATGACAATATTGCCCGAACCACCGCTCTTCAGAATCTTATCGGGGTTGGGGAAAACGGCAATGAGCTGAACAGAACCCGTGGTCTGATCAATCACACCGCTCATCTTGGTCACCTTGCCCTCATGAGCATAGATGGTGCCGTCGGCCAGTTGCAACTTCACAGCGGGCATAGCTGCCAGAGCTCCATTCTGGCCGCCATCGGCCTTCGACATCTCAAGCGCATCTTTCTCGTTCACTGAGAAATAAACTTCCATCGTGGAATTATTGCTCACGGTAGTCAGCACGTTTTGTGCGCCAACGAGTGCGCCTACTTTGTAGGGGAGGGTTCCCACAATGCCGGCAGCAGGACTCTTCACATAGCAGAAGCTCAGTGCCTCCTTTGCATTGGTCAGCGCAGCCTCAGCCTGTGCGAGTCCGGCCTTAGCCTGCTCATAGGTGTTCTGCGATGTCTTCAACTCATAGTCACCAATCACACGGTTCTCATGCAACTTCTTTGAGTTCTCATAAGTCAGCTGAGCAGTATTCACCTGCGTCTGGGCAGTATTTACCGCAGCCTGCGCCTGACGTACTTGCGCATGGTAAGTGACGTTGTCAATCTCGAAGAGCACCTGTCCTGCGCTTACGGTCTGTCCTTCCTTCACATTGATCTTCACGATAAAGCCACCCACTTTGGGGCTAATCTGTACATCCTGTACACCCTTGATGGTTGCAGGATAGGTAGTCTGCATAGCAGCACTCGACATTCCAACCTCTACGACAGGATACTCGTTGTCGCCAAAGTTAGGGCGTCCACCACTTTTGCCACATGATGCAAGCATGGCAGCGCAAGCCGCAACCAGCAAAATCTTGTTTACTTTCATACCTTCAAAAAATACTAAAAACTTTAAATCGATTTATTATTAATTCTATTCTTTCTCAAGAAATAACTCTCAGGCTCTCCATAAGCGTTTTCTTCGAAAACTTTTGAGAGCCTAAATAGTTTTTCGGGCTGCAAAATTAATAAAAAGATGTGTATGAAAGCACCGTTTTTATATCTTTTTGCAGTTTATTAGCGAAGTTTTTGATGTGTTTGAAAACTAATTGCATGAAGTTATGACTAACTGCCATGAATCTGACGATTTAATATTAGTCATGAGATGACCTCATATTGGTCATGTGATGACCACGCATCGGTCGTGCCGTGACCACGCATCGGTCGGCTCATGACCAGTCTGCGGTCGCGAGAAGACCCGACTTCGGTCACGACAGAACGGAAAAATCAGCTTCGGCTCACCTGCAATCCCTTGTTGCTCAACGTCATGTCAACAAAGCGGGCATTCATGTTTCGTTTGTTAACTTCCAAGATGTGTTTGATGCGTGCAGCAGCCTCCACATCCTTGGCCACCATATAGAGATAGCCTCCTCCACCTGCCCCTGGCAACTTATAGCCCAGACAGAGATCGTCAACAAGAGTTGTCAGACGTGCCACCTCTGCTGGATTGGTTCCACTGTCCAACAGTTGATTCTGGAGCCATGTTTCCCTGACGAGGTGTCCCATCTGAGTAAAGTTTTGTCGCAGAATCGCTTCGCTCATGTCGATTGCATGCTGGCGCATCTGCCGGAGCAGTTGTAGTTGCTCGCCTTGATTGAGGAACATACGTCGCACAATCTCGGCAAGAATACCTTTAGCCGTACGTGTAATGCCAGTATAGAAGAGTAAGTGACAAGCAGCATATTCAGACTGTGTATAGAGATCGGTTGGGAGCCAACGCGACATGGGCTTCTGGTCGAAGCCAGGCTGCGACTGCAATAATTTCACGCCGCCCAGCACGCCTCCCAACTGGTCCTGCCATCCGCCCCCCGTGGTCAGCATCTGTTCCAGCATCAACGTGCGATGCCCCAATTCGTCCTTGTCCCATGCTAAGGAGCAGAAGTTGCTGAGTGCGCCCAGCACAGTAGCCGAAAGTATGCTGCTGGTGCCAAGTCCGCTTCCGGCAGGGATAGCTGAGAGCAACGTCAGCTCTATGCCGCAACCGAAGTCCTCGAGTTGTGAGCGCAGCGACTGGTATGTTTTCTTAGCAGCATGTGGTTGGAATCCCGCCAACATCAACGCGGCCTTAGGAATGGAGAAAGGCGACCCCACCTTATTATATTGCATCAGCTGCTCATAGCTGTCAATGGTTTCGGTACACCCAAGATCAATGCTGTGCAGAATGATTACAGGTTTCGTGGTTGGTTTCACATAGACTTGCAGAGGAGGTTGTCCGTTCAGTTCGATAGCGAAGTTGACTACATTGCCTCCTTCCAGTAAGCAGTAAGGCGGTGTATCGGTCCAACCGCCAGCAATATCGATACGCACCGGGGACCGTGCCCACACGATTTGATCCATACATACAGAGAGCCGAGGTGTAGGCACATCCATCAGTTCATTCTGATTCACAGATCCACAGATGCCTTGGCGCAACAGACCAAAGGCCTTCTCAGACTCACCACGGAACATGGCATCGTGAATGCGAGTCATAAGGGGTGCTGATTCCGGCAGAGGTGCAGGAAGGGGTATTTGTCCCGCTTTGAACTGACGGGCCGCATCGTCCAGGTCAATTTGATAGAACACGCTGTGCTCCCAGTTAGAGGCCAACATTTGCCAGTTGCGGTTGCGGAAAGCTTGTCGCTGGGCAAAGAGGCGATGCAGATTGGCTGTAGCGGTGATTTCCTCAGCTGAGACAAGCGGATTCTTGGAATAGCTGAGAGCAAAAGTTGACGGACAGTCACTCAACAGGTCGCTGACGGCTTCGCCCAGTTGACTTCTTTCCACAACGTAGAACTGCTGTCGCTGCTGCTCCTCGCCGTCGAAACGGTCGTCGATGTGATAGATGCGCACGGCAAAACGGTCGTCGTCACCTATCGGCACGATATCAATGCAAGCGCCTTGGGGTACCCTCACCTTCCAGTCGTTCTCCGGCACGCCAGTAATCACATGGTCGGAACTCAGCTTCCATCCTTTGCCTATACAGCTGTTTTCAACCCATATATTCGTATTTTCCTGACGGAACGATATATGTGTTTCTGAGTTTTGAACAAAAATGCTGGGATGGGGTTTGCGATCGTGGTGCATGATGGCACGCTGATCGCTGATACGATTCTGGATGGTGGTGGTGGAAGAAATCATTTCGCGCGAAGTGCCGAAATGATAGAACTCGCCGCCTGGCAGCGGCACCACTGCGACCGTCAGTTGGCGCAGTTCGGCATCGTCAATAAGGGGATGTGTGCCTAAAGAGCAGCCGAAGTCGCTATAAAGGTCATAGAACTTGAGCCGTGCAGCCGACGTAGGCTCCACAGCCGAAGGATGGAGCCTGCTCCGCTCCATCAGGAGTCTCACGGCTTTGTCGGACAGCAGCCACACGCCTATATCGGTCAGGAATAAATAGTCTCTCTGTAACTCGTTGAGCTGACTCACCGAGGGTTTCTGTAGCATGTGGTCTAAGACATGAGGCGTGCTCCGATGACTCATAAACACCCCGTGATGAGAAGCTGTCGTAGCATCAAGCCACAACCCATAGCATACCACATCGGCTTCTGGTACGGGCTGTAAAGGCTGTGTGGCCCTCACATAGACGTCACCGCTGGCCACCAGTGTGTGAAGCGTACTGGGAGCCTTTGCCATCAACTTTTCATACAGCGGCAACTGTAATGACAGCAGATTCTGTCCGAGTCGCTGTCCGCGTTCCCATCGAAACACGGGAACAGGTGTCAGTATCTTGCTTGAGGGGGCATAAGCCGGCAAGCGACGACTCTGCCCTCCGGCATGAATCAATATTCGTTTTTCGCTACCGAGCCATTCGTCGAAGTCTTCAGTTGTCGCTGCCTCACTTCGAAAAGCTTCCTGCAACAGCCAAGCGGTGCCTCCGCCACTGCCTAGTTTGCTATCAGATGGATCACTTGTACAGAAATATTCTTGGCGAGTAAGCCCTGTCAATTCATGGAAACAGCCTATGAGATTGGCTGGCAAAGATAGGAGTTTTTTCATTATTCAGTTTTGCTTATTATGCGACAAAGATAATAATTTCCGAGCAAAACATGCAAAAGTATGAATAAAAATGAGTACTTTTGCCCAAATAACAACTAAAAACAAAGACTTCCGACCATGAAATCAAGTTATTCAAGCAGAGATATCCTGATGAAAAACGGTGTCAGTTTCCTCCTGCCTTTCATTTTGATTACCACCTGTTTTGCCTTATGGGGATTTGCCAACGACATGACGGGACCTATTGTAAAAGCTTTCTCGAAAATCTTCCGCATGAGTGTCACTGAGGGGTCACTGGTTCAGGTGGCTTATTATCTTGGCTATTTTGCCATGGCCTTCCCTGCCGCCATGTTCATTCAGCGCTATTCTTTCAAGGCCGGAGTGTTGCTGGGACTCTCACTCTTCACCATCGGTGCGCTATTGTTCCTTCCTGCCAAAGCCATGGGCTACTATGCTCCATTCCTATTCGCCTACTTTGTCTTCACGTGCGGTCTGTCGTTCTTGGAGACCAGCTGTAACCCCTTCATCTATTGCATGGGTACGGAAGAGACAGCCACGCAGCGACTGAATCTGGCGCAGGCTTTCAATCCCATCGGAGCCCTAATAGGTATGTTCGCAGCAATGCAGTTTGTACAGGCACGTATGAGCCCGCTCACCACCGACCAACGTTACGCTCTGTCGGATGAGCAATTCAACATTGTAAAGGATCACGACCTGAACATTCTCATTCAGCCTTATATCTTCATTGGTCTGTTAGGCTTGTTGCTGTTGGTTCTCATCCGCATCAGCCGCATGCCCAAGGATGGTGAAAAGCCTTCGAAAAAGAATCTCCTTATTTCGCTGCAAGAACTAATAGCACAAAAGAACTATCGCGAAGGCGTTATTGCACAGTTCTTCTACGTAGGAGCCCAAGTCACCTGTTGGACTTTTATCATTCAGTATGGAACGCGTGTGTTCATGGCTGAAGGCATGGACGAGAAGAGTGCAGAGATTCTGTCGCAGAAGTTCAATATCATTGCGATGGCGCTATTCACCGTGAGCCGCTTCATCTGCACGTTCTTCCTCCGCTTCATTCAGCCTGGCCGACTGCTCAGCATTCTTGCCATCAGTGCCATAGTCTTTATGGGAGGTGTCATTTTCTTCCCCGACCGCAATGGCGTTTATTGCCTGGTGGCTGTCTCGGCCTGCATGTCGCTCATGTTCCCCACCATCTATGGCATTGCCCTTCGCGGTGTGGGTGAGAACGTGAAGGTGGCTGGCGCCGGTCTGATCATGGCCATCCTCGGTGGCTCGGTGTTCCCACCGCTTCAAGCCATGATCATCGATTCCCACTTCACCCTGTTGGGCATCTCGTCAACCAACCTGTCGTTCATCATTCCTCTCACCAGCTTCGTAGTCATCGCCCTTTACGGACACCGAGCCTACATCAGGCACTACGTGATGAAACAGGAGAACTAAGCAGATTGCTCTTCTTTACTTATTTCTTCATGCGTCGGCGATACTCCACCACAGCCACTATCACAACGAGCAGCAACAAGATGCCCAGTGAGATATAGGCTATGGTCTCAGTGCGGTCCACTGACTTGGGGAAGAACGAGAGTACCACTTCATGTTCGCCCGGCTCTACTTTCAGCGCACGCAACACGTAGTTGACGCGTCCCAGCTCAGCCTCCTGTCCGTCGATCGTGGCAGTCCATTCTGGATAATAAATCTCCGAGAACACGACCACACCACCTTGACCAGACCTCACTTTGTATGTGAGCTGGTTGGGCTCATATTTTTCTATGGTAACCACGCTGAGCGAGTCCTGCAAACGGCTCTGCCCAAGTATCTGCTCAAACTTCTTGTCGGCTACAGCCACATGGCGCAAAGGCAATTTGTCGAGAGCGTCCAATTCCTGATTGGCATTATCCACGTAGCGCACCTCGTCCACCAGCCATGCGTTGCCGTAGCAGTAAGGATTCATCAGCGGAGCCGTCTGTCCCGACTGAAGGGGCAGAATCATGTAGCGCATGTTCAACATGTTCAGCACTGGATAGAGACTATCGCCATTCACCTGTGTCATGTCGCCACCGGCCATGCTCACAGCACCGAAAAGTGACTGCATCTCCTTAGAGATATGAGCATCGATCAGCTCCTGATAACGACGCAGCTTGGCTGCATGATAGCCACCAATAGACTTATGATAGTAGCTGGTCTCGTTTTCATTGAAGGTGTTCGTTGCCAGATTCAGCACACGATAGTCTATAGTTGAGTCTTGCAGTATGTACTGATCAGTCTGAGTCATCGGCTTCTTCTGCTCACGCTCCATTTTCGACACAAACATGCCGTCGTTCAGATAACGCTTGTTCACCTGCCAGAGGTCGAGCAGACTGAGCACAATCAGAATCATGGTGAGCGGCATGGCTTTCAGTTTCTTAGCTCTATAGAGCAACATCATGAGTGCTCCTATCAGTATGACGGCAAACGAGCGCCATGCATCGCTTGTGAACATGGCCTTGCGCATCTCAGTAAGATTCTGCATTAATGGACTAATATGCTCCTGCGGCAGACTTTGCAGTGCCTGCACTTCCTGTGAGGAGATGAAGCTGTCAAAGAACATTCCAGGGAACAGGGCGAAGAGCAGGCAGATGCCGCCAGTGAGTGCGAAGGCTGCAATGAATGCGCGGCCATTTTCTTTTGAGGTCTTTGTGTCTGACTGCATCCATTCCTTCAGTGCCATCATGGCCAACAGGGGAATGGTAAACTCAGCCACCACCAGGATAGAAGCCACAGTGCGAAACTTGGCATACATAGGCACATAGTCAAGGAAGAAGTCGGTGAGCCCCATGAAGTTCTTACCCCATGAGAGCATGATGCTGAGCACGGTAGCGGCCAAAAGTGCCCATTTCATCGGTCCTTTTACGATGAAAAGGCCCAAAATGAAGAGGAACATTACGAAAGCGCCCACATAGACAGGACCGCTTGTGCCTGGCTGTTCGCCCCAGTACTGTCCTATCTGCTGATAGATAGGCACGTATTCAGGCTTTGCCTTCTCCATAGCTGTCTTGTTCTGCGACAGGGGGACCGAGGCACCGCCCTTGGTGTTCGGCACCAAAAGCGTCCATGTCTCACCTATTCCGTATGACCACTGCGTGATATAGTCGCGGTCCAGTCCGCTTGAAGTCTGGTTAGCCGCGTTTTCCTTCACCAGTTCACTCTTGCCACGCATCGTCTCTTTTCCGTATTCCCATGTGTGATAGAGGTTCGACAGGTTGATGAGCACGCCCAACAGTCCACCTACGATGCACACACCCGTAGCTTTCAGGAAGTGAACATAGCGCTTCTGCATAATGGCCTCCACCAGATAGGCCAGCAGCATAAAGGCTATTACGAACAGATAGTAATAGGTCATCTGCACGTGGTTGGCATGCACCTCGAAAGCGGCAAACAGGGCTGTGACAACAAGGCCCCACAGATATTTGCCCCGATAGGCTAGCACAATGCCCGCTATCATCGGTGGCAGATAGGCCAATGCCCACACTTTCCAGATGTGTCCGGCTGCTATGATAATCAGGAAATAGGTGCTGAAAGCCCACAGCACGGAACCCAGCGCCGCCAGATGCTGCCGGAAGTCGAAAGCCCTGAGCAGGATGTAGAAGCCCAGCAAATAGACAAACAGGTACCACACATTCTCAGGCAACCACAGATGGTAGGCATTCTCCACCGTGGTGAGTGTGGAAGTGCTCTCATAGACGGGTGCCAACTGATAGGTAGGCATGCCCGAGAAGAGCGAGTTGGTCCAGCGGGTCATCTCACCCGTGCGCTGACGGTAAGCCTGTTGTTCCTGACCTGCCCCCACGCCAGCCGAAGAGTCGTTGCGATACAGGATGCGCCCCTCGAAGTCGGCAGGGAAGAAATAGGCAAAGGCCAGCACCACAAAGAGCAGCACAGCCAGCAAGTCGGGCAGAATTTTCTTGAAAGTGTTCATTACGCTTATGTTTGAATTTGTATATTTATTTGCTTCTTTTCTGCATATTATTAACGTCAGTCCGTCAAATATCGGCTGCAAAGGTAAATATTTTTGCTGAAAAGAAAGCTATTCCGTCGCCACTTTCTCGTCACTTAACAATTTTCTGTCCTTACGGTAGTGTCTTCATCACATCCAAGAGGGCATCATAACCGTCAACCTCATGATACCTCACCTTGATGAGTTTAATGATATTGCGAATGAATTCCTCCAGCCTCCGTTTGGTATTGTTGTATCTTAAACTTAAACTTCATCTTGTCTGTTATTTTTTCTTATTAACTCTTCCCGGAACGCATAAAGGGGGATACATTCTAACCATCCCTGGCTAATCCATGGTTTCATGGAAAGACGCAGACCTGTCAATTCCGGATGCTTTTGTATAAAAGTCTTCATAGATTTCGACTGCAAGTTCTCTTCAGCTTTGACTTCTACAGGATAGACACTGGAATCCAGTTGTACAGCAAAATCAATCTCTATACGGGAGTTCTCAGCTGTATAATAATAGACAGGTATGTCTGTTCCCTGCAACTGCGTACAGACAAATAATTCCGTGAAAGCCCCAGCTTCCTTTTCCTAATTTCACAATCTGTTGATGCAACTCATAGCGCTTCCGTGTCTGTTTCTCAGCTCGGCAGCGCTTTTCTAATGCCTCATGCGGTGCAAAGATAATGAAATTATGCATAATAACAAAAAAACAACCTAAAAGTTGTATAATTCGAATAAACTGTTTAACTTTGCCCCCAAAAGGAAGTGATTATGACTTATGATAGCATAACTGAGGACGGAAGGCTTTGGGCAGTCAAATACGATGATTGTCCTGATAATGCGCTCTACATGCTCTTTGAACAGTGGAATGATGTGGCGTGGCTCTACCAATTCTTTAAGGAGAATATGGCAGACTTAATGTCGTATTTTAAGATCACAGATGTCAACGAGGCTATTTACGATACTATAGAGGACAGTGAACGACTGCAATGTCTGATTATGGACATCTCGCCAGAGGCGGACTTGGACAAACTATTCAGGCCCTTAGAGAATAGTCGTTTTGCTGATATGCTGCTTGGCAAGGAAAAAGCTCGGTTGAAGGATGTTTCTAAGCATGCCTCATGGCTAAGAATATACGCTATCAAGCTGGAACCAGGAATCTATGTCATTACGGGTGGAGCCATTAAGCTTACCCGTACCATGCAGGAACGAGAACATACGCTTCGTGAGTTGGCTAAGATGGAGAAAGTGCGCTCCCATCTATTGACTAATAATATAGTT
>JAEEGH010029189.1_pt1 | contig 10800 bp, 8 predicted proteins | sample 9134181 | NCBI WGS metagenome assembly JAEEGH01 (sample SAMN16246544, study PRJNA631951) | gut metagenome | biome: gut microbiome; feature: rumen; material: DP-attached | host: Bos | place: Iran: Karaj | collected 2018-10
ATCTCCATCGGCTCGGTCTCGATGTACTTGCCGTTCTCGTAGTAGAGACCCTTCTGGGTAATCTCGCGGATGTTGATTTCGGGGTTGAAGTTGGTGGCAAATGCCTTGTGGTGGTTGCCTGCGTTGCAATCGACGATGTCGAGGTATTGAACCTCCTTGAAGTGGTGCTTTGCGGCATAGGCCGTAAATACGCTTGTCACACCTGGGTCGAAACCGCAGCCGAGGATGGCGCAAAGGCCGGCCTTCTCGAAACGCTCGCGGTAGGCCCACTGCCATGAGTACTCGAAGTGAGCCTCATCCTTTGGCTCGTAGTTGGCGGTGTCGAGGTAGTTCACGCCGGCCTCCAGACAGGCATCCATGATGGTGAGGTCCTGATAGGGCAGGGCGAGGTTCATGCACAGGTCGGGCTTGAATTCCTTCATCAGTTTGACCAATGCCGGAACGTCATCGGCATCGACGCTGGCCGTTGTGATGTTGGCGCTCTTGCCGTTCTTGGTGTAGAGACGTTTGCGGATGGCATCGGCCGTAGCGTCGCACTTCGACTTGGTGCGGCTTGCGATGCAGATGTCGGTGAAGATGTCGGCGTTCTGGGCCAACTTGTGGGCTGCTACGGTGCCTACGCCGCCGCAACCGATGAGTAAGATTCTTGCCATAGTAAATTAGTTGATAAATTTCTGTAATTAAGGGGAGTAAAAGTATTGAAGGGGAGTAAAAGAGGAGTAAAAGGGACGTTTGTTGAACTTCGTACTTGTATTGTCCTTTTTCCTTTGTCCTTTTTCCCTTGTCCTTATCCTTGTCCCACCTTTTCATACCAACCTCCTCCCCACGGGGAGGTCGGGAGGGGGTCGGTTTATTACTCTCTTTCCAGATACGTATATCCGTAGAGGCCGTTGCGGTAGGTGGTCAGGAACTCCTTGCCCTCGTCAAGCGTAATGCGGCCGGACTTGACATTCTTCGTGACCCAGGTTTCGAGCGTGCGCACCAGCTTCTTGGTGTCGTATTCCACCCAGCGGAGCACATCCTGCACCGTCTCACCGTCGATGGTCTGGTCGATGCGGTAGCTGTCTCCGTCAACCGAGATATGGACGGCGTTGGTGTCGCCGAAGAGGTTGTGCAGGTCGCCCAAAATCTCCTGATAGGCACCGATGAGGAATACGCCGAGATAGTATTTCTCTCCCTTCTTCAGCGAGTGAATCGGCATTGCGTTACAAATCTGGTTTTCAGCGATGTAGCTTACAACCTTGCCGTCCGAGTCGCAGGTCATGTCCTGAAGGGTGGCCTTGCGGTCGGGCCGCTCATCGAGTCGTTGAATCGGCATGATGGGGAAGATCTGGTCGATGCTCCACATGTCGGGCAGGCTCTGGAAAAGCGAGAAGTTGCAGTAATATTTGTCGGCCAACAACTTGTTGATGGAATGCAGTTCGTCGGGCACGCGTTTCATGCCTTGGACGAGGTTGTTGATTTCGCGCGTCACACTCCAATAGAGTTTCTCGATCTGGGCGCGTGTCTTGAGGTCGATGATGCCGTGGCTGAACATCTGAAGTACCTCGTCACGAATCTGTTGTGCGTCGTGCCAGCTTTCGAGTGCGCTGCGCTGCGTCAGATTGTCCCAGATTTCGTAGAGTTCCTTGACGAGCTCATGGTCATCGGCCGAAACCTCAAACTCCTCGGGCATTTCGGGCAGCGAGGCCGTCTCGAGCACCTCCATGATGAGCAACGAGTGGTGGGCCGACAGGCTTCGGCCGCTCTCGGTGATGATGTTCGGGTGTGGCAGGGAGTTCTTGTCGGCCGCCTCCATCAGCTGGTAGATGATGTCGTTCACGTACTCCTGAATCGAGTAGTTGACACTGCTGCAGTTTGAGGCCGATCGGGTTCCGTCATAGTCGACGCCCAAACCGCCGCCCGCATCGACAAACTGGACGGCAAAGCCCATCTTGTGCAATTGGACATAAAACTGCGATGCCTCGCGTATGGCGGTCTTCACGTGGCGGATGTTGGTGACCTGACTGCCGATGTGGAAGTGGATCAGTTTCAAGCAATCCTTCAGGTCGTGGTTCTCGAGATATTCGAGGGCTTCGAGCAGTTCGGATGAGGTGAGGCCGAACTTCGATGCGTCGCCGCCCGACTCTTCCCACTTGCCGCTGCCCGATGAGGCGAGCTTGATGCGGATGCCGATGTTGGGCCGTACACTCAAGCGCTTGGCAATCTTATAAATAAGTTCCAGCTCGTTCAGCTTTTCGGCCACGATGTAGATGCGTTTGCCCATCTTTTGGGCCAATAGGGCAAGCTCGATGTAGTTGTCGTCCTTGTAGCCGTTGCAGACGATGATGGTGTCGTAGTCGGTGCAGGCTGCAATCACGGCGTGCAGTTCGGGTTTTGAGCCAGCTTCAAGACCGAGGTTGAACTTGCGTCCGTGCTCCACCATTTCAGTCACGACGGGCTGCATCTGGTTCACTTTGATGGGATAGACGGCATAGCATTCGCCCTTGAAACCGTATTCCTCCGATGCCTTCTTGAAGCATTGGCTCATACGTTCGATGCGGTTGTCCAGGATGTCTGGGAAACGCAAAAGGACCGGCGCCGAGATGTCTCTCAATGCCAGTTCGTCCACCACTTCGCGCAGGTCAATCTGCACACCATCTTTCTTCGGGGTGACCACTACGTGACCTTTCTCGTTGATGTCGAAGTAGTTCACGCCCCATCCATGAATATTGTAGAGCTCGGCAGAGTCCTCAATATGCCACTTTTTCATTTTTACTTTTATAATTTATCGGACAAAATAAACCTCGCAACCCTTAGCGAGGAAAGCACCATTGGCCATTAAGCCTTTTTTGCGGGGGCAAATTTAGCTAAAATTTCGGATGCAAGCAAAAAATGCGGGAATTATTTGCGGAATAGGCGGAAAAGAACTAACTTTGCGCCGCAAAAATGTAAGCTTATGCACTATTTTACCAAATATCCGCTGACTTGGACCCTTGTCATCATCATCTGTTACATTTGTCTGATTCCTGTCCCCGAGACGCCTGTAGATGATGTCCCGGGCATCGACAAACTGGTCCATACGGGCATGTACGGCCTGTTGTGCCTCATCATCTGGGGCGAACGTCTGCGCCAGCGGAAACGTCGGCCGCTCGATATGCTTCACTGCTTCATCGGCGCGTTCGTGCTGCCTGTCGCGATGAGTGGATGCCTCGAACTGCTTCAAGCCTATGCAACAACCTGCCGCAACGGAGACTGGTGGGATATGGTGGCCAATGCCCTTGGTGTGGTAATCGTGTGGACTTTTTTCGCTATTCTGCGGAAAATCGGCAAGATATGAAAGAAAAAAGCTCGAATTTTTGGAAATTTTCCAGAAAATCTATATTTTTGCAGCAAAAAGTTTTACTATATGAGACCGATAAATCCTAAAGAGATTGATATTCTGTTGGCCAATGGCTGTACTGCCGAAGATTGGTCACGCATTGAAGTGTCCGACCCGTTTGATGCCACCCGCGTGCAGCGCGTGAATTTCTATGGCACGGTGCGTATGGGCAGCAACGCCGGCGAAATCGAGGTCGTCGAGGGTTTTGCCAAGCCCTGCGGCGTTCGTAATGTCACGTTGCGGAACGTCACCATCGGCGACAACAGCCTTATCGAGGACACGACGCTTGTGGCATGCACATTGGCCAATGACACAGACCTCATCATCCCCGTCCTGAACGAGGCGGGCGACGGTAACGTAATGCTGTTCCCACAACTCAGTTCGCAGCTCGCTGCGCTTCAGATCCGTTATGCGGCCAATGCCGAGTTCACGCAACGCCTGCGTGCCATCTGCCGTCAGTCGGCCGGATACGATGCGCAATGCGTCCACATTGGCCACAATACGTGCATCTATGGCGCCGGAAAATTGGTCAACAGCCACATCGGCAACCATTGCTACATTGGCCAGAACGTCATTCTGGAGGGTTGTTTCGTGAGCGAATCGAGCACGGTGACCAACGGCTTCACGGCCGAACACAGCCTGTTCTTTGCCAATTCGTTTATGGCCAATGGCGAGGCTTGCGCGGCTTTCTGTGGACCATTTTCGGTCAGCCATCACAAGGGAACGCTGCTCATCGGCGTGGAAACTTCGTTCTACAATGCCGGTTCGTCCACCAATTTCTCCAACCACGCCTACAAGATGGGCCCGTTGCACTACGGCACACTGCTGCGTGGTTCGAAGACGGCTTCGGGCAGCCATACGCTCCTGCCGGCTCAGGTTGGTGCCTTCTCGATGTGTATGGGCAAGATTCAGTCGCATCCTGATACGCGACGTATGCCGTTCAGCTATCTGATTGCTTCGGCCGATGAGACCGTGCTCATCCCTGCACGTGGACTGTTGACGGTCGGCCTGTTCCGCGATGTGGAGAAGTGGCCGAAGCGCGACCACCGTCCGGCCGATGACCGTCTCTCGTTCGTCAGCCATCAGTGGCTTTCGCCCTACACTGTGCAGGCCATCCGTCAAGGCAAGGCAGACCTGGAGGAACTCTTGCAGAGCCATCCCGACAGCGAGTCGTACCGTTATCAGGGATGCCGCATCCGTCGGCACTCGCTGCTCACGGGCATCAAGATCTACGACCTGGCCCTGCGTCTGGCGGGCAATATAGCGCCATCGGAGGCGTGGAGCGACCTGGGTGGTATGCTTATGCCATTGGCCGAAGAAAAACAGATTGTCGAGGATGTGGCATTGGCCAAAATAACCGATTTCAATGCGTTGATGGCACGTCTGCGAGAGATTTTTGACCGCTACAACCAGCCGCTCGTCCTTGATGCCGAGGCCAAACGGGAGTGGCTCGAATATGTTGCGCTCGATGCCCGCAAGGAATTCGAGTTGGGCGACGTGGAACCGGATGTGCTCGAGAATTTCTTGTCTAAATTGAAGTAAATCAAATCATAAAGTAATAAAATATATGTGCGGAATCGTTGGATATATCGGCTTCCGTGAAGCCTATCCGATTTTGATTAAGGGACTGCATCGTCTGGAGTACCGCGGCTACGATAGTGCGGGCTGTGCTCTCTTGACAGATAAGGGACAATTGGAAGTGTATAAAGCAACTGGTAAGGTATCTGATCTTGAGGCTGTGGCCAATGGAAAGGACATTTCGGGTTCGTTGGGCATTGCTCACACCCGATGGGCGACGCATGGCGCTCCAAGTACGGCAAATGCGCATCCGCATGTCTCGATGAGCGGAGACCTCACATTGGTCCACAACGGAATCATTGAGAATTATGTGACCTTGCGCAGCCAGTTGGAGAAGCGAGGTTACGTCTTCAAGAGCCAGACGGATACGGAGGTGCTCGTGCAGTTGATTGAGTTCCAGCAGAAATTGCGTGAATGTCCGTTGGAGGTTGCCGTACGCTATGCCTTGAAGTTGGCCATCGGTGCATACGCCATTGCCGTGATCGACAAGAAGAACCCGACACGACTGGTTGCTGCTCGCAAGGCATCGCCATTGGCCATCGGCATAGGAGAGGAGAACAAGGAGTTTTTCCTCGCGTCGGACGCAAGCCCAATCGCCGAATACACGAAGCAGATTGTCTATCTGAACGACGATGAGGTGGCCGTCATCGAGCGAGGCAAGGACTTGCACGTCTTCACGCTGCAAGGTGAAGAGGCTGCGGCCGAAGTCAAGGAGGTCGATGTCGATCTCTCGATGCTTGACAAGGGCGGTTTCCCGCATTTCATGTTGAAGGAGATTTTTGACCAACCGCAAGTCCTTCGCGACTGTATGCGGGGCCGTATCGTCAACAATATCTATTCGTCGGTGACAGGACAGGCCCATGAGGAGATGCTTGATGTGGTGCTGTCTGCCGTGACGGGTCATCGCCGCGAACTGCTGCGTGCACGCCGCATCGTCATCGTAAGTTGCGGTACGTCGTGGCACGCCGGCCTTATCGGCAAGCAGCTGATTGAGCATTTCTGCCGCATCCCTGTCGAGGTGGCCTATGCGTCAGAGTTCCGCTATTCTGACCCTGTGGTCGATAAGGACGATGTCGTGATAGCCATCAGCCAGAGCGGTGAGACGGCCGATACATTGGCCGCAATCCAATTGGCCAAAGAGAAGGGTGCTTTCGTCTATGGCATTGTGAATGCTGTCGGATCAAGTATCGCGCGCAACACAGACACGGGTACGTACATCCATGTCGGCCCTGAAATCGGTGTGGCATCGACCAAGGCTTTCACGGGTCAGGTCACGGTGCTGACGCTGTTCTCGCTGGCTTTGGGTATGATGAAGGGAACTGTCGATCAAAAGGAATATCAGGCCGTTCTGGCTGAGTTGGTCCGCATCCCCGAAAAGATTGAGAAAGTGCTGAAGCAGAATGATAAGATAAAGGGAATTGCCCAGCAATATACCGACTGCCGCAACTTCCTCTATTTGGGCCGAGGTTACAACTATCCCGTAGCGCTGGAGGGTGCCTTGAAGTTGAAGGAAATTTCCTATATCCATGCCGAGGGCTATCCCGCTGCCGAGATGAAGCATGGTCCGATTGCCTTGATTGACGAGAATATGCCTGTTGTATTCCTGACGAACCACCACGCTCGTTATCAGAAGGTTATCAGCAATTTGCAGGAGGTCATCAGCCGACATGGAAACATCCTCGCCATCATTCACGAGGGTGACGATCAGGTCAAGGCTATGGTGCAGAACTATATCGAGGTGCCCGAGACGATTTCGTGCCTTTCGCCATTGGTATCGGTCATCCCATTGCAGATTTTGTCCTATCACATCGCCGTTGCACGTGGTCTGGACGTAGATCAGCCGCGCAATTTGGCCAAGTCCGTTACGGTCGAGTAAATCTGGATGTCGGCCAATGTCCCTGCATTGTAAGGCATTGGCCAATGACATTATCTTGCAAAATAAAAACTCCGGGCAGAAAAGCTCGGAGTTTGTTGTTGTTGAGTATGTGCGGACTTGTACTTACTTGGTGTTCAGGCGGATGGTACCTGAGCCGGCGGTCTTGCGTTCGATGTTTGGGCATTTCACGGTGCCAGAGATGTCTCCGCTGCCGGTGATGCGTGCCTTGATGGTGTCGAATGTGCCGTCTTCAATCCTGATGTCACCCGAACCGATGACTGCGAGTTCGGCCGTCTTGCCGGTCACATTGGCGAATTTCATGTCGCCCGAGCCGGCGATATGGCAGTCGAGTTCGTCGCAGGTGGTAGTGCCATTGGCCAAGATATCACCGCTGCCCGTCACGTTGATGTCAAGTTCGCGGCAAGTCATATTTTCAATGCGGATGTCGCCCGAGCCGGAGACGTGCAGGTCGAGGTCGTTCGTGCATTGCAGTTGGCCGATGGAGATTATCGCGCTGCCTGTCACCTTGACCGATGTTTCACCTGCATTGGCCGAAACCTTTTCTGCCTTGATATTGCCGCTGCCGGTGCTCTTCAGGACGTTCATCCGTGGTGCATAGACGACGACTTGCAACCAGAGGTTGCGGTAGGTGCCGGGTTCGAGAGAGATGTTCACGATGCCGTTCTTGTATTGCGTCTGCACACGGCAGAACAGGTTGCGGTCGCCCTCGACATAGACTTCGCTCTTGTCGCTCTCGATGTAGATGACGTTCAGCGGACCATTGTTGTTGATGCCGCTGATGGTCGGCATGGATCGCAACTCGCGTTCGGCACCGTCGAAACTCTTGTTGGAGAACGAGTAGATCTGCGTGCGGATTCCGCCTGGATTCAGGATGTCGCGTGCCGATGCAACATTGGCCAAGGAAATCATGCAGAGCACTGCACTGAGAAATAATGACTTTTTCATACTGTTTTTTCTGTTTTAGTTGTTATTTCCCTTATGACTGTCTTTTCCTTATTCGGTTAAAAAGACGATGCCATCATTTTTAGAAACATTAACTTTTATTTTACCTTTTTTAGCCTTGGGAGTCGTGACGACAGGTTCGTTGCCGCCGCTGTACATCTGGAGCGTGGCTGGGTCGATGCCAAGCTGCTTCGTGTCGAGCGTGAACTCGAATGGCGTGTCTTCAGCATTGATGACGGCGATGTACCACTGCTTGCCGTGGCGACGGGCCAAGGCGATGTTCTTGCCTGGATAGCCGGCGAGGAGACGGGTCTCGTCCCACGTTGTTGGAACCTGACGCAGGAAGTTCATGCAGACGGCAGGAGCGGGGCCTGCTTCACGGCCTTCGGGTACGTTGAGCGCAGCGAGGTTGTTCGGGGTCAATGCAAAGTTCTGAACCGGGTTCTGGTAGAGGATGGTTGTGGCCAATTCAAAGACATCGGTCGTCGAACGGGCATGACGGCGCTGGTTGTCGCGGCTCAAGTGGCGGTTCATAAAGCATCCGCCGAATTCCATAGCACCTGCGGCATTGCGGATGAATGGGTGAGTGGCGGCATGTACGTCCGACCTGGCGCTGAAATGAGCGTTGAAATAGATGTTTTCGCTGGCCAATACGGCTTCGCTGCCCACGTAGTTCGGATACATTCGCTCCCAGCCGCGTGGCAGGGTGCAGCCGTGGAAGATGACCATCAGTCCTGCATCATCGGCATCGGACAGAATCTCTTCATACAGACGCATCGTCTCCTGCTTGTCGCCGCCGAAGAAATCGACCTTGATGCCCTTGACGCCCATCTTCTTCATCCAACGCATCTCCTGCTTGCGCACGATGCTGTTGTCCATGCAGTTGGTCGGGCTCTGCACGATGTCGTTCCAGTAGCCGCTTGAACTGTACCAGAGGAAGACATCGACATTCTTCGACTGGGCGTAACGGATGACATCCTCAATGTTGTGACCGCGTACGGGATTCTCTTTTCGGCCAATCTGAACGTCCCAACCGGCGTCAATCAGCACATATTCGTAGCCCATGGCCGATGCCAGGTTGATGTACTTGATCTGGTCATCGTAGCAGATTGACGCATCCTGCCATACAATCCAGCTCCACGTTCCACGGCCGAACTTGTAGTCATGTTCCGTCTCGTAGCGGGGCTCGACAACGTCATACATGATGGTCGTCTGGACGATAGGAGCGAGGTTGTCGCCAATGGTCAGCGTGCGCCAAGGGGTTGCTCCTGGCAGTGAGAAGGCCGGTTCGACCGTTCCGTTGCCGTTGTTCTCTTCGGGCATCGGGAAGGCGATTGATGTGGTATTGGCCGTAAAGTCACTCAAGTGAGACGCGCAATAGCGGCTGTCCACGCCGGTTTCGTTGACCATAATCCAGTTGCTGCCACTACGGAACAGGCAGGGAAAGGTCCAGCCGTGTCCCTGCGACTTGACTGGCAGCGGTGCGTCATAGACATATTCCTCCTCGTAGCTCGGCTTCGTGCGCTTCCAGCCGACCATGGCGCGGCTTTGTGGGCAGATGAATGCAGTCGTGCCGTCAACGAAACTGAATGCGGTCTTCTCGGCCATCACGCGGATACTGCCCGTATCCTTGTCCTTGCGTTTGCCCACCTCGTAGCGCATCGCGATGTCGTTGTTCGACACCTGGAAGACGATGTCTATTGGCCAACCGTCAGGATTCTGCATCACGCAGCGCAGGCGCGTGGCCTTATAATCGCTGTGAGAGGCCTTGGTGCGCGTCATGTCATAGCTGTTCACGACGGTATCGACATCGGCCTTGATGAGCTTCAGGTTTTTGGCCAAGTCAGCATAATCGGCCACAAGACCCACAGCCGACGGATTCAGCACCGTCTTGCCGTCGTAGGTGACGCTGTAGGTCGTTTCCACACCGGTCTGCACCGCGAGAGAAAGTCGTCCGTCAGGACTGCTTACGTTCTGCGCTGCGACAGATGATGCCGCAGCGGTCAGGATTAGCATAAGGTTTGTTTTCATGTGATAATTTATTGTTTGAATGATTTAAAATATTGAGGCCAATGCCCCTTGTTAATCCATCTGATAATGATTCGGATCATGGGAATGATGATGTCGGTGCACGATTTTCATGTCCAGCAGGTCATGGCAGATGTCGGAATCCTTCTGACCATGCGGCTGTTTCCCGTGCGCCAGTTCATAGACATGCCCGGGCGTTGTCCAGTGTTTGAACGCCAGTTTGAGATAGGCTAAACGATGTTTTGCCAAAAGTACCTTTAACATAGATTTATGGTATTAAAATTGTTTTTGCGGCCAATGTCATTATAAGTCGTCCTTTATTGACCATCACTGCTCCAGGAGCAGCGAGGTCATGATATAAGGGCCGACGGCCTTCGGATCATTGTCGCGTACGGGCTCGTTGATGTAGTATTCATACGAGCCGCTGCGATAGGGCGTTCCACCCAATCCGGCCACGGCACACACGCGGGTGATGGAGATGGTCGCATCCTCCTCCTCGCGGATGAAGTATGTGTTCAGTCCTTCATAGACTTCCTTGCCATATTTGAGAAATTCATCGGCCAACCACCCGTTCTGTGCCCCCTTGATGAAGGTGTAGGCGAACATCGCCGTGCATGACGTCTCGAGGTAGTTCCCGTTGCGTTGGCCCTCGTCCAGGACCTGATACCACGCGTCGTAGTCCTTGTCCTGCAAGCCATGGAGTACGGTGCACAACGGACGCAGCACTGAAAGGATGGAGTCGCGGCCGGAGTGCGATTCGGGCAGGAATCCCAGGACATCGACCATTGCCATGCAGTACCAGCCCAGGGCGCGTCCCCAGACGTGCTGCGACTGGCCCGTCGTCGGGTCGGCCCACGCCTGTTGCTTCGATTCGTCCCAGCCGTGGCGGTACAGGCATCCGATTGGAATATATCTTTCATATTTGTCCTGATATGGTCCGATATATCTTAAGCAACTTATCTGCCACCTGCCCTGCAGTCAGTCCATCCCGACA